>ERZ1673738.9-NODE-9-length-323672-cov-7.989679_pt1 | contig 323672 bp, 311 predicted proteins | sample MGYA00580198_ERZ1673738 | MGnify/ENA primary metagenome ERZ1673738 (study PRJEB41218, sample SAMN15661784) | gut metagenome | host: Homo sapiens | place: Canada: London | collected 2015-08-20/2019-03-30 | study: EMG produced TPA metagenomics assembly of PRJNA649273... | reverse complement strand
CTCATATATTATTTACTCCGTCTATAACCTAAATTCCCCTAAAAAATAGAAAAAAATTGATATTTCTATCAACTTTTTAACTATTTTAACTTATTTTCTTTTTTATATTCTTTACATGCTTCATCAAAATCTTTGATAATATGTTCTATCTCATCAAAAGTTTTAATTCTAGCACCAGCTGCAAACTTATGTCCACCACCATTATATCTTTCAAGAATTTTATTTATTTCTGGTCCTCTACTTCTAGCATTAACTCTTATTTGATTCATTTTAATATCTTCTGAAAAAGTTACCCAAACAAGTACTTCATCAATATTATTAAAATTATTAACAAGATTACCACTTGATGCTGGATCAGCATTAAAACTTCTTATAACTTCGTCCGATAATTTTAAATATCCAAGTCCATTATCTGTTACTATCATATTTTGATACATATATCCTTGAAGTCTTATTTCAGAAAGTGGTCTTCTATATAAATCATCATAAAGTGAAGTAAAATCTATTTTAGTATCATTAATTAATTTTGAAACTAAACTCATAGTTTTTGGTGAAGTGTAATAAAATAAGAATCTATTTGTATCAGACACAAGTCCCATAAATAATCTTTCAGCAGCATATTTAGTCATTTTAAGTCTTGTATTATAACATAAATCAATTACAAGTTCACTAGCACTTGATACTTCTTTTACTAAACTTATGCTTCCAAATTCATCTACTACAGGATGATGATCTATTTTTATTACATCTTTAAATACACTTATATCCTTAACACCATCTATTCTTTTCAAATCTGGTGTATCTAAAACAATTAATAATGCTTTAGGAAAAATATCTTCAGATACTTTATCTACAGTACCTATATATTTAAATTTAGATGTTGTTGCTCCTATAGTATAAACTTCCTTTTTTGGGAATGTTGCTTTTATTATGTCTTTAAGTCCTATTGTACTACCAAGTGCATCAGGATCTGGACCAATATGTCTAGCAAGAATTATTATATCGTTTTCTTTTATTTTTTTATATATTGCTTTATTCATACTTCACCTTTTTCTACTATATTAACTTATATGTATCTCTTGCAATTACAACTTCTTCATCAGTTGGTATTACATATATTGGACAAATTGAATCATCACTTGAAATGATTCCTTCTTTTCCAAATCTCATTTCTTCGTTTTTTTCTTTATCTATTTTTAAACCTAAACAATTAAGTCTATCAATTACCATTCTTCTTATATGTGGTGCATTTTCACCAACACCTGCGGTAAAGCAAAGTGCATCAAGAGAGCCAAGTTCAACAAAATATTTAGCAATATAACCTACTATTGAATTAACATATAAGTGATGCGCTAAAATACTTTGCTCATGACCTTCACCAATTTTTGCATCAATATCTCTAAAGTCACTACTAACTCCGCTGACACCAAACATACCACTTTTTTTATTTAAATCATTGTCAACTTCTTCAATTGACTCACCTGTTTTTTTCATAATATATGGAATAATACCATAGTCTATGTCACCACTTCTAGATCCCATAACTATTCCTGCATTTGGTGTAAATCCCATTGTTGTATCAACACATTTACCATCTCTAACAGCACTTATACTTCCACCATTACCTATATGACAAACAATTACATTAGCAAATTCTTTATCAAGTAAATGCATAACTCTTTCTGATACATATTTATGACTCATACCATGGAATCCATATTTTCTAACTCCATATTTTGTATACCATTCATCTGGTACTGCATATCTAAATCTTTCTTCTTTTATTGTTTGATGGAATGCTGTATCAAAGCAACCAACTTGAATTGCACTTGGAATTTCTTTCATAAATGCACGAACTCCAGAAATATTTGCTGGATTATGTAATGGAGCAAGTTCATTTAATTTTGAAATATCATCTAATATTTCTTCATTTAGTACAAGTGATTTAGAATACTTATCAGCACCATGTACTATTCTATGGCCTACTCCTTTTATTTCATCTAATGATTCAATTACTTTATTTTCTAATAATTCTTTTATTAATATATTTACTGCATCTTCATGTGAAGATAATGTAGCATCTTTCTTAATTTTTTCTCCATTAATTTTTATAGTATAAAAACTATTATCTAGTCCTATTCTTTCAAATACACCAGATATTAAAACTGTTTCTTCAGGCATTTCATACATTTGAAATTTTAATGATGATGAACCTGCATTAACTGATAATATTTTCATCTTCTCACCTCATATATATTGTATCAAATTTCTAGTAAAAAGTCATTGTATATATTGAAATTTATTAAATAAAAAAACATATATATAAATATATGTTACTTTAATTTTAATATTAAATTAATTATTATAGCTGCATAAACAAGTACGATAATTGTAAGAATTAAGGCATCCGCAAATCCAGCCTTTTTCATAGGAAGCATTGGCTCTGGTTTTAGAGTTGGAGCATAACTTTTCTTTTCAACTAATTTATTTTGTTCATGTTTTTTTTCAGGTTCTAATTTTTTAGGATTACCATTTTTATCGTAACCTTTTAAAGCAAGTTTACCATATAACATTTCTGCATACTTCTTTTTTGCATTTTCAACCATTTCTGGAGTAATATTAGATCCTTTCATTTGTGCTGCTTCAGTAGGAATAAGTACTAGATTAAATGATTGTTCAATAATTTGTTCAGTCTTATTCATCTTTTACTACCTTCCTTCCTGCTATATCATATTTTGACATATCTGTATCAAAATCTTTATTATTAATAATACAATCAATTGCCTCATTTATGGCATTATTTGTAACAATACTAATTGCTTTATTAATATCAATAACACCTGTTTTTTCATTTATCGCAAATGTTTCAAGTGCTTTATCAACTGCTTTCTCATCTTTATTTTCTATTGCTTTTTTAAATTCAGCCATATTTTTAGGGACATTAATGGTTTCTTGTGGTTCTTCTATCATTTCTTCTATTGTCTCAACTTCTTCATCTTCTTCAATCATATCTGGTATAATTTCAAATTTATCAAAATCAAACTTATTATTTTCTAGAATATCCATAGAAACATTTTTTTGTACACCATTTTTTTCAAGAACTATTTCATTTGTATTAGAATTAATACCTTTTATAACACCACTTTGCATTAGTTCTTGATGTTTCATACAATATTCCTTAAGTCTATTTATCACATTACTATCCATTTTGTTCCCTCCATCATACTTTAAAATAATTATAACACATAATAAAAATTTTTGTATATTTTTTTAAAAAAAAATCAAACTATACATTTTAACCGTATAGTTTGACTTATATATTATATAGTTATGAAACTAACTATTTATTTTGCATATTGTAGTTACCACTTATTTGTGATTGACCCATTTGTACTAATCTACGAGTGATTTCACCACCTACTGAACCGTTAGCTCTAGCAGTAGCGTCAGCTCCTAATTGAACACCAAATTCGTTAGCTATTTCATATTTCATTCTATCGATAGCTTCTTTTGATCCAGGTGTAACTAGTTTATTTCTGTTTGAACCTGTCATTTGTATTTCACCTCCTATACATTTATAGAATGTGAAATTTTTTCTAAATCATACATTTTATTACATGGAAATTACTTCCAAAAAAAAGATTAGAAATAATTCTTCTAATCTTTATTATTCCCTTGAAGTACACTTAATATTCCATTCATCTTTTTATTAACACCATCTAATTCTTCTTTTAAAGCATTTCCTTGATTTTCAAGTTCTTCTTTTTCTTTCTTTAAAGATAATGTTTCTTTTTGTTTTTCAAATAAATCAAATTTAGTTTTAGATAATTCTTCTTCTAACTCTTCTATTTGTTTTAATTGTTTTTCATAAACATTTAAAAGTAATGGTTCTACTTCTTCTTTAAATTTTTCTTTATAATTTGTTTTAATTGCTTCTGGTTCTTCTATCTTTTCTTCTACTTTTTCTTCTGGCATTTTAAATTCTTCTAAAGGTACTACATTATTTTCTGGTTTAGAATTTAAAATAACACTTTCTATATTTTTATTTCTTGCTTGTAATTCTTCAAATGTTGGTATTTCTATAGTCTTATTTAGTAAATCCTCATTTGATTCTTTTGTTTCACTTCCAAGTATGAATTCTGCTGGTGTATTTACTGCTGCTTCTACATTTAAATCTGGAATAGTATTAATTTTTGGTTCAGATTCTTCTTTGTATTTACTAGCAAGTGTATCTGCAAATTTTTTTGAAACAAGAAGTTTTTTTGGTCTTCTAACTGATACTTCTTCTCCCTCAAATTTTAAATCACATTCATATGAATCACTAAGTGGTTCAGATGGATCTCTTGCGATATCTTTCATTATAGTTTTAATCTCATCCCATTCATCAGATGATACTATTTCCTTATATGAATATCCATCCTCTTCTTTTACAACACCAGTTGAATAAATCTTAATCATATTATTGTCATTTATTTCATTATAAGTATAAGTTATATAGTTATTACCATTTGATAACTTATATTTAGCAAGTATTTGGGCATCTTCTCTAATGCCTTCTTCATTTATTACAAAAAACATAACTTTGTTGTTCATATTCTAACACCTCATTTACTATAAGAAAATTATATCACATATTATTCCTTTTAGCAACAAAATATTTGCATTCATAAGCACAATTTTCCTTTAAATACCTATCTAAAGAGCTAATTTTGTTAAAATTTTTTGCTTTTTTGTTATCATCTGAATAAAATCCTTTTAATCTAAGTTTATCATATGCCCAGTCTCCAACAACATAATCAAAGTCATAAAAATAATCAGTACATTTATTAATAAATTCTTCTTTATCAAATCCATTTTTATATTCTTTAATTATTTCATACTTATTTTCATCTATAATTACAATTTTTTCCATAATATTTATCCTTCCAATTCTACACAATAGATTATAACATATTTTTTTAATCCGTTTCAATTGGTAATGACAATATATTAGAACTTGAATTTAATTTTCCATCACTATAATAATCTGGAACGCTTCCATTAATTATCTTAATTGCGATAGGAACATTATTAGTAATTTTTATTCTTTCTGTTTGAAAAGGAATTATTACTTCCTCTGTTACTTCGACATTCGCATAAATTTCAATTAATGCACTATTTATCCCATAATTTCTAACTTTTGTTTCAACACTACTTACAACATTTCCAATTAAATTTATTTTAACTGGTATTTTAGGACCTAAATTTGATAAAAGTACATTATTAGTTATTATTCCCATTGGAACTTCTGATATTACTCCATTTTTTAAGTTTTTAACATCATAATTGTCTGAATTAATAAATGAAATATCATCTATCTCGCCTTTTTCTAATTTTCTTAAATTATCACTTACAATTGATGTAGTTTTTGATAAAAATCTATTAACAATGACAGGATTAAAATCAATTGTCTGTATTTCACCATTTTTATTTTGAATGACATTATACATTTCATCATCTAATATTGATAAAACATCATCGTTTAAAGAATTTTTTATAGTAACTATTGCCATTTTTTTACAATCAATTTTTGCTTGGTTCATAATAACTGGCATAACTTTTTTACCAGAGTAATCAACTAATAAGTATGTACATATTATTAATACAATTATAATACAAGATATTTTTGTAGATAATTTAATTTTTTTATGTGATCTTAATCTTATTTTTTTCAAAAGTGCATCACCTATTTAAGTATATGAAAAAAAGGAAAAATTAATTTTCCTACTTTATAAAGAAATTATATACAATAAATCCAGCACCTGCGAGTACAATAAGTACTACAAGAACAATTAATATTTTTATAAAAGTACTACTTTTTCTAACACTTTCTCTTAAATCTGATATATCATCAAAATCTTTTGAACTAAACATAAATGTATCTGTACTATATTCCTCTGTATTTTCATCAGGTACTTTTCTAACATCTACCTTATCTGCTAAATCAGTTGGTTTAATAAGTTGTGTTTTCTCACTATCTTCTGTTAAGTCATTAAACATATCTTTAGCAAGATCAACAGAACTAACATTAGTTAATGTATTCATTATATTCAAAAGTTCTTTTTCTTCTTTGACTAAACTTTCATATACTTTTCTTGTTTTTGATAGTTCTTCATCAAGATTTTCATTAAACTTATAATTTTGAATTTTTCTTTTTTCATTTGCATCTTCCATAATGTCTCTTTGACTTTTGGCTTCTTTTAGTACTTCATTTATATCATATAACTTATTTTCATAATTCTTTGGTGGAACAATACTATCATATTCTTTTTCTAGATTAGGTGTTTTATCAACTCTTTTATTAACATTTTTTTGCTTATCTATTATTTCTTTAATTTTAGAAATATCTATTTCATTTGAATCGTCAATAACAACCATATTAGAATAATTAGTATTTGAATATATATCATCATATAAGTTTTGATTTTTATTTACTCTGCTAAAAGATTCTTTATTATCATATTTGTCTAATCTAGATTTCAATAGAATCACCTACTTTATAAAAATAATAACATATTTTTTATTTTTTTTAAATAACTTAATATAAAATATCGAAAAATGTAGTATAATTATATTGATTTGGGAGGATATTTATGAAAAAAGTTGTAATTAATAAAGATAAATGCCTTGGTTGTGGTATGTGCGTAGGAATTGAAAGCGATGTTTTTGATTTTGATGATGACGGACTAGCAAAAGTTAATAATGATAATATTAATGATGATAATAAAGAAAATGTTAATAATGCAATTGACTCTTGTCCTGTTGCCGCAATTGAAGTTGTAGACGAAGAAAGTGATGAATAACTTTCTTTTTTTTATGCATAAAAAAAATCAAACTTTTTATTGTTTGACTTTTAGTTTAATCTAATTATTGAGTACATTACAACTGCACCAATTATTACTGCGATTATTGAAATTATTATAGCACTTGCATTACCTTTTTCTGAATCATTTTCTTCTGGCATTACTTCCATAGAATCATCTTCTTCATTGAATAAAGGTTTTGCTAAAAGTTCTGGTTCTTCATTTAATACACTCATTTCACTTGTAAGAGAAAATGATGGTTTTAATTCTTCTTCATCCTCTTTTTCTTCTACTTTAGGTGCATCAAATATAGTATCATCAAAAGTCATTGACTCAAGATCTTCATTTTCTTCCTTAGTAACATCTGGTAATATTTCTTCCTCTTCTTCTTTTTGAGATGCTAAATATTCATCATATTTTTTTCTCATATCTTTTTCAAATGTACTAAGTTCAGATTCGATAACTTCAAAAGGTATTGATAAATCATCATTATCATATTTCTTTAAAACTGATATATAAATATCTTTTGTTATTGTTGGTATTTCTCTTGCTAAGTCATTTAATTTTGTAACTATTGCATTCTTTCTTGTCTTTTTAAGTTCACTCATATATTCTTCATATTGACTTCTCTTTTCTTCATCAGAGAAATTAACATTATTTAATATTTCCATTGCATCTTCTCTACTATAATCTAATTTTTGTGTCATAATATTTCATCTCCCGCTACTATATCTCGTATTGTTAATAACATTATAACACAATATACCCTAGTTTTGTAAAGGCTTTTTTAATTATTTTAAACCATTTTCACACCTATTCCCCCATGAATCGATTAATTTTTCCTCTTTATATATTCTAACTACCTCGCAATTGTTAGCGCATTTAGAACATTCTTTTATTTTTGCCTCAAATTTTATATTATCCATATTAAACGAAAAATTATCTATTTTTTCTTTTTTCTTACTTAAAATGGCAATACCAAATGCACCCATTAAGTGACCAATATCATCTACAATAATATCCATTTTTAATTCATCTTTAAATGCTTTTACAACACCTATATTTTTACTAACACCACCTTGAAATACAACTTTAGGATATACCTTTTTTCCTTTTGCCACATTACCTAAATAATTATTAACAACAGCTTTGCATAGTCCTGAAACTATATCTTCTGTCCTATAACCTATTTGTGCTTTATGAACAAGATCAGATTCTGCAAATACTGTACATCGTGATGCTATTTTTACTGGATTATTTGAAGTAAGTGCTATTTTGCCAAAATCATTTATATTAATACCTAGTCTTTTTGCTTGACTAGATAAAAATGAACCTGTTCCTGCGGCACATAAAGTATTCATTGCATAATCAGTTATTACACCATTATTAATAAGTATTATTTTTGAATCTTGACCACCTATTTCAAGAATAGTTCTTACATCAGGATGAATTGTAATAGTTCCAACAGCGTGTGCTGTTATTTCATTCTTTATAATATTTGCACCAAGCATTTCACCAATAAGTCTTCTTGCACTACCAGTTGTACCTACACCTACAATTTTATATTTATTATAATTAAATTTAGTTGATAATCTTCTAACAAGTTCTTTGGATGCTTTTATTGGATTTGCATCTGTCATTATATATTCATATGCAAGTATATTATTTTGTTCATCTATAATTACTCCTTTAGTTGATATTGAACCTATATCTATACCTAAATAAGCATTATTTTTCATTATTCCTCCTCATTATAAGCATGTCATTAAATGCTTCTAATCTTGTTTTTATTCCAAGTTCACTAGTATTTGTATCGAATGTTAAAAACATAAGTGGTATTTTTTCATTTGTACATAATTTTTCAAGTACTTTCATCGCACCAATTTCTGGAGTACAACCAAATGGTTTAATATGTATAATTCCATCATATCCTTTATCAATTAATATTTTTGCCCTTGATATATTTTCCATTGCATCTGAACCCATTGTGTATTTACAATATTTTCTAGCTTTCCATAAATAATACTTTTCTTTAAATCTTTTTGTAACAAGTAAAAATGTAACATTAGTATATCTTGTTACTTCTATATTCATGTTAGATAATTCTTTTTCAATGAAGTAATTTGCATTTTCTTCCATTGATGTATATAGTTCTCCTATAATTCCTACCTTTATACAATTTTTAGGTTTATCTAATTTTATATTTTTAAATTTTCTTTTATATTTGTAATAATTTTTTATTAAAGTAAAGATGTTATTTGATTTATAAAATGAATTTAACATTCCTTTTTTTATTCTTTCAAAACTACCTTTTTTTATTTCAAAGCCAATATTTTTTCTTATATACATATCAATTTTATCCATATAGTTTATCATTAAAAATGTTAGCACTAGATAATATAAATATTTTATTTTTTTTAGGTTTGGATTTATTTTTCTAAGCATATTATACATACTACCAATGCCATTTACATCATTATCTGATAACGAATAAAATTCAAATTTATAACCTAAATCTTCAAGTATTTTCTTTTGTAGTTCAAAATAATAACCAAATCTACATCCACCACCTGCTTGAATTAAAATATTTGCGCCATTATCTAACGATTCTATATAATTACCTAAAGTATATTTAAAAGGCATACAAACATAATCTGGACTATATTTTGAACCTAATTCTATTGTTTTTTTAGTAATAGATGGAGATGGAATTACTTCTGCATCTGTTAATTTTTCTATTAAATATTTAATTGGAACATCATAATTTGAAAGATGAGGAAAACTAACTACTTTATTATTCATATTTTCCCCCCTTAATTATATCTACAAAACTTTCTATTCTTGTATTTGTACCTTCATTATTAATTGGTCCATCTGCTAAAATCGTAAGAGATGGAATATTCACGTTTCTTGTAACCATTTCATTTACTAAGGAATCTGGTCCACAAGGGAATGATGAAAGAAGAATTATTCCATTTACTTGTGATTCATATTCTATAACTGAATTTAAAAGTTCTTGATTATTAAGCCATCTTAACGTTTTTGTTATTTTTTTGTATAAATCTTTATCATTATCAGGATTACCTACACATGCGTATATAACTTCACAATCTAAATCATTAAGTATTTTTGTCATTTCTTTTCCTATTAAATTATCAAAAGTATTATAGTAATGTGATACAAGTAATATTTTAGTTTTATTTCTTTCTAATTTCTTATTTTGAACTAAATAATTTATTTTATTTTGTTTATATTCTTCTTTTTTTGCTTTATGGTATGCTGATTCTATAAAATTTTTCCCAAATCCTAATTTTTCACCCATTTTAATAAATGCTGATTCTTCAGTTTTTCTTTTTCTTTCATCAACATTATAATTTAAAATGTTTACATCAAATGTATTATTTATAATATCGTATAGCGCAATAAAATTTGTACATGATTCTGAATTTATTTTTTCACATACAATTCTTGGCACTAAAACATAATCTACTTTATCTTTTAAATAAAAGACATGTCCAATATAAATTTTTAGTGATAAACACATTTCACTTGCTGAATATTTTTTACCATTTTCAAGTATTTCAAAATTTGTTTCTGGACTTACTATTATGTCACAACCTAATTCTTTAAAAAATTCTTTCCATAATATATTATATTTGTAATAATAAAGTCCTCTTGGAATACCAATTTTTATTTTATTATCCATACATATACCCTTTCAATAAAATATATTCGAATAATAAAAAAAAAGACTAATAGTCTTTTAAAAATTAAACATTAATAATTCTGGTTTTATAATTAATAATAAACCAATTATAAGCATAATTATTCCACCTATTAAATGTGAATATTTTGTATATTTAGTTGATAAACCAGTTACTTTAAGTGTTACCATTGATATAACGAATATAACTATATCATCTATTAAGAAGAAGAATATGTATATAAACATGTATATCATATAACCAAATGTACTTAAATTATTCATCGCAAGTATTTGTGTAAATAAAAGTGGAATACCTATTGAACACATAAGTTCAATAATATTAACTGATGCTGCTAAAACCATAATTCCAAGAAGTGCAATTATAAATTTCTTTTCATGAGTTATAGAAATTATTTTTTCCATTATTTTCTTTCTATCTTTTTTATCTACTACATCACAGCCTTCATCTTTTTTCTTTAATGAATCAATATATTTATATACATTAATTAATCCAACAACAAGTGCAATTACTGCGATTAATAATCTTATAAATGCAATTTTACTTATAAATGTTGCTAGATTAAGCCAAGCAAGCATAAACATTAGATATACAATTCCTGATGTTAAAATAAATGTTAAACCAAGTATCCACATCTTTTTTCTATCTTTCATATTAAATAACATTGTAATTAAGAAAATTAATATCCACATTGCACATGGATTAAATCCATCAACGAAACCTAGTACTACAGCAAGTATTGGAAGTGATACTTTTTTAGCATTTATTTTTCCAAGTACTGGAACTGTAACATTTTCATCTGTTTGATCAGAATCTTTAGTATCATCTGCTTTTTCTATTTTATTTTCTTTTTTATCCTCTGTTTTACTTTCATCTTTTGTTGTATCTTCTTTTACTTCAGCTTTTTTAACTTTTCCTGTTATTTCACCAGCATAATCTCTATAATCATTATTTAAATAATAGTTAATCGCATCTTTTATTTGTTCATCTGTTACTCCATCTGCGTATCCAACTATTGTTTTTTTACCAATTACAGTAAATGGTACACCATTTTTATTTGTTGTTCCCATTTCTTTTTGAACTTTTGATAATAGTTCCTGATTATGTGAATCATACCAAATTTCATATTTATATAATTTAACATCTGGTCTATCTTTTAAATAATCACTTAAAAATTCTTCTTCTGCAGCACAATGAGGGCATCCATTTCCATAGAATAAATGAATATTTATTACCTTTTCATCTGCTTTCGCACTTACTGGCAATAATAAGAAGACTGCAAATACGATTAAAAACTTTAATATTTTTTTCATTTTACATCACCTACTGCTTTCATTATTTCTTCATAATTTTTTTCGCCTATTAGTCTGAATAATTCTTTATCTTGATTCATAAAAATAAGTACTGGAAGTGTTGTTCCTACATTATATTTTTTTACTTCATCTTCATCAAAATCATAGTCTAAATTTTCTACTTCAATATTTTGTTCTTCTTTAATTTTATCAATTGCTTTATTTGTAATAAGACATGCTGGACACCATAAAGCACTTATTTTTATAATCTTCATTCTATCACCAAGTACATTGTACCATACTTTATATTAAAATTAAAGATTTTAATTTGGAATTTTTAATTGTTGACCTATACTTAATAAATTGCTTGTTAAATTATTTAAAACTTTTATTTTTTCAACTGTAGTATTATATCTATTTGCAATAGTCCATAAACTATCTCCTTTTTTTACTGTGTATATGTTTTCAGTACTTGTTTTTCCTTGTGGAATCTTTAGTACCTGACCTATACTTAATAAATTACTTGTTAGATTATTATAACTTTTTAATTCTTCTGTAGTTATACCATATTTGTTTGCGATTACCCAAAGGCTATCCCCTTTTTGCACAGTATAAGTTGTTTTTCCATTATTAGATGAATCTTTTATTTTTAAAACTTGACCTATACTTAATAAATTATTTGTTAAATTATTTAAATTTTTCAATTCTGATACTGTCATATTAAATTTGTTTGCAATACTCCAAAGACTATCTCCTTTTTGAACAATATATGTATCACTTACTTCTGGACTTACACTTATACTTGGAATTACAAGTTTTTGTCCAACACTTAATGTATTTGTTTTTAAGTTATTTGCACTTTTTAATTTTTCCACAGTAGTATTATTTTTATTTGCTATTTTCCATAAACTATCTCCCTTTTTTACTGTGTATATTTCTTGTGATTCTCCTTCTTTGTAATATGGAACATTTGTATAATTTGCAAGTGATTTAACTACTGCTTCAGCATAATCTTCCCATTCATTTTTAATATTTGTAGCTTCATTTATATTATTTATATTTCCATAGTTTACAATAATTGTTTCAATTAAACCTGTATCTTTTTGAATATTATAATAGTCTTTACTTGTATCATTTTCACTTCTTCTTTGATAGTACTTGCTTACTGTTAAACCTGCATCATCTAAATTTTCTGCAAGTGCTGAAGCAAGATTACTATTATTTCTAAGCGCATATATTATTTCTGCTCCACTTCCGGTATTTCCAAACATATTTGATAGTGCAACTACTTTAGAATTATTACCATATGCATTTAATATTTTTTTTGCTCTATCATCTTCACTTATATATTCATCTGTTGTTCTAATTATTTTTACATCAGCACCTAAACTTTTTAATCTATTAAATATATACTCACTTATAAGAAGGTTATAGTCTTTTTCAACTATTCCGTTACCTGTTACTCCACTTTCTCTTCCACCTTTTGATGGATCAATTACTATCATAGTCTTCACCCTAGTAAATCATATGATATTTTTTTCCAAAATAAAACTCCAATATAAATTGAAGGTTTATTTTTTTCTTATATTTAATTGTATTAAAGTTCCTACTATATACATTATTATATAAAGTACCGAATATATTACTGTATCATTATTGTAATAAAATAATGCTGATGGAACATATATAAATGCTACTAAAAATGAATAGTACCATTTAAATCCACATTTTTTAGTAATAATCATTCCTGCGATTAATGCATATATATTATTTACTAAAAGTACGCATATTTTTGCATAAATATTCGCGCCTGACTGGTTAAATCCATACGCAAAAAATGGAATAAAGTAATATACTAAAAGGCCATAACCTAAAACTTTTAATACTTCTATTACTTTTTCTTTTCTACTCACTTGCTTTTTTTCTCCACTTCTTCTTCTATTTCTTCATTTAATTTAATTAATTCGTATTTATCGTTAAAATACGTAAATATTGTTTTAATAATCGCAACACATGGGGCTGCAATTATCATACCAATAATTCCAAAGAATTTTCCAAATACAAGAAGAGCAATAATAACTGTTACTGGATGTAACTTTAACCCTTTACTTTGTATAAGTGGTGTAAATATTACATTATCAAGCATTTGTGATACTAAAATACTTATTATTACAAATATACCTGTTGGCACTCCTTGTGTAAAACCTACTATAGCAGCTGGAATACCACCAATCCATGGTCCAACATATGGAATAGCATTTGTAATACCACAGAAGAATGCAAAAAGAATTGATGCTTTTAATCCTGCGATTGAAAAACCAATTGAATTTTCTATAAAAATTAAAGTCATTGTCATTAATATTCCTTGAATATAGTTAAATAACGTTTTATTAGCAATATTCATTAAGTTACCAGCATCTTCTCTTGCTTTTACTGGTAATATACTTAAAAATACTTTACTAACATTATCAAAATCAAAAAGCATATAAAGTCCAATAAATAATCCAATTACAAATGTTCCAAGACCTGATACAAATGAAGTTGCAATTGTAATTACTTTTGATGGTAATCCAACAGTTATTTGTTTTCCTACATCAACAATTGTACTAAATAAACTTGCTTTTATATCTGCTGCATTACTATCAAGTACTGGTTCAAATATTTCAAATATTTTGTCTATAAATGAACTTAATTTTGTTGTTAAACTTGGAACCATGCCTATAAAATCATTTATTTGTTTTGTTAAAGTTGGAACGCTAAATACACATAATACTATAAGTAACGCAATGAATACTGTATAAACAATAATAGTTGCGACTACTCTATTCATTTTATGCTTTGTTAAGAATGTTACAATTGGATTAAATAACCAAGCAATTATTATACCTATAAATAATGGAGATAATGTATTTAAAAGTACTCCAATAAATTTAAATATTTTCCATTCTTTAAATATATATGTTACAAGCATAACTGCTGCTACAATAAGCGCTACAAACATTATTTTAAGCATCTTATTAAGTAAAACAACACCTTCGTTTACTTTTTCTATATCTAAAGTATCTTTTTTGTTATTTTTTCTAAGCATATAAACACATCCTTTTGTTATTAGTATAACACATAATAGGAAAAACTTCCCATATTTAGGAAGTTTTTTACAGTTTTAGACAGTTTTGGTTTTCTTCTTTATTTTATCCACAGCAAAAGCATAAATAAACATATAGATAATTGATGTTAAATATCCACCAATTATATCACTCGCATAATGTACTCCAAGATAAATTCTGCTTATACCTACTAAAAGGATTATAGTAGATAATAAAAATATGTATATTACTTTTGTATATGTATTAAATTTTGATTTTGTAATTAAATAAATTAAAAATCCATAAAAACTCATTGCGGCCATTGCGTGTCCACTTGGGAAACTAAATCCTGTTTGTTCTATTAAGTGAAGTACTATTGGTCTTTCTCTTCTTATTATTCTTTTAAATACCGAGTTTATAATCACACTATTTATAGAGTTTACAGAAATTAATATACCCGTTTTTATATTTTTTATAAATATTAAGGATGCTAAACATAAAAGAACTATACATTGTGTACATGCCATATTAGATATAAACTGGAAAAACCTTGTTTTTTCTTCTGTTATATTTCCCGCAATTAAACTGTATACTGCATCATCAAATGGAATTATTTTTCCACTTTCTATAAGATATATAAGACAAATAAGTAAAATTACTAAAATGCTAAATACAATATATTTGATTTTACCTTTCATAAGTTTACCCTCTTTTCTATTAATAAAGTGCTTTTATATTTTAAAAGCACTTCTTGTTATGTTAAATCTATATACAAAATTTGGTGACCTGTATGGGATTCGAACCCATGAATGCTGCCGTGAGAGGGCAGTGTGTTAAGCCACTTCACCAACAGGCCATGGCTGCCCAAGTTAGATTCGAACTAACGCATAATAGATTCAGAGTCTACCGCCTTACCACTTGGCTATTGGGCAATCCAATAGTATTATAACAAAAAAGTCTAGATTTTTCTAGACCTTTTTATATATATTAATTAATTCCGAGTCCTAATTTGATAAATAATATAAGTATTCCTATCAAACCTGTTATTAAAGCTCCTACTGATGTCCTCCATAACCATTTATTTCTGTCTTCAATTTTGTTAATAGTTTCTAAGTTTCTATTTGCTAAATTATATGCTTCATTTGACTTTTCTTTTATAAGTTTGTAATCATCTATTTTACTTTCAATAACAGCGAGCCTTGTTAAAACTTCTAATTCAAATTTTTCTCCCATATGCATCACCATCCTTAATATATATTTCTATTATATTAAATGCATATTTTAGTATTTTGAGTTTGTTATTAACTATAATTTTATAATTTTTAACAGTTAAAATATTATTGTATAATTAATTATTTAGTTCAACGCATACTTGCGTATCGCATTTTTACTTATTTTGTTTAAAATCAAACTCTTTATAAACCTTATTTAGTAAATTTTGTCTCATATCCTTTAATAAACAATCTACTACTTCAAAAGATATTTCTCTTTGATTTTTATTTGTTGTATCAAATAAGTTAAAGTTTATGTTTTCTTCTTCAGATAACTTTTTCATATTTAATAATGATTCATTATACTCATTTAAATTTGTCTCATTAAGAAATGATCTTTTTTCAAGTGATAAATTTGCATTATAATCACGTTTTAATGATGTTAGACTATCCGCATATGTTGAAATAACAATATCAATTTTATTTTTAATTAAAGGTATATATAACTTTTTATATTCACTATATTCATTTTCACTCATTCCATTTTTTAAATATAATCTATCAACCCAAATTAGTCTATCAAATAAGGATCTATCAATTATAATAATGTCTGGTTTTCTCTCAATTGATTCTTCTAATTGTTTTAATACATATTTTGGAATTTCTGTATTAACTACATTTTTATATTTGTCTTTTAAAGCTGGATATATTTCCTTTTTGTATTTTTCAGATGTAGTAAATTCTTCTAATACCTCTACTACAAAACCTTTCTTTTTGAAAAAATCTTTTAAATTATTAATTAAACTTGTTTTACCTGTTCTTGGTGTTCCAGTAAATTCAATAACATATGGAGAATTATCAGATAAAACTTTTTTTAGTTTGTATACTTCTTCTTTTCTATAATGTATTTTTCTTAATTTATTATATTCTTCTATATTATCCTTAAATATAATATTTTTTACATATTCATCATTATCTTTATTATTAAAAATTTCATCTATTAATTCTTTTAATCTTATGAACATAGGATTATTTTCATCTTCATTAAATATTAAACTATTATAAACTTCAGTATAGTACCATTTTTGAGATTCATATCCTCTTTTAAATGCTGAGAAATCATATTTTCCTTTAATTTCAAATAACATTTTTAAATCTTCAAGATTACTAATTTTATCCGCACATATTACTGCTTTATGTCTTAAATCTAATTTTTTCGTTTCTTCTATTGTATGTCTTTTTCTTTCTTCCCAAGATAAACTTTTATCTGGTTCACTCGCACCATATACTAATGAAGCAATATCATCATTAAAATTATCTTTTATATCCTCAAATTCATATGATGTATCTTCTACAACGTCATGTAAATACCCTGCGGATACAACGTTTTCATCAAATCCATATTGTTTTAATATTTGTCCAACATTTATTGGATGTATTATCATTGGTTTTTCTTTATCACTTTTTCTTACCTGACCTTTATGCGCTTTTATCGCAAATTCTTTTGCTTTTAATTCTATATTCATAACTCCTCCATTTATAATAAACTAGAAAATTTATCATATTTAATATTGTAATCAACTATAAGAATTATAACATATTTGTGTACTATTTTGAATAATAAACTAGAAAATTTATCATATTTAATATTGTAATCAACTATAAGAATTATAACATATTTGTGTACTATTTTGAATAATTTACATCACATCTAAACCTGCCGATGGTCAAAGTGTAACTAATCTTTATTTTAACTTATTTAAATCAACTATCCCAGATGAACTTTTAATATAATCTATAACTTTATTTTTTGTTATTTTTCCTTGTAATAATCGTTCATATATAATCAGTAAAGTTTTACTATCTATGATTAGTGTGCTATTTTTAATAGCTAAGTCTATTTGCATTTGATTGATATCATCACGCAATATTATATCTTTTGTACGTTCATAATTCATAATAAGTATTTTTTTTATTTGCTCTGTTGCACCTTCTTCTTGTAATTTATCAAGATATTTTGAATAATGAACTTCCAATTGAGAGATATTTTCATATTTAACATTAGATGTTACACCCTTTATTTCACCAATATATGTAATACTATCTTTTTTAAATAAGAAATCTTCTTTCTTTTCATCGTTAAAATCAGATAGTGAAATATCAAAAATATATTCTATTATTTCAAATACAACTTCAACTAAAGCAGCAGAATTATTATATAAAATTGATTTATATCGTAAATTATCTTGCAATTTTTTATTAGATTGTTCAATTATATCTTTCTGTATTTTTATTTGTTCCTTAGCCTGTTGTATATTATTATTTTGAATATCATCATCATTAAAACTATACTTATAAAGCCACTCTGGGTATTCTACATCATCATTTAATAACCCAATTCCATGAAGATAATTGTCTAATATGCTAGAATTTGTACTTTGAATAATATTTAATGAAGTCATAATGATATTTTCACTACTAATAGAAGTAATCTTTTCACTATCTTTTGAAATAGTTAGTTTTTCAAACTCATCGTTATCAAAATAAAAAGATGCTTTTATATATTCCGATTCGATGACTGTAGTACTATTTTCATAAACAATGTTAAATCCTTCAATTGGTATCAATTGAGAAAGTATTTTGCTAAAAGTAGGCAACATATCCTTCAATTGCAAATTATGAAATTCATTAAAATATTTCCAATGATAATTAAGATTTTGCGGCAAACATATAATAATCTTGGATTTCTTACTATTGCTTATCATTTTCTTTATACTTGCAAAATCACTTGACATCTTACTATTTAATGATGGTTTGTCTTCTGTTGTTCCTTTATTAGTCCATATTTCTGTTGAAGACAAATCAATTACATTTATTTCATAATTATCCAATGCTTCAAGTTTGTTAAAATCTCTAATATCAATCTTAATATCATAATCGTTAAATTTACTTGGCTCATAAGTAACTAACTGAATTTTTTTCACTTGTAATCACCTCTTTACTGCATTTCAATTTCTTTTTCATCTACATATTCGTAGTTTAATACATTATTACTAGTAACTACACTTTCACCAAGTTCATTTTCTAGATCTTTTCTTGCATTACCAGCAATTTTACCACCACGCCTTGCTACTTCAATATTTTCATTTAATCCTTTAGGATTTTTCTTCTTAGCAATTTCTCTTGTTGCTATTTCTCCTAAATCAGCTAATGCTACTTCAACATCTGTCATATTATCTCTTAATGATTCTTTTCTAAGTCCTTTAAATGATTTATATTGTTTTGCAGTCATTCCAGACCATTCTTTATAAATTTCATTTGTTAAAATTGCATATTCTTTTTGTTCAGTTATTCCGCCATCTTTCCATACATCAGTAAGTTGTTTTCTATCCTGAACGCCTTTAATTCTTTTTGCAATCCATTTTTCATCATAACCCTTTGCTCTATACAAATCTATTGATCTTTGAGCTGCTAGTGATGGATCAAATGTTTCATCTATTCTCTCACTACCCAATTTTGCTAGCCATTGTTTAATTGGTTCTGCATTCTTACTAGGGATTGATTCAATTATTCTAAACATGCCCTCAATATCAACTACATCAGTATTATAATATTTACCATCAGAAGCTTTTAATTTAAGTTGGTTACAATTTGTAACCGACTCATTTCCTTCTTGTTTTAGTCTATGTTTTAATACTTTCCAATAATTTCTTGGATTATCACTTTCAGATACAACTCCAACTATGTCAACAACACTAATATAATATTTTTCATCTTCTTTATCCCATACAGTTCTAATAGTTTCATTTTTAAATATTTTATTTACTAAATGCATTTTATCTTGATTCATAAGTTACCTCCTACTCTATTTCATTTCCAGATAATTCTTTTTCTTTTAATTTTTCATTACTCATACATCATACCTACATAATCCATAACCACTTCTTTTATACCTAATTTTTCTGCATACAAAGATAATCTGACAAGATCTTTATCCTTCCTTTTTATATACTCTCTTACACTATGTTTAATAAGTTCTAAATCCATTCTATTTTTAGATCTAATAATATCACATATACATCTTTCGACATCATATGCTTTCACTTTATTACCCATAGGTGTTTCAATTTCAATAAGACCAAGTTTGTAAATATCATTATCAACATAAAACACATTATGTTTCCTTAAGTGCACACTACTATAACTTCTTTTTACAGTTATATCATACACTCCATTTGGAGCCTTTGTAGATAAACCATGAAAATACAAAGCCGTCATATGAGAAAATATTACATTAGGCATACTTAAACCAAAAACATAATAATTATCTATAACTTTATTAAAATCAATATAAATACCTGACGCAACTTTTTCTATAATACCTTTTTCTTGCATGATTGAAAGATACATTCTGTGTATGCCAAACATATCAAGTTCTTTTGAAGTAATATATCCATTATTTTTTTTCATAAGTTCTTCAATAATTTCGATATTACTTTTATCCTGAAACCCTTCTATAGTTAATTTTTCCATATAGTACCTCTTTGACTTTTCTACTGAAATTATATCATGTTCAGTAGTTTTGTCAACCTTTTTTCTGAATTCAGGGAAATGGTCACTTACTTTATTATTACTAGTTTCACAAGCAATCATCGCACGTTTTATAACTTTATGAAATTTTCACATTTATTATATTCTAGTAAAGACATTAATTTTCTTGATTCCAAAAACTCATTTCCATATTCATCAATATGTTTTATACCTTCAAAAATTTTTCAATATATTCTTCTATATACCAAAATTAAAAAAGCAATATTAATCCATCAAATTAATACTGCTCATCATTTAAACTTTAACATAAATTATTCAATATTTATTTTTTAAACCACATATACATTCCTTCTTCAGCAACTTCTTTTTTTACTTTAAAGCCAAATTTTTCATAAAATCCAACTTTACCATTTGCTGCCAAAAGTTGTATCATCATTTCTTCACCATCTTCAAGTGTATCCTTTACTCTATCCAATAAATTATTAATCATTTTTTTACCAATATGTTTGCCTTGATATTCTGGTTTTACAATAACATCAGATACAAGTGCCATATAACCGTTATCTGTTACTAATCTTGCCATACCTACAATATTACCATCTTGAATATATTTAACTGTCATACTATTTTTTAAACTTTTTTCTAACAATCTCTTTGACGGACATTTCCACCCTACAGAATTGATCATTTCTAAATATTCTTCATATGTTAAATTATTTTCTTTTATCATATAAACACCTCATTACACACTATTTAACTTATCTATTCTACTAGTCAATAAAGTACAATCATCTTCAACTTATAATTATTATAACATATTCTTTTTTATTTTATGATTTTAAAAATTTAAAAAGATCAACCATTAAAGTTGATCTTAACAATATAGTTACATTATTTTAAAAAGTATACAATAAATTTTTTCTCCTAACCAATGGTATGAATATTGCTTTTAAAAGTTGATTCATATTCCCAATTAATTAAATCAAAAGATTTAAGTTTAACTTTTGTTGTGGCAGAATCACCTTGACTTAACGTTATAATATATTGATTACCTTTCTTTTCAATTAGATCAATATTACTAATATAATAAATGTTATTTGGTATTTGATTTTTGTATTCAACTTTTTCCCATTTTGTTCCTTTATCTTTTGTTATATACATGTATGGAAACTCATTCTGTTCATTATTACATAATAAAACAATTCCATTATTTTCATCATACATTATAAAATCTTCTAATGTCTTCCTTGAACCATTTTCTGGCAACTCAATAGATTCCCAATCATTACCACTATTTGTCGTTAAATATGCCTTTTTAAATTCCCCACTGCCCATTGTCCAATCAGAACCTAATGCAACATATCCAAAGTTTTGATTAGTAAATCCAACTACCCTATGAGGTATATCTTTGTATATATCTTTATTTACAATATCAAAACTTTTTTCTTTCCAATTCAAACCATTATCTGTAGATATTTTTAATTTTGGATCTTCTCCATAAAAATATGCAATAGGAACAAGTTCATTAGTTGAAATAAACCAACTACCATTTGGAAAAGAAATGTCTCTGTAAAAATTTAAAGTATCTTTTACTTCACTTGATGAAATATCCGTTTTAATCCAATTATTACCATAATTTCTAGTAAATAATAATTCATTATTCGTATTTATAAAATAATCTGTTTCCATATTATATCCACTTTTTTTTATATCACCATCTACATTATCAAATACGTACTTGTAAACTTCATCAGCAATTATACTGCTGCCATCGCTAAGTGTAATAATTGAATAAATGCCTGGATTTACTTTTCCACCCTTACCCGATTTATAATCAATAAAAGATAGTGCCTTTACCTCTTTATTATCCCTCATATCAATAACACTTGTTTCATCAAAAAACTGATTATTTGGATAAATTGATACTTCATAATTTTTTAAGTTACTCATTTTTATTTGTTTTCTTAAAGGTATTTTTTTAATCTGATTACCTATATATCTAATATTTAAACTCTTTGAATATTCATCGACTAAATGTTTATTAATTTCACAATCATTCTTATCTTTACAATTATCCACACTTTTATAGCCAAATTCTAAATTTTTATTTTCGTACCTATAATATCCATAACCAACATAATCATAGTTATCATCAAAGAAATTTATTGTAATTCCGAATTTCTTGATATTTCCTTTTTTAGTTAATTGAATACTATAATCATTAATATTTGAATTATATTTTTTTATATCATTTGTTTTAGATATAATTTTTAACAACTCATCTAATCCTTTTTTTTCTAAATTGGATATTCCAAAAAATCCTATTTCATAATGATTATTACCCTCTTTTATATTTGATGGATGATAATATATGTACCTTATTAAAAAAGTCAAAAATATAATTACTATAATAGAAACTATCATAATAGATAATTTTTTTATTTTATTTATTAATTCTTTTTTTCTTTGAATTTGATTTTGCTCTATTTTTTCGATTGTTTTGTCTATTTCTTTCTGGATATCAATTTTTTTATTTTTTCCTCTTTCGCCACATAATATTTCAGATACATCAGCATCTAATATTAAAGCTAACTTTTGTAAAATTGTTATATCTGGAAAACTAAGTCCCCTTTCCCATTTGCTCACTGCTTTATCAGTTACAAACAACTTATCTCCCAATTGTTGTTGAGTTAAACCTTTTTCTTTTCTAAGGGATGCTATAAATTTTCCAACCTTGTTATTATCCATTACTTCTCACCTCAAAAACATTATACTATAAAAAAAACAAATTTAATATCGACCAATAGTTTAGATAATAAATTTGTGATTTTTTAAACTTATCATGCAAATAATTTATGACTTTAAATTATAAATTTTGACAAAAAATTTATTAAAAACTATTCGTAGCAGCAATAATATATTGTCATAAATTTTTATTAATATTTTAAATACTAATTTTATTTTTAATAATATTAATATCATCATTATTTCTAGTGACAAAATTTCCTACAATTTTATTCATACATTCAGGTGTCCAATATATTTTTAATTTTTCTTTTGCTCTTGTAATCGCAGTATAAAAGATGTTATGACTTATAACATCACCTACTTCATCATTTATAACAATTTTAACTGATTTATATTCTAAACCCTGTGATTTATGAATTGAGGTTGCATAGGCAATAATAAATGGTACTACACTATCCTTTTTATCCTCAACATCATCATCATAATTAGCATTAACACTAAAACAAATAATCGTTGATTTATCACTTCTTTCAATTATTTCTAATCCAACATATTGTGCATCGACATCAGAAATGAAAATATCCACACTTATTTCAAATGTTATTTTTTCTTCTGTTTTAGTTATTCCTGTTATCACACCCTTTAAATTATTGTATAAAACAGGATAGAATCTATTTAAATCATTAAACAAAATAGGATCATCTACTTTATAAGAATTTATTCCCCACTCATATCCGATATTATTGTTATCTGATTGCAAATATCTATTAATGCTATTAATTCCATATGGTCCATCATAATTTAAACATAATATAATTTCATCTTTATCGTCCTTTTCAAATATCTTTTCGTTTAAATTATATGACATATCATTATCTGCTAAATATTCAATTATATCATTATCAATATTTCTAACTTTTTGCCATAAATCTAATAAAACAGGATTTTTAGTTCTAAATGTTCCATCTAATTCTTTTATACAATTACCTGGTAACAAATCCTTGGCAAGCCTAAACCAATTACCAAATTTAATAGATTCTATTTGATAAACATCACCCACTAACAATAATAAATTATAATTTTCGTTAGTACTTAACAATATATTCATATCATAATTATCTACAGTACTACACTCATCTATAATTAATAGATCACATAGTTGTGGATTTCTTTTATACTTATCAATTGTCAAAAATTCAAAATTTTTATTATCAAGTCCTATCCTTCTTTTTAAATTTTCAACTGCAGGATTCGTCTTTGCTAAAAATACAATTTTTCTGTATTCAAAAATACTAGAAATTATTTTAATGGTTTCCGTTTTTCCACATCCAGCAGAACCATAAATTAAAGCAACTTTTGTATCCACAAACAATTCTTTACATATATCATATTTTTTTGAATCTGAAAATTCGTAATCTGTTAACATTTCCCAATCAGCGAACATATTACTATAATCATCATATCCAAATTTTGTAAATTCATTTAATTTTTGCAAAATTGATATAGTTTCCTGTTCATAACCATTTATATATATATACTTATCACTCTTAATAATTTTTCGACCTTCATGTCTAGGTAAATATAATTTTGAATTAAAAACATCTATTAGGTTATCCATATATTCTGACTCCAAATCAATATCACTTATTTTTGTATATATTTTCCCAAAACTATCAGAGTTATAACTAAGTCTCCTAGAAAATAACTCATGTTCTCTACCATTACTCTCAATGCATTGTAATAAATCACTTATATCAACTTTATGATTTGATAAAGACGATGCGTATGGCATTTCATCAAAAGGAATAGAACTCCAATTCAAATATAAATTAGACAACTTATAATTTTCACTAGACATCAGTTGTGATTTTATGACAATATTGTTAAGAGTAAATAACATATACTTCAAAATATTAGCACTGGGCTTATTTTTTAAAATTATATTTCTTGAAAGATTAAGCAAATTTAAAATGTAATTAGTTTTTGCACCTTTTATCATTTTCTCGCTAAATATGTTATATTGATTATCATTAAATTCAACTATATCTAATAGGTTAAAATTATTACTCATTAAATATTTCATTAACAAATCATACTCTCCATATCTTGAAGAAATTTTATATTCTAATCCAAATATTTTAGCATAATTATTAAACTCACATGGTCTAATAGCAATCTTATAATTATCTATAATTTTAATATTTATTTTTTTACCAAACAAATTTATAGTTCTATCAACGCTAGAAATTTTAATAGCATAATTATCCATAATTTTAATTCTACTGTAAACAATTATTCTATTAAATTTATTTATATAATCTGTCGCATCAGATAGGGTAACTTCATAAAATACATTTTTATTAATAATTATCGGTTTTACTTTTTTTACATAATATTGATTAGCTATTACACCTTTGTTTATATTAAAAGGAACTTTTTTCACATGATTACAAATTTGAAAATAATAATTTTCCATGTTTTTCTCGATATTTAAAGGAAATGAATATAAGTTTTCCAAAATATCCATATTATACTTAATTTTCATAAATTTTTTTAGTTCAATTAAATAATTAAGATATTTTATTAATACTCTTGAAGAACCATCACCATTTGGTAGAGTATGCGATGTTGATATCTGCAAAAATCCATGCAAAGCTCTTAATTCTCTCATATTAGCACAACTTTTCATATATTTAACTGATAGTTTATTATTTTCGTGATTAAATTTTACATATCCTTTTATTTTATCAGTAATATATACTCTAAAAAAACAATACTCAACTAAATATCTAAGATTACTTAATACAGTTTTAGACAAATAATCTCTATCATCTAAATTTTCTTCTATTATTCTATTTATAACATTATTTATATCATATATTTTAGCATCTATATAATTTAAAGCTTCATCCATTCACATCAACTTCCTTTTACAACTAGTACTAAATTTGTATACTATTTTACCATAAATTTTTATTTTCTTACTAATCCAATAAGAAAATTTTTGATATTTCAAAAAAATATAATTTTTAAATCACCAATTATGGAATAAAAATTTCTTTAAAATTATACAATTATTAACAAATTCTAATTATATAATATAACTATTTTTTTGATAAAATTTAAATATTTCATTGCATAAAAAGAGTATTGATATAATTTCAATACTCTAATATAGTTAACATTTTTTATTAGTTTTTAAAACCTAATCCATTAAAGAATTTAAGGTTCCCATCTTTACCAAAAGATGCAGTTACATTGCTGCTTCCATCTTCTGCTACCCAAACATATTTATTCCAAGAACTAACTTCAATAAGAGTTCCATCAACACCACCAACGGCTTTTTTAAATTCATCATAGCTAATTCCATCGTTAATTCTTGCTTTTATGTCCGATAAGTTATCAAGTGTTACTTTTTTATTTTTTAATTCTTTTTTATCATATTCAATTTTTATAGATACTATTTTATCATTTGAAAATGAAACAGTAATTTTTTTATCATTACCAAAGTCATATTCATACTTATCAAGTGAAGTACTTTCAAGTTTAGTAGCTTCAAATCCTATTATACCATTTAATTCTTCTAATGTATTATCTAAAGACATCTTTGTTAAACATTCATAATATGAACATTTTGATTTTACAGTTTGTTCTGTACCACTTTTTACATTATCATTTTTTACATTTGTGTTTTCTTTTGTATTTGCACACCCTACAGTACAAATTAATACAAATAAACATGTTAACCCTATTAAAATTTTATTTTTCATTTTTCTCCTCCTAATTCGATTATAACCTATAATGCAATAATTGTATACATATTATTAATCCAATTTAATAACAATTATTCAAAAATTTCACCTATTTTTACATAAAAATTCACATAAGAATATTAATGAAATATTATTTCTATATGTTTTTATTAAAACTAACACATTAATATAAAAAAAATCTAGAGCTAATACTCTAGAAATAATATATATAAATCGCCATATAGCGAATATTTACCTGGCAGGGGATGAGAGAATCGAACTCCCAACAAAAGTTTTGGAGGACACCAAAACCTTAGTAGTAAAATAATGAAATCAAGTAAAACAAAGGAAAAAAACTATTTTATACATTGATATTATACGATATAAATTGGTTAAAATCAATACTTTTGCCACCAAAAGTGCCACCAGTTGACCTCAAAAAGCACAACAAAAGTCTTTTGGACTTCTAATACCCTTGAAAATAACCATAAAATAGAAAAAAACCCACAATTACAATGAATTGTGGGAATTATTATATATTAATATATTCATCTTTATATTTCGAAATATCACTTATTGGATTAAGTAAAAGTTCATGGTTATTGTCGAAAATATTATAAATGCCATCAAGTAATTTATTAATTATTTCAGGATTAACACTTTCAATAAATTGATTAAAAATTTGTAAATTTGGATTACTATCTAAAATATATTGCTTACATATATTCATATAAGTATCTAAATCATCATATGTTATATTGTCATTGGACAACCACTCTAATGTATCAAATAAATCATTTTCATTAGTAATTTTTGGATTTTTTGTTAATATTGATAATAAAGTTAATGGTTGAATGCCAACATTGGGTGCATCATTATTGTTATAAATATATCTTTCCATCACATTAGCAATTTTTTGATCTTGTATTAAATTACTATGAGTATATATTTTTAAAGTTGTTGATACTTCAGAGTGACCTAATCTACGGGCAACATCCTGTAATGGTATTCCTATTGCTAACAAATATGTTGCATGACTATGTCTTATATCATGGACAGTTATTGGCTTTAGAGAATTATCTTTTACAAATCTAGACCAATCTTTAGTTAAATAATCAGGATGCCAGACACTATTTAATTTTAATGTTCTAAAAATATAATCTTCAGCAGTAGGATTAAAACCATTTTCAATCTGACAATTTTTATATTCCATAAGTATATTATAAACTTCTTCAACAACAACAATCTTTCTAGCACTTTCATCAGTTTTAGGTTTGATTGCAACTAATGAATTTGTCACTTGTTCTATAATTTCATACTTTTTAAAAAAATCAGGATCTTGTCGCATTTCTTTTGATGCTACTGCAAGTTCACGATTAACACTAATAATATAAGTTGTTTGAAATTTTCTAACACCATTTTCAGTAATAGGCATTTTTCTTTTTGATATGTCTTTCCATTTCAAACCACAAAGTTCACCTCGTCTAAATCCAGTATTAAACAGGGTAAATATTGCAGTTCTAAATCTAATGTCATACTTTTCCAAAAGCTCAAACACTTCCATCATTTCTTCATAGTTATAATAATCCTTTTTTTTAACTTTTAATTTAGGTGGATTTATAACAAATTCTGCAGGATTTGTTAATAACCATTTTTTCTTTTTCGCATAATTAAAAATAGAAGCAATTAATTTATGACAATGATTAATATAAGTCTCAGATAAAGGTTTACCAGTTTGAGGATTATTCGAATTTCTCATTTTGTCATATAACTTTTCTAAATCTTGTTCGGTTATACTCCTTATTTTAATATCTCCCAAACTAGGTAAAATCCAATTATTAAGTAATTGTTTATACCCTCTGACAGTATTAAGTGATCTCTTTTGATATTTAGTATCACCTAAGTATATTTTTGAGGTTTGAATAAGAGTATAACCACCATTTTCAGCTTTAAGTCCTTCTTCTTTCATTTGCTGTTGCAATTTTTTCATTTCATCTCTTCGTTTTATTGCATCTTCTTCAGTACCATATACTCTTTCAACTATACGATCACGAGTACCATCATCTCTAAAACCATTACTTAATTCGATTCTAAAAACGCCTTCTGCTTCTGTATATATATTTTTCATTCGACTATCATTTATTTTACCTATATATTATCCCCCCTAAACATATCTTTTATTTATCTTTTCATTTTCTTTAACAATAATTTTATTACTTGCAAGATATCTTTCTATATCTTTAACATCAAAATAATTTAATTTTCCAATTTTAACAACAGGAATAAAACCATTTTTAATGGCTTCATTTAATCCATAATTACTTATAGCAGGATACCTGTTTAAAACTTCTTTAGTTTTCAATAATATTTGACTGCCATTGTTAACTTCATTTTGTTTTTGATATTTATTAATGATTGTTCCTATTTCAATTAACATATCACCTAAATTGTTAATATTTATCCCCCCTTAAATACTTATATATGAATTATATGAATTTTCATCCATTGATATGTTTTGGGTTTTAGATAATATCTTCTCATAATTATTTATTATCATTTTTGAATAATTAACAATAGTATTAAGAGAATCATCTATCTCTTTAAAATCTTTATCTTTACTCCAAGAATAAAGATACATATTTGAATATTGGCTTGTATCCATACCTAAATATTTTGAAACAACATAAGCAATTGATTCTGCCTCTGTTTCATATTTGTTTCTATGTTCTTGATAATCTTGATGATTATTAAGTAAATGCTTATGAGCAAGAGAGTGGGCATATTCATGAATAACAACTTTTAATCTCATAAGATTACTTAAACCTTTATGCACAACTATTGTGGAATTTTTAAAATCACAATATCCTTTAGCTCCTGATTCTATTTTATCCACATATTTTACTTTAAAGCCGTCTCGATATATAGCTTTAATAAATAAATCTTCTATCCCCTCAGCACGATCATCTTCCATAATGGGATTTAATTTTTCATTAATTTCATCTAGTGGCATATTAGTTTGACTTGCATCAAACACCGATCCGACTTTAAAATTGCTTAATTTTTCACTATGAAATGTTACTGAATCATCAAATTTATCTTTGTATTGTTTTAATTCAGTCTCATTCAAAGCAAAGAGTGGTTTATAATCATATTTTCCATCAATACCTGTCTTAATTTTAACTATTGTATAAAAAGTAGGAACTAATATTTTTATGCTTTGTTCACCAGAATTTATTCTATATCCCATTTTGTTAAATGTGCGAAGTGGAGCAACATAATTTGCATTAGGATTTTGCATCCATATTAAACATTGATTGTTATATGAATAATTATTAAATTTAATTATATTATCTAAAAACTTTTTAATGTCACTCTCAGATTTAAAACTTTCAATAGCTTGTTTTTTTAAATCAAATATAATTGATTTAACATTATTTTCTAGCTGTTCCTTTTCTTTTTCATCTTTAGTTTTATTAGCTTGAAAACTTAATTCATTTATATTTTTTAATTGTTCTTCTAACAAACATCAATCCTCCTTATATATTTATATCTTTTATATATCCATTATCAATATAATCAGACAACCACATAGCTCCAAATGTTTCTCTTATCTTTAATCTAAACATGGCAAGTTTACCAAGTTCTAAATCTTTGTTATTAAGACCAAATGCTATATTAGTTAAGTTTTCATTTTGAAATGAATATACTTCATCAAAAGAAAAGGAATCACCAACAATTCCTTCTTTCTTTAACATATTGGTAATGCCCTCAACCCATTCGTTGAGATCACCACCACATCCTTGTAATATTAAGTATTCATAATTTTTGTCTCTAAGTTCTTTAACTTCACTACAAGATAATTTTTTAATTTCTATAAAAATTCCTCCTATATTTTAATATCCATAAATGGATTCTCAAAATCTTTTCCAACTATATAATTATAGTGATTGATGAAATCCAAATAATTAAGTTCTATATCATCTGAACCATCAGAATTTCCTGCAAAAACTTTTATTGTTTCACCGTCATTATAGAAAGATGCAACGCCACTTAATCCAGTTTCAATATTTTGAACATGTAAAAATAAATTATCATCTTTTAATAATTGAGTTTTGATTTTTTCTAATTCTTCTAATTTAACATCCATTGCAGTTTTTATTACTTTAAATTGATCCTCACCAATAATGAGTCCAAGTGATGAGCCATTATCCCAAGTCATTTGAATTGTTCCCATATCATCTACAAAATCAACAATGCCATGTGTCCCTGATGGAACAGCTTGAGAATCTTCCATACTTATTAATTCAATTTCGGTACCTTTAGGATATTGTTCCTTAATTCTTTTAATTTGATAATCTTTTAACATTTTATTCCCCCTTATATCTGAATATCATTTAGAATAATATTATAATCATCTTCTAATGATTTTATAGTTTCCTCTTGAATGTAATCAACTAAATCAGGATCATCACAAATCATATCAACAATCCACATAACATCATCTAATCCTGCACTTTTATCCACTCGAGCATTATACATATTTGCAAGTTGTTTTCCTACTTTTTCTATATTAACTTCTTCGAAAATAAAATCATTTTCATTTTGATAAACTCCACTTAATTTAAGTTTTTCAAAAGTGTCTTTTGCTTTATTAATTGCGTCATCTAATTCATCACTATCAACTTTTATAATTTTATTAGTGTTTAAACCTTTAGCTCTTATATATTTTGAAATAATTATTCCTCCTTAAATACCAATGTCAATTTCGTCATCATCGAATGCATTATACATTTCATAGTTCTGATCAACTGGTTCTATATATTCACACATAATCGAAAGTGCCTCTTCATAACTTCCAGAAGATGTAACTCTATTAGCCATTTCTTTTGCCTTATCATGATATCCTGCATCTTTTAATGCACGACTACATATACCAATTAAATTAAATACATTTCCATCTGCTCCAATAATAGGGGCAACTGGTTTATTTTTTTCTTCCATTTTAATCCTCCTTATATTCTAATTCCAACATCAATGTTGTAATCTATTTCTTTTTCTATAAAATCTCTTAATTTACTTTGCATACCTAACATCAAAGTAATATCACTCGTTAAGTCAGGTTCCCACGTTTCAAAAGTGAGGTTATCAAATTCATCTTTATAGTTATTTGTATATTTAGAATACCTTAACCCCATTTTTCCATTTTGAACAATTAAATCACAAAAATATAAATTATCTAAATCTTCAAATGTGACTAATTTATTGTAATCATCATATTCTAAATCTTGTGCATCTGCCCCAATATGCTGTAAATCTGCAAGACATTTATGCATTTTAAATTTAGTATTATATTCTTCAAGAAAATGTTTATTAAATTGCTTTCTAATTATGTTATATGTATGATTAACAGCTTTATCATATTCATCATATTTAAAATATTTTGCAGACTCCCAAGCAATATCATTAAACATATCGTTATTATCAGAACAAGTACGATCAGCTGTAATAACCATAATGTTATCACTATTACGACTTTCACAAGCCCATATTAACAATTCATTATCCGTAGTAGGTTCATAAATTGTTAGCATTAACCCTTGTTCCCTACAATTATTAAATGTTTTATAATATCCTTGCAAATTATCTGAAACATTTTTTAGTTTTTGTTCTAATTTATTAAAAAAATTTTGGCTTACTTCCAAACTTCGATTTTTAGTAATTTCTATTTTTATTCCTCCTTATTTTACATTACAAAAAAGAGCAGAATTATATCTACTCAAATATTTTTTATAACTAATCGATAAATTGTAATTTAGCGAATAGTAACTTAATTTTCTTTTTTATTAAACATATGGCGTACTTTATCTATTCGATTATTTGGTCTACGTGATTGAATAACTGGTTCACAAGTAGCAATTTGATAATCTTTTAATTCTGTCAAAAAAACTGCTTGCCCATTTGTATATAGAGTTAAAGTATTACGATATTCATTAATACAACGTACAGGAATATGTCCTGTAAAAATAATTTCATCATTTTTTGATTGACTAGTTTCAATTATTGCACAATGTTTTTGTGCATCATTATATGCACGAGAAAGGTATCCCTGTGGTGTAAAAAGTATAAACGAAAGATATGGCTCTAATAATTGCGTTCCCGCTTTTTTCAATGTTTGTTCAAGTACAATTGGGGCAAGAAAACGAAAATCCGAGGGAGTACTAACAGGGCTATAATAAACACCATATTCAAAACATATTTTACAATCTGTTACTTCCCAGCCATACAAACCTTGCTCCAGTCCATAATTAATACCTTCTCTTACTGCATTTTGGAAACTTTGATTTAAATAACCGAGTGAAACTTTGCTTTCGTACTGTATTCCACTGCCAATTGGAAGTGGAGTTATTGATAATCCAATTGATGCCCAAAATGGATTTGGTGGTACTTCAATATGAATAGTATAATCTGCCTTTTGTAATGGCTTTTCCAAATAAATTACGGTTGGATCTTCGATTCTTATGTTTATGTGATATTTTTCAATCAACAGAGAACAGATAACTTCTAACTGCACTGTTCCTAAAAAAGAAATGACGATTTCATGTGTTATCGTATCAACACAATAACGTAAAAGAGGATCAGTATCTGCAATTTCTGTAAGAGCATCCAATAATTTTTCTCTCTCTTCTATTTTTATCGGTTCAATTCTTGTTCGTAGCATTGGTACAGGCTTGTCATTCCATACATTGCATGGCAAAATCTTTTCATTTCCTATAATATCGTTCAATCTTAATGTATTGTTAGGTATTATAAAAATATCTCCAGAACAAACTATTTCTGTCTGTATCATTTCTCCATTTGAAGGAATATATATTTCTGTAAGTTTCACTTTCTTTTTTTCTGACAATACAATTGTATCTCGTAAGTGTAATGTTCCACTGTAAAGACGCAAATAAACTAATCTTTGCTTATGGTCTGTATATTCAATTTTAAAAACTCTTCCACATAGTTCTGAATAATTCTTATTCATTTCAGGACAAAAAAGATTTGAAATAGCTTCAATGAGTTGTTGAGTTCCTATATTATTTTTAGCACTTCCATGGTATATAGGAAACAACGAACCTTTTTTAACACACCTATATTCTTCCTGCGTTAATTCCTGTATAGTCAATTTTTCTCCTGCAATATATTTTTTTAAAAGTTTATCATTTTTGGAAATTACAGGATCCCATTCATCTAAATCAATGATATTTTTAATTGATATTTCTGGAGTTAATGTTACATTTTGCATAACAATAATATCATTTGAAAGTTTTTCTTTGATATTTTGATAAATATTATTTAAGTTAATTCCATACTGATCTATTTTATTTATAAAAATAATTGTTGGTATATTCATTTTTTGAAGTGCATGGAATAGTATTCTTGTTTGTGCTTGTACACCATCTTTAGCAGAAATTACTAAAATAGCTCCATCAAGAACAGATAAGGAACGATACACTTCTGTTATAAAATCTGTATGTCCAGGAGTATCTACAATATTGATTTTGTAGTCATTCCAATTAAAAGAAGTAACTGCTGCCTGAATTGTGATTCCACGCTGACGTTCTAAAAACATAGTATCTGTCCTTGTTGTTCCCTTATCTACACTGCCTAATTCTAAAATCGCTCCACTTGTATAAAGCAGACTTTCCGTTAAAGTCGTCTTTCCTGCATCTACATGAGCAAGAATACCAATGTTGATTATTTTCATGGAATTTCCCTCCCTACAAATTTATCTTTTAACTTAAAATCAATATTTGCTAATTTTGTCCTTTTAAACTATTCTCAAAATCAATTATCCACTTTTCTAATGTTTCTACTAATGCTAATTGTTGTTTGAACATTTGTTTTCCAACATTAGGAATATGTTGTCTATGAGATTGTCTTTCATTTAGCAATTCTTTTAATTCTAATATCTTTGATTTTATATTAGAAACAAGAATCTTTTTTTGTTCATCATCTACTAAATCTAAATTCGTAATAATAATATTAAAATCCAAATATAGACTAACATCATAATTTGAAATATCATTCATAAGTCTATTAAAATAATCATTACCTTTGTCAGTAATAGTATATACTGCTTTATCTGGCATATTTTCCTCTTTCTCTTTATGGCTAACAATATATTCTTTTGATTCTAATTGTAATACTTTCTTATAAATAGACTGTTCACTAATTCTTACCCATCTTGGTATATTACGATATTCTATATTTTTTTTAATATCATAAGCACTTTGTGATTTTTGTTTAATAAGTCCTAATAATACCAAATCTATATTTGACATAATCTCTACTCCTTACTTAATATAATCTGTAACGCCAAGTCTATTTCCAAATGGATCTTCAAACTCGACTGCATTACCAGTTCCAATTTTAAAAGGCTCACTCAAAAATTTTATACCATTATTCAACATTTCTTTATAGAAGATTGCAACATCTTCTACTTCAAACCATATTGTAGGCTTTAAATTCTCAAATTTATTTTTGTCTTTTAAAATTATTGCAGGTTCTTCATTTCCAATATTATAAGCAACCATTCCCTTATCAGAAAAATCAAATTTCTTTTTTAACCCCAATATTTCCTCATAATATCTTTTTGCTTCTTCCATATTATCTACAGGAAGAAAATAGTTGTCATAATTTTTCATATATTTAAGCCCTTCTTTCTACTACAAACTATACTACTATATTTTATAGTAGTTATAATTAAATGTCAATAAATAATAAAAAAATAATTGCATTTAATTCGTTTATAATTCTTATAAAAAATAGATTAGTTGCACTGAACTAATCTATTTGTATAACTGCTTGTCGTACAAAAAAGACTGTCATTACTGACAATCTTTTCGGTAAATTACTATAAATCAATAACTATAAAATTGTAATTTCTTATTCTAATTCTTTTTTATGATTTAAGTGTATTCCTATATGTCCTATTCCTAATACTATTGTTGATATAATAAGAAATATATTTCTACCATATATACCTAGTAACAGAAATGCAACTACTGGCAAAGTAGCTCCTGCAACTGGTATTCCTAACAAGCTACTATACATATCTTTCATTGTTTTATTACTTTTAAAATATCTTATCCAATATATTTCGTATAAAATCATTATAATAAAGGCAATTAACAATATACTAGACCAGTTTGATATTTTATTTATATTAAAATCACTAAATATCAATGACAGACAGGTTACTAGCATTTCTCCAAGCCACTCCAATAGTAGTAATACTTTATTTTCATTTTTTACATATTTATCATAGCCTTTAGGCTTATTTTTACTCCATATAATATTTGGTAACATCAACATTAGTAAAAATATTAAACCTATATATGAAAATCCAAAGTGAATATTCATTAACTCATCTCACTTCCATATTGTAATTTGTTATTTAATCGGAATATAGATCTCAATAACAGAATCTTCTCTATTCCAATGAAATTTATAATCATATTTTTCAAAATAAACAAATTGCCTATTTTCTACTAAAATATTATTTTTAGGTATTATTTCTTTATAAACATAATTGATAGTATCTTTTAGTTTATTCATATTACCAATATGTTCTACCCTTAAATATTTACTTTTCAAAATTATCTTTTCTGTAAAATCATTTGGTACAAAATCTTTTTTAGGAATAGATATATAATAAAATATCTTATTTTCTATTTTTTCAATAAAAGCATATTTACACCAATTACTTCCTAAATATAACTTATTATTTCTTAATTTACTATTAAATATTTTCCAATGGTTTTGTGCTAATTTTACATTATTACTTAATGATTTTGATAATTCATACCTTATTCCTATTACATTAAATTCTTCTAATTCTATTATTTGATAATCCATCTATTTTACCTCTTTAATTTGTGTGCTGTTATAATTGTATAACTATATGAATTGATTGTTATTTTTATATTATCAATTTCACAATACCAATTTTTACCCTGTTTATAGATGTTACAATTTTTATCTAAAACTTTATTCTTACAATACTCAACAACATCATCAGTATCTAATTTAAGATTTTTCTTAATTCTATCAATACCCATTTCGGTAGTGTGAACTTTATCTATATTATTAAATAATACTTGTTTATCTTCCATAAATATCTCCTCTACAAATTACTATTTTTCTAACTAATTACTAAATTGTAATTTGTTATTATCTATATCATTGAAATAATAGTCATAATAACAGTCATTCCATTTCCTAATAAATTCCCGATAAAATGTGCTGTCATTGGTACATATATATTTTTAGTATTAATATATGAAACACTTAATGGTAAAGCCCAAATCATAGTTAAAAATATTCCCCATATTGTTAACGAGTGTTCTAAAGCATATAAAAGCATCCCTAATACAGTTGTAATTAGAAGTATTCCTTTGCTTTTAAAAGAAATTATACTTTTTCTATAAAATGTTTCTTCTGCTATAGCAGGTAATAATATTGTAGATACTGCAAATATTGTCAATTTTAACCAACTATCTCTTTTCAATCCAATTGTCCCTGTATTATAATTAGAAAATACATTTTCTAAAATTGTTGTTATTATAAATGCTACCATAAAAAGTAATGCTGTAATTATTACTTGTTTCCAAAATTTTTTCCCACTTTTTATATTATTTAACCATTCTTTAAATGAAAACTCCTTTTTTATATAAAAATATATTACTAGCAACATATAAAATAGAAAATTTGTATAAATAAAATATTCCTTTGGTATAATAAAACAAGATACTATAAATATTATTTCTATTATTATTGGTATTATATTCAATTTGATATATTTACTCATTATTTGTTCTCCAATCTTTTTAACAAATTACTATTTATCTATTTGTTTAATATAAATATTATAACATAATTTACTAATAATTACATCTATTCTAATTCTATTTTATTATCTTCTTGTTCTTCAATTTTTCTTTTTCTAAAATCATCAAGATTAAAACAATCAATCTTATAATCTTTTTGTTTGTTTGGAACATTAGTTTTTTTTATCTTTATTCCATAATCATATATTGAAATAAATTTCGATTTAATAGGGTATTGTCTAGTCGCCATAAATAATCCATCACCTAATTTAAATCTCATTAATTCATCAGGCATTAATAATTCACGTCCCATCAAAGATTTGTCATTTGATATATTATAATTTAATTCATCTAAACGACTGGAAGTTGATACACGATTACTTGAGATAGTATATTTGCCTAACCTAGAACTTATTTCTTTTGCCGTTTCATTATCTGAAGTTAATAAATAAATCCAGTTAGTACAATTGGATTTGATTGTACCAGCAGAATCTTTATAGGTTTCCTTTAACTGATCAAAATCTTGTAAAACCAAATAGAAACGAATATTTCTAGAACGTGATACAGTAATTTTATTAGAAATAGAACTTATAGGTGGCATGTTAGCGAACTCATCTAAAATAAAATTAATTCTTATAGGCATTTTACCATCTTTCATACTTTGTGCTGTATTTACTAATGCTTGATAACATTGATCTATGAATAGTGATGCCAGTTCGTGTCTAGACTCTTTTTCGTCAGGAATAATTAAAAATACTGCCGTTTTTTGCTTACCAATTTCATCTAATTCAAAATCAGTATGACTCGTAAGATTAGCAATACCTGTATCACTAAACATTTTTATAACTGTTGCAAGAACTGAAAAAAGAGTAGCTCTTGTTTCACCTTTTGCAAAGGATCCTGTAGCATAACTCATTTTACTTAAACTTCCAAAAGGTTTTTGTTGAAAATATAGATCTAATGAATTAAATCTATCTATATTTTTGTTTCCGTGTTCGACCAATAAATTATATATTGAATATAAATTTACTTGCGATTCATTTGGAGCGTCCTCTATGAGGGCATAACATAGTGCTGTTAAAACTGCATTTGCTGACTTTTCCCAGTACATATCCTTACTAGATAAATTTTTGCACAATGATTTAGTAAAGTTTTCTATCATATCACCAGCTTCATCCTTATTATTATTTTGATAGTATTTATATGGTAAATGAAGTGGATTCCAACCATCACTTGCTAATGCATCCCTTAAATTAATTATTTTTATTTGATATCCTTTTTCTTTTAAAAATTCTGCTGTATATGAATACAATTCTCCTTTAGTATCGTTTATAACCATTGATTCACCTGCACATGCAAGGTTAAATATTAATGGTAATATACAACTTATTGTTTTTCCTGAACCAGTTGAACCTATTATTAATGTATGATCAAATTTATCAGAATAATAAAATTTACCATCCATATAAGTCACAGGAATACCACCTGACTTTAAATTTGAATTAATAGTCCATGTTTTATAATTTTTTTTAATTTCCTTTTTAGTTGACCAACGAGATGAACCATATTCAAATGAACCATCCTCTTCAGGCATTTTTCTTAATCTCTTTAATTTTAACTTTAATTCTTTATCATATTTTAATATAAACAACATCATAATTGTCATTAATAAAATTGAACCAAATAATAAACTGGCATCAGTTATTGATTTAATAAAAGAATAAAAAATATTTAAATTCCATGATAATTGAATATTATTACATATAATATGTGTTAAGTTATAACAAATGTTAGATGATGACAAAAAGGTTAAGGTAATTAAAAGAAAGTAATTTAAATATTTTTTTAATTTTACAATTATCCCTCCATAAAAAAACAAGTTAAATTTTCTTATTAACTTGCTTACTAATTAATTTATATAATTTTTTTGTATCTCTAGGATCTAATGAAATCATGTATTTATTAGTTGAATTATTATTGTACTCAAAGATTATATCTAAAAATTGCATTTTTTGTTCGTTCCAAAAGTTAAATTTTAAAGATGAATCTATGAAACTATATGTTGTGTCATATTTTTTTGAAACATCTATTTTTTTTAACCTTTCTAAAATTTCTTTAAACTCTTTTTGTGTAAAAACAACTATTTTATCTGCACAAAAATTTCTATTAATTATTCCAAATTTTACTGAAACTTTTTCCTTATTATTAAGAACATTAAATATTATTTTATCACCATCATGTAAGTTAATATGATGATCATTATCTTTGATATCAAATCTATACAACTGATTTTCATAAAAATCAGATATAATCCAATCTATTTGTTGAATATAAAATTCATAATGTTGTTTTTCTATTTCTTCATATGGAACAAAAGCATTATATATATTACTAAATCTATTATTTATAATTTTAGACATACGTTCTTCAATCATAATGATATCTTTAGAATTATTAAATTTATAAAATTTGATTTCATTTAAAAATATATTAATAGAATTATATTTACTAACATATTTTGAATAAAATTTGATATTGTTATAAAAATTAAATAAAAACATTTTCCTAAAAGCATCATGATATTTCATATAATTTTCATTTTCATGATAATCATCCATATCAAATAATACCTCATTATATTTATTTTTAAGAGTTAATTCTATTATTAGAGTTAACTCATTGTGTTGTATAAAATAATTATCTTTTACATAACTAATATATTTGTCTAAGTTTTCTAAAAACTTTTCCTCACTGGAAATAGTATCTTTTCCATATAATAAATCACTTTTTAATTTAATAGTTTGCTTTGGAATTTTATTAATTAGTTTTTGAAGTATTTCACAATTTAATAACTTATAAATTTCTCCTATACAAGAATATGCACAACTACTTAAACAAATTTCTTTTAATCTCTTAGTTTGTTCATCATCAACTGAGATATAATTATTTCTCATTTCATCCCTCCATCTTTGTTTAAGATTTACTGCTTTTTTTACTGCTAAATATTATTATAACACAATTTGCTCGTATTTGTTTGTAAATTCTGAATAATTAAAGATTTAATGGGAAAATTAAATTGGTGGTTAATTATGAATGAAAAAAGATTATTTGATTTAAGAGAATATAAAGATTTGTCACAAATAAAACTTGCTGACTATTTAGGAATAACTCAACAAACTTATTCATTATGGGAAAAGGGTACAAAAATAATACCATTAAAACATTTAAATAGCTTAAGCAATTTTTATGAAATCTCAATGGATTATATTGTTGGTCTTACAGATGAAAAGAATAACTCAGGTATCATAAAATTAACAGAACTAAATAAAAATGAAATTGGCTCAAGAATTAAAAAGATAAGAGAAGATAATAATCTTACACTTCGTGATTTAGCAAAAGAATTAAATACAACATCATCAACTATATCAGCATACGAAACAGGTAAGACATTAATACTAACTGCCTTTGCATATCAGATATGTATTAAATATAATGTATCACTAGATTGGTTATGTGGGAAAAGAAAATAATATGGCAAAACATATTATTTTTTTAATATTCAGACAAATCATATTCTAACTCATTTATAATTTGTTTTTCTTCTTGTTTTAATTCATATTCTAAATAATTCATAGCTTGATTAATAAATTTTTTATAATTTAATTCCTGATAAAACATTTTATTTTTATATTTAGAGTACCTGTCATAATCATAATTTAATTTTTTTAAAATGTTATAATACTCGGTAGAACTCATATCTTTACTAAAATTATCCATACTACTTAATAATGCATCAATATTAATATCATATTTAGAATTTAAAACCCAGTTTTTGAAAACATATTTTTTTTCTAAATGATTAAGACCTGCGAAATTGCATATACGATTTAAATCTTGTGCTATCTTATCAATGTTTTCCTGTTTTTTATATGGAGAACTTTTAAATTTAAGATCTTTTATGTGTTTCTTTAAAAATTCTTTCTCTCTTTCCATAGTTTCCATAGATTGATATATTTTATAATTAGATAATATTTCATTTCCAATTTTTGAATACAATTTATTAAGTTGATTATTGTAGTAATATTTATTTTTATTAGATAATGATGTTCCATAAATTGAATTTAATTCCTTTTGATGTTCCTCCAATAGCTTTATATATTTAGCATATTGATATTTTGTAGAATCATGCAACAATATGTATTGAATTATATTATTAAGTTGATCCTTATACGGAACTATATTTTTTGAATTATATTGTAATCTTCCTTTGGGTGGAAGTACATTATATAAATCAAGCAACATTTTATTCAAATCTCTTCGATATTTGTCTCCAAATAATTTTTGATTTTTAATTTTAGTAAGCTCTGATAGAGAAATATTTCCCGTTATAGATCTAAATTCTTCATCTCGTAATTTATAAAATTTTTCATTATCAATTAAATAATTAGCAATATTACTTTTCAATTTATAAATAACATCATATGGAACTTTAGGATTAGAAATAGTTTTATGATGTTCAAAAAAATTTATGTGTAAATGAGGATTGTCAGTATTACGATGTAAACTGCAATACCATGTTACATTATTCATTTTAAATCCCATACCAGTTAATAATTGTGGCATTATATTCTTAGTAAGGTTATAATAATCTACCTTAGTAATAAGTCCTTTGTTAATTGCAAAATCTGGTGGAAAAGAAATTACAAGACTCCAAAGAATTCCTTTAGAGTCCATTTTTTTTATATCAGATAAATCTTTTCTTGCATCTATATCACCATTGGTAGACCACGAAAATGACTCCTTATCTTCATAAAGATATGAATCATTACTTGCAAACTGCATATAGTCTTTTAAAATATTATATTCATCAATTGATGTAGCATCTGCCTTTTTCTTATCACTAATATAGCTTATTGTCTTGTTAACACTTTCTCTTAAATTATTACATTTTTGGTACTTAACACGAACCACAATATTTGAACTACTCATTATCTAACTCATGTTTCTTACTTGACATTTTCCTTATATCTTTAAGTACCTCACGATGTGCAACTTCAGTTACAGGATGATCTATTATTGATAAACTTAATTCATCTTCAGTTTGTGGAATTTTTAGTTGATTCATAAATATATCAGTTTGTTTAATAGACCATCTGCTATTAAACTCTATACGATTTATTACTACCATTAATTGCTTAAAAAATGCATCAAAACTTTTTTTAAAGGCAATATCAAATAGTTGCATAAATTGTTCTTGACTATCATTTAGTTTATCAATTTCCATTTTTTCTTTAATGGTACTATAAATAAATCTAGATATATTCATTTTATGCTTATCAGCAAGTAATTCAATTTCTTTTTTATCTTCAGGTGTGACTCTAATTGTAATTCTATCTTCTTTCATTATTTAGTATCCTTACTTATTAATAAATTTAAATTCTTTAAAACATACTCTTTAACCAATTTTTCTAATAATTCTTGTTGAGTTATTTTTTCTTTTTCAAGAATATTTTTAAATGCATTGTTTAGATTATCATCTATTCTAAACTTAATAAAAGTACATCCATTGTTATTAATAATATCACCTCCATAGTTTTATTGTGGACACAAATTAGAGTCATTAATTTTAATAAAATATTTGAAAATAGGACACAACTTTAATCCTTTTGTTTATCAGGATAAGTGTGGCTGACAAACAACTACCCAGTGGGTAGTTTAGCCCTAATTTAAAGGATTTCCAAAGTTTCGCTTTGTCATACATATTCTTAAATGTCATACTTTTGTCTAACACTATTCTTTACCGAATCTTTAAAAATAGGGTTAACTGTCTAACAGATGTTATAACAAATATAGTATCTATAATGGAGATTAAAGAACCTTTTCTTTAAAATATTTGAAGCATAAATACTAGATCAAGGAACCTTTACCATTATCTATATTTCTATATTAAACTTAATATTAGTATTTATTATTTCATAATTATATTTATTTATAAGTATTTGATTTACTTCGATTATAACTGGATCTATAAGTTCTTCTTCCTTAACAATTTGTTTAACTTTATCAATTATTTCATCAATTGTAAAAGAACCTTTACCAGTTTTATGAAGTACACTTGCAACCTGAAGTGCATAGGTTTCTATTAAATTATCTTCCGAATGATTGACTTGGTTGCTGTCCTTGTATTGGTTGTAAGCTTGGGTATTTTGATTTATTGTTTTTATATTCATTCCTCCTTATTAAATCACTATCAATAATACTTTTAGGATCTTTAAGATCCGATTTATTATAAGAGCAGTTGGGACTCATAAGCATAAAGTGTACATGAATACCTGTCGAACGACCTGTTGAACCAATTATTCCAATTTTTTCTCCTGACTTAACAATTTGTCCTTCAGATACAACTATTGAATTATCCAACATATGACCATAAGCAGTATAGTAAGTTTCTCCGTTAACATCATGTTGTATTTTTACATAGTTTCCTAAACCATTAGGTTCATATCCTGTTTTATATATTTTTCCACCTGCTGATGCCACAATTTCAGTACCCTCGGGAGCTGATAAGTCAATACCACTATGAAATATTTCTTCATTTGTAAATGGATCATTTCGAGTTCCAAAAAGGGAAGTAATGGAGTAAGTGACATCTATTTTAAATGGAGCATTAAACTCTGATAGATTACCAACTGCAACTGCTGATGGGTCACCATTAGAACCATCTGCAATCATAATTACTAATGCAATAATAAAAATTATAATAATTACAGGTGCCGAAATTATGAATGCATATATCTTTTTAATATCATCCATTAACGACCACCAGCATTACCAAACAACTCCTTTTCTTCTTCTCGTAAATGAATTTGAATTGGTAAACGAGTATCTTGACTTATAACAAATAATCCCTGACCACGAGAAGCAGTTGTAAGGAATTGTATTTCAGATTCTGATAAATTCATCATTTTTTGAACTGCTTCAATTTCTTTTTGTCCTTGTGCCATGACCAAAATATAAGAACTATTATCTATAATAACTTGTCCAAATCTTTCAATGCCTTGTGAAGTAAAATCTATTAAGTTTTGACTAATAATCCATAATGAACCGTTATATTTTCTTATTCTTTTTGCTGTCCTTTTTAAAAAATCTATACCATCTTTATTGTTAGGATCAATAAGTAAATGTGCTTCATCGCATACAAGAATTACTTGTTCATTTCTATCACGACTTATTTCGTTCCAACACCAAGATAATATATTGAAGAACTGAGTTCTTAATATTGTTTCATCGGAATCAACAAGGCTATGAATATCCAAAACAATAAAGTCGGATGAATTATCCACATTAATACTTGAATGACCATTAAAGATCCTTGCATCTGCTCCAATTGTAGATTTTTTTAACATTGAAGAAATTTTTTCTAACGACTCAATAACATTTCGTGCCTCTTTATTTGCTTTCGCTTGTTTTAATGTCTCAACTACCTTATTATATAAATCTTGCATTATAGGGTAGTCATCACTTGATAATTTTGATAAGTCAGTATCAAAATCAATATTTTTATCTTTATATACTTCTATAAGTATTTCTTCAATTTTGGTTAACTCATAAGCAGTTAGATCCTGTAGATAATACTTTATAAAAGTTCTAAACGTTTGAAAATGTCTTGATAAATCATTATTAAAATTCTTTTTATCTTCATCAGAGTCATCAGCACCTTTTCTAACTTCAAGTGGATTAATTATTCCATGTGAACCTGTTCCACAATCAATCCATGTACCATTAATATTTTCACATAAATCCTTATACTCTCGTTCAGGATCTATAACAATTACTTTAGATCCACGACACCAATTACCTCGAATAAGTTTTTTTATTAAAGTAGACTTACCAGAACCTGATTTACCAATAATTACTGCATTTGAATTATTTCTTTTACTAGTTCTTTTCCATAAGTCAAAGAATAAAAGACTGCCAAGAGAATCAGTTCCAATCATCATAGCATCGCCATCATCTTGCAACGTTTGAAAGATAAAAGGGAAAGATGAGGCAGTAGTCATCATAGGAATTGGAAGTCCGAATTCTTTTTCTAAATCTCTATACAATGTAGGTAAACACATTTTTAATGATCGTTCTTGCTCAAACATTAAATCAGTGCCACCCATACCATAAGCAGAAAGAGTAGTTTTTAATTCTTTTTTTGCTCTTTCCATATTTTCCTTCGAATCACCATAGCATAAAAAATTGACCGTCAACAATGAAAACTTTTCATGTTCACGATCAATTCTATTCACTAATTGAACATAATCGTCTAACTGGTTATTTAATACAACCTCATCATTATAATTATTTGTGTTCATTAATTTTGATTTTACTTCTGACATACTTTTTTTCAAAGTATTGCTTATATCAAATGCATCCATAGGAGAGATTGTCATAACCATACGAGTATGGTTAACGTTAGCAACTGCACCTAACCATGCAACACCAACAATAGATGGGTATGTTCGAAGTGTAACAACACTTACATAAGCATCACCTAGAATTATATCCTTTTCATTGATTTTTAAGCCGTTTGGGGCGATTTTCTCTTTAAATGAGCGAGTTATACCTGTAGCATCTTTTTTGAAAATGTCGAGCGATGTAACAGGATTTAAAATAATATATAATAAATCTCGCCACTCTTCACTAGAAACTCTTTCACTATATAATCCAATAGAAATAAATTCCTGAATTAAATCATTTAGCTTCTGGTTAATTAATTGCTCATTTGTTGCATCTTCTTCCATAATTAAATAAAATTCTCGATTTACAACCCATTTTTTATTATTTAAATCTTGGACAAAATTATAATCTTCCTCTAGTAATTTTATTTTGCTTTTATTAGTTTCAGATTTAATTTTAGAACCTAGTAAGTTTAAATTATCATCAAGATTAATAGGTTTATCTACACTAAAAATTTTAACAGGGTAGTCAATTGAATTTAAAACCTTTTTAAGTTCTGCAACTTTGATTTTTTGTTCTTCATCAAATAATAAATGTAAATTGATAGATCCGATTTTGATTCCACCAACAATTCTATTATTATCCAAATAAACTAGGTTATTCCAAACATCTTGAAATGGAATAAAATCTGATATATTTTTGGGAAGTTTACTTTTCTTATTAATCAGTTAAATCCCTCCCTATATTTAACATTATTTTTGTTATTTCCTCTGAATATATATTATTTTTAATATTATTCTTTCTTATCTCATTTAATCTATTATCCATATTAATTAATAATCTGATATAATTAGACATTGTCATTTTATTTTTATAAGCATTTCTTTTTAAAGCTTGTTTTTCTTTTTTATTTAGTCTTAACGTTAAATGAGTGTTATATAGTTTCAATCTATTATTTATATTTCAATCCTCCTTATAAGAAATAGTTTCTAAATGCTCTAATACACCTGAATAATCATAAGAACGAAGTATACCATTATTAAGTAAAGCAACAGGAATTAATTTATAATCATAACATAGAGTTCCATCAATTTGTTTTAATATTCTTGATTTTTTCAAGGCTTTTAAAATTCCGTTATCTTTTACATCAGGATCTAAAAAAACATGACCTTTATCTAAATAAGCATCACTTAAATCTGCCGTCACTTCAATCTCTTGATTTTTATTTGAGATTGTTAATTTCATCCTTTTACTTTCATAAGTCGAAACATTAACAAACCATAGTGTATTATTATATTTTAATTTTTTTCTTTTATCTATAATTTATCCTCCTTATATATGAACATCAAATATATATCCATATTTTTCTTTAGTTTCTTTAATTAACTCAATCATTTTATTTTCATCTTTATATAAATTTGATAACTTATAAGCAACCTCATCTGCAATTCTTATATCATTGGTATAAACACAAAACATACCATTTTCTGAATCATAATTTAACTTATTATTTAGTGAACTTGATGATTTTTCTAAATACTCAAAAAAGGCATCGTTATAGCAATGACCATCTCCATAAGGTATATTACTCTTAATTTCATTAACCCAGTCATAACAATAATCACTTTGATCTAATAAAACTGAAAAATTCTCATCTTTAAAACTGATTATTTTAAAAGGACTTATTTGTTTATTAAACCAAGATTCAAATTTCTTATATTCTTTTTCCTTATATAATACATCAGACAAAAATAATTCTGAATCTAGATTTTTATTTACTTCATTAAGATAATCACCAATTGCATCATAACGAGTTGCTCCCATATCTTTTCTGATTTCCTCATATTCTTGCAAAATACTCATTTTTTATCCCTCCATTTTTCTTCTTCTCGTGAACATTCACCTGATACTATACACGAGCATACTGCAAATAAAAAAAAGAATAGTAAAAATACTATTCCTAAAATCTTTTCTAACATTTTACCTCCAACAAAAAAACGACATATTAGTCGTTGTTACTTTCAATTAATAAAAAAGTGGCAAATTATATAAAAATCTACCACATAAATTATAAAACTATATATGACTTTTTTCTTTTATACTACTCCATTAAATATTGTACACTTACCATTACTATTAAAAGTTGCATTTAAAGATTTACCTTCAGAGTTAACCCAAGTATATTTATTTGAGAATGTAGTGACGTTATATAATGTACCTTCAACACCACCTACAATTTCTACAAACTCTTCATAAGTTAAACCATCACTAGAATTTATTTTTTCTTTCAATTTATCTACTTTAGAAAAATCAACCTTATCATTTTTTATCATTTCATTTGGAAACTCTGATGAAATTTGAGCAGTAACCTTTCCTTTAAATTCATCTAATCTTACAGTTATAGAAGTATCATCTGTTAATTCCCATTCATATTTCTTATAAGTTGATACTGCTCCCTCTTTGCTTTGATCAACCAATTTACCTTCAAAGCCAATTATTTCATTAACTTTTTCATATGTAGTATCAGAACTTAATTTTTTAATGCATTCAAATACATCACAATTCCCTTTGGATTTCTGAACTGTTTCATTTTTAGTTTTATCATTTGTTTTACTATCAGTTGTTTTTTGATTTCCACACCCAGTTAATCCAACAATTAAAATACCTGCTAAAATTACACTTAATATTCTCTTTCTCATTTTTTCACTCCTTCATAAAATACACGTTTATTATACCTTATGAAATTATTAATGTCAATGTATGCAATTTATATTAAATTAAATTGAAATTAATAATTTATTTTACTTTATAACACCTTTGTCTTTTTTTAAATATTAAAAATTTTTTTAAAATAGATAATGCTGTACTCCCATTTGGTAAAGGAAGTAATAATAAAAACATTAATAGTGGTGGAATACAAAAAAAGATTACTTTTAATTTATATTGTGTAATAAAGAAAGAAAAAAGATAACCAATACCAAATGAAATCGCAATCGCAATACATTCAAGTATTCCAAATCCTTTAAATATTTCTTTTTTAGTTTTTATATTTTTAGGAATTAGATACATCAATACCACTTCCTATCAAAATTACTATTTGCCTCAAGACCTGAATTACTCATATACTGATTTCTAATAGGATTATATTTCATACTAAAAGGATTCATATAAGGATTTGAATTATTAAATGATGTGCTAGGTTTCTTTTTCATGTTTTCATTTGTATATTTTTTTATTAATTGATTGGCACCATAATTATTATGTTGAGCCATTTTTTCTTTAACATTAGCCATCTGTTCCTTTGTTAAATTACCACTACGACCATTAAACATATTTGAAATACCTCCTGCGATTTTACTACCACCAGATCTAATGACATTTGCACCCATACCGAGAGCAGACATAGTTCCTGCCTTAGCAATTCCTAATCCTGCATTTATACCAGTACCTACTGCCATAAGAGATTGAATATCACCAAATGCTGACATCATACCTGATTGTTGCCCAAGTAATGAACTAATCAGCGTCGGTGTGCTTATTATAAACAATAAAGCACCTATAATTAAAAAGATACCTGTAAGAGTTCCATTATCCTTTATTGCAGAACCAAACATGTTAAGCAATAACCCAATACATATAAATTGAACAATTGTAATTAAAAAATATCCCATTGTACTTTTAGTCCATGTTTCAAATGCTTTAGATTGATTATTTGTTAAACTGGTACAACAAAAAGGTCCAACTATTTTCATCAGTGCAATTTCCATCACTCGTTTTGCCATTTGAATTGCAACAAAGAAGAGTAAAAAGACTGTCACAACGGAAAGAATTATTAACATAATAAAATTAAGTGAATATTTATAACAATCACCAATACCTGCAAAACCACCTTCAGTAGAATTGATTTTTATTTTTTTCCAATTATTAATCAAATATTCTTTATCCGTTTGTTTCATTTCATCATCATATGATGTAGCTCTAATTAAAGCTTTAGATATGGTTCCTTCAGCTCCATTGGATTTATCCATACCTGATACGGTTATTACTGCATTAGTTGCTTTTGTAGAAAAATCATAACCAAATTGAAATAAAGGATTAATTAAAAACATCATAACTATCGCTAATATGACCCCACGATAAATTGTAAGTGGGCTACCTCTACCATCATTTTTTACGATATAATTCATAACGAGTTCTATAACTACTTTAAGAATTAACCATGAACAGGCAACAATTAATGCACCACCAAATATTTTATTTACATAATCATTATCAAAAAATTTATAACGCCAAATTTTATTGATTATATCAAAAAATCCATCTAGAAACCAAAGAATACCTTTGGCAATACTCCAAAGTGCATTTCTAAACACGTCTAAATACCATTTTTGTTCTACTTGACTAACTGCTAATATTTGTATTAAAATTCCTCCTTAATAGTTTTCTTGATTAATTAACTCAGAGATAACAATAATTCGTTTATTAGTGTTATGCCTACAAGTAATCATAGTAAGAGTAGTTTTGTCTAAATCTCTTGTAATAAGTGCTGTACCATTTTTTTCTATATCATAAATATTAGTCACTTTATATGTATATTTAATTCCACCATAGTATATATATGAAATATCTCCAATTACTAATTTATCTAAATTTTTAAAATATGAAACTCTGCCTGATCCCGAATGACCTGCAAGAATGAAGTTTCCTTTAGAAATATTAGGCATATCAGATCCTTTTAATATTTCAACATTACGATTAACATTGTTATAATATTTTTCCTGTGATAAACCTCTTTTAATATTTATCTTAGGAATTTCTAATACTGCAATATAATTATAATTAGTTTTACTTATGTTTTTGTTTTCAACTTCAACAAATTTATTTTCCTGTGGAATATCTTCAACAACTTGTTCTTCTTCAAAAAATTCTTGTACATTATCTTTTTCAATTCTTTTTAAATTATAATCTGAATAGATGTGGTATCCAATTATAAATAATCCAATTAAAATAAGAAAAGAGCCAATTACTAAAATTTGACTCTTGAAATCTTTATTCTTATTTTTTTCTTTTTTTATCATAAATAATAAATCCAACACCACCAGTAATAAATACTAAACCAATAATATCAATTATATGAGAATCATTAACTCCTGTGTTAGGAACTTCTATAACTTCATCTTTCATTATTGCTTTAACAATTTTACCATCTTCTGATATTTCAAACCACATCTTATCAGGATTTATTTTATAACCTTCAGGTGCTTGTTTTTCTATGATGTAATATTTACCAAGTGGTAGTTCATTAATAATAATTTTACCATTTGAATCAGTTCTACCAACATATACTAATTCATCATTTTCAGTATAAATTTCAATCAAAGTATTTGGTAATGTTTTATCATTTGAAAAATCTGATTTAGTAAATTCTAGAGTCCCTTTTGGAAGATGATTTTTTAATAAAGTTGTATAGTTTATAATTTTTGTATACTGATCTTTATACTTTAATTCAAAAGTATATTTAGTCTTGTCCAATATATGATTATTTATTGTTTCTATCTCTTGTAAATAATACTTACCTAAAAACAAATTTTCAACTTTAGCATATCCATTTTCATCTGTAATTAAGATTTTTATTAAAGTATCTTTCTTATATTTTAAATTACCTAAAGAATCATAAATATCCTCATTAGCATATAATCCTATTTTTACATCCTTAAGATTAATTTCAGTATAAACATAACCTTTATTAGTTAATTCTACTTTTTCTCCAGTTTTAGTTAGTTCTAGGCTACCTTTAACTGCTTTGTTTTCAAATTTAACTTCATATAAAATTCCAAATTCGTCATCATTTACTAATTTAGAATTTTCATCGATTGTAAATTCAACTGAATTTTTATTCCATAAATATCCATCTATTTTTTGATCTACTTCTTCTAAGAAATAAGTTCCACTTTCCAGTGGATATGGAGTAATTAATATCCCATTTTCATCAGTTTCAAAAACATCAATTGTTTTTGCACTAGGGTATGTTATTGTTTGTTTAACATATTTTTTAGTTTTTGCATTAATAATTTTGAATTTAATACCTGATCTTTTTATAACATCACCAGTATCTTTATCTATTTTTATAACTTTAAGTCTTGCAGTTATTTCTGCATTTGCAATTACTTTTTTTACAATTCCACCATCTTCTTTTACTTCAATGGTAAAATCTTTTGCTTTTTCATAACCCTTAGTTGAAGTCAATTGTTTTACAACATATTTACCATAAGGTAATGTTATATCAAAACTGCCTTGTGCATCAGTTATTAATGTTTTAACTAATTCATTTTTATTGTTGTATATTCCAAATTTTACACCAATTTCAGGAGTCATAATCCCTGTCTTATTATCTGCATATACTTTTATAAATTGAAATGTTCTTTTTATTACATCTTCAAAAACTTGAACTTCAGGATGTAATTGATCAAGAGTTACATCAAAGTAATATTTATTTGGATCTAATTTATACCCATTTGAAGCTTTTTCTTCTAATAAATAATATCTTCCCAATGATGGTAGATAATCACTTTTAGTAGTACCATCATCATTTGTTGTAATAGTTCCTACTTTTGTACCATCTTCTTTATAAATACCATATATTGCTCCTTTTAATGTAGCTTCACCTTGAGCTTTATTATTTTTAGTTTCAGAGTCTGTTTTGTGAATTTTTACATCTCCACCAAATACAGTTACTTTTTTTACAATTCTAATAGGATCAATGTCTCCTCTTTTAATTACATTTTGTGAACTAGTAGCATAATAAAGTTCTATTGGGCTTCCATATCTATTACCTGATTTTGTAAGTGTAATTGTTAATTGTCCAACATTAGTTGCTGTTAAAGATAGGTTATTACCATTAATCGTTGCACTACCATTATCTACATTAGATATTTGATAATTATTTAATACACCATTTGAATCATTTATATTAATATTTTGTCCAACTACCATTGTATCTGGAAAATTAGTAAAATTTGGCGTTGTATTATGATTATCAACTAAATCCATTATAGAATTCATTTGTCCTGCTAAAATACTATCATTTCTATTTCCTTTTAGTGTATCAGTAAAAAAACTATCAACATTTGGATCTGCTAATTTCCATATTAGCATTTGTGCTGCTAAATAATATGTATCATCAGTATGATCATGTGTTGCATCTTTATACCCATATCCATAATAGGCAATTTTTGAAATCTTATTCCATGTATCTAAAGGTATATTAGCTACGGCTTGTATATCCTCTGTGGTTACCTCATAAGTTGCATCTGAATTAATTTTCGTCATCGGTTGCACACAATAAACAAAATGTCCATCGCTAGTTCTAACAATAAATTGTCCTTTAAACCACATTTTGCTTTCTCCTCGTGTATGCATAACATAAAATGGACCTCCAACATAAGGTCCTGCTTTTATTTGTCCTTCATAAGTACGAGCATCTACTTTATTTATCCCTAAAAATGCTCCCACAATTGTTATAACAAATAATAATATTTTACTTAATTTATTCATTTATACATTCCTCCCATCAAAAAAAGACTTCTAAAAAGTCTTTTAGTATTAATTAAGTTTCTCAGTATGAAACATCCATCCTAGATTTTTGCCTGATGCACTTGAAACCGTAGAGCAATGATACAATTCTTCACCATTTAAATATGGTTTATAAGATTCTCCATAATTAGCACACTCTTCATATGTTGAAAAATCTACACGTTCCCAACTATATAATGGTTTATTATAATATTGATCTTCTGTGATTCCAAGAATATCCCACGGATTATTTGCTTTAACATTATTATTCGATTCTTCCTTTTGTTCTTCTTGTTGAACAGGTGGTTGAGTTATTTCGGAAGTTGTTGTTTTCTGGTTATTTTTGTTTTCGTTTGACTGAATATTTGATTTGTTTGAATTATTAGTTTTGGTCTCTTTTGATTCATTGTTTTTTGAAGTAGTATCGTCATTATTCACATCATCTTTTTTATCAACATTTTCATCTTTGATTTTTACTTCATCTTTAACAGCTTTTTTATTCTCAGAATTCTTTTTTTCTACAACAGATGGATTATTTTTATTTTTTGAATCATATTTATTATGGAAATTATACAAAAATAAACCTATTATAAAAATAATACTAATGATTAATAAACCAATCAATAATCCAATAATTTTCTTTTTGATAAGATCACCTTCTTTTTAGGAGATATTAACTCTTATTTTAATATATGTCAAATTTTTATTTATAAAGATATTGTTTTAAATAATCTAAATCATTTATTAAATCAATTAGATTACATCTTAACTCTATGTTTTTTATATGTTTATTTTTTTTATCATCAAAGTATTTTGCTAGAGTTTCAACATAATAAATACTTCGAATCTTATTTTTTATTTGATTTTTTGCTAACTCCACATTTTTTACTTCATCAAAGCAGTGGAAGTAATCTAGCATATCATAAATTCGATTAACTAAATTATGACTTTTTACGAATGAATGCCAAGTTTTCTTTTTCATATATTTTTTATACATAGCACGTTTCTTACATCAAAATCTTGTAAGTCAACAATTTCAAAATCTGAATCATCAAAAGATACAGCATCATAAAAATCAATATCATCATTATCAATTAAAATACTAATTGCATTTCTAATATTGTTCTTATCAATTATTCCATATCTTTCAACAAAATTATAATTAACTAATAAATGTAATCTATAAAGCATATCCTGTATTTTCATTAAAATATAATCACGATTTGAACCATATTCCATCTCATAATTTTTAGTGAAATCATCATATAAACTTTTGTTAATTTTTCTATCATCAAGTAAATACTTTAATGTATCAATATTTTTAATATCTTTACCTTCAATTTTACCCTCTGTTAAAATTTCATTTATTGTTTTTTTAAAATCTTTTTGATTCATTATTTAAAATATCCTAAAATCCATGATACGAATTGAGTTGTGACAAGTGCAGATACACCTGCAATTATTGTAGTTTTTATTTTTCGATCATAACTTGCTTTTTGATTATCATCACTTGATGCCATTTTAAGAGCGTAGTCTTTGGCGACAAAAAAAGCTGTTCCACCAATCACGAACAACCTTAAATATCCCATAGCGTCATTTATTAATTTTAAAACATCCTGTAATATGCTTTCCATTAGTATATAGCTCCTAGCAATAGTTTTGCATTTTTGTTATAATATGAGTAGTCGAATAAAATGAGTGCTTTGTTTTTTCGACTTTTTTTATACAATAATTTGTTTATAAAAAAATCCCTCCCATTATGTGTTCTCATTATCGTATTCAAATTGTAATTTTAGTTGAATTCCTTTTTGAATTCTTTTTTTTATAACTTCACAATATTTGTCAGTAAGTTCAATTCCGATCCATCTTCGATTTAGAACTTCACATGCTAAAAGGGTAGACCCACTTCCACTTGTGAAATCCAAAACTAGGTCACCTCGTTTAGAATAGGTAGATACAATATATTCCATCAAAACAATTGGCTTTTGTGTGGGATGATATAAATCAGTTTCTCTTGCAAATTGAATAACATTTCTTGGAAAATTAGCTTCCTCTTGGGTATAACTAACTTTTTCATCACTTTTTTTATCACCTAAATAATTTATAGGTTTTGTTGTGACTTTAAGATTAACTGGAATAATACCTTGTGGAAAATATCTCATTGGTGGTTTAGCAGATGCAACAGCACCACATTTCGAAAATATCATAATATCTTCATAACATCTTAATGGTTGATATTTAGCATTTTGAAATCCTGTTACTTGTGTTTTTATCCATTTCCAATCATAACGATAGAATTTAGGATTACTCATCCTCAAACTACTACTAAATGGCTCATTGCCAAAAAGGACAATAGCACCATCATCTTTAATCAATTTGGAAAGCTTATCCCACATTTGATCAAATGGAATAATTTGATCCCATGAATATGATGTTACAGCATATGGCGGATCCGTTATAATTGCATCAACTTTAATTCCTTGTTCAATAAGATAATCCATAACTTTTAAACAATCACCCTTATATAATTTACCTAATCTTGTAGAGTAGTATGGATTACAAGTTTCTAAATTTTCACCTCCTTATCTTATAAATTTAGTTTTTTTATAACGAGATCCCTATAAACTCGTTATTATTTATTTAATTAAATCAACAAATTTATCTAAACCACTTTTTAAACAAAATTTAATAATTGCACTTTTCCTAACTTGTGTAATATGTTTTGAATATGTTTTATATTTTCCAATTATTTCTTGATCCGTTAATCTATCAACAAATGTTGCATCAAAAATATCTTTTTCATCTTTATTTAAAGTAGAGTAAGCAGAGAAATAGCAGTTTAAAAAATTACTCATTTTTTCTTCATCTTTCATATTTTTAATTATAATGCTCTCAATTTTAGAATTAGTATTTCTTTGAGAAGAACCATATTTTTCCCCATAAGATGCAATTGACGATGAATTATAATTATACCCACACTCTAATGTAAGTAAAAAATTTTCTACAATATCAAGTGTTATAAAAATTAATTCTTTAAATTTTTCAATGGGATACTGATTAGCAACATAATCGTTTAAAAAGTCAGTTCTTCTTTTTCTCATAATTTCTTCCTCCAAACAAAAAGAGAGCAAAGACTATTAACAAGTCAGTTTGCTCTCTTGTAATTATTACTGCTATTATTAAAAAAAGGGGAGAAGGTTCTTTGTTGATTTTCATCAGTATAATAATCTCTATGATAATTAATCCAACCCATATTATTCAATCCCCCAAAGTATTACGATATAAGACCGTTTTTAAATACTTGTTGACTATAATAGCATTCGGTATTTTTTAAGTCAATTCCCAATTTGTGGAATAAATGAAAAAAGGATTTTTTTCATCCTTCTTCATAATTATGACTTATTATAATCATTTTATCCCTTGACTTTATAAAAATCAAACACTTTATATGATAAATTATAAACTCTTTATAAACTCCTTTTACTTTGTTTAGCCTTGATTTACATAGTCTTTCGAGGTTTCATATACTAATATATCATCTATTTTGCAATCTAAAATATAACAAAATTTTGCAAGTATTTCTGAAGTAAAAGCATAATTGTCACCATAATAATATTTTTTCACTATTTCATATTTAACATTTGCTAATTTACTCATAGTACTTATTGATATATGTTTCTTATCCATTAAAACATTTAATTTAATTTTTACATTTCCAAAATCAGTTTCATAATCAATCTCCTTAATATTCACAATAGCCATCCTTTCTTGAACAAAAAAAGAGTAGTATCACCAAAGCCAAGGATAATACTACTCCCAAAATAATTTTTACTACTATATAATTATAACACAAAAATCGACATTTAAATTATCAAAAATAACTACTCATTTAAAAGTAGTTATTATATAGTTCTACTGAAGAACTTTAAATAAATATTCTAAGAAGTCATTTATATTCAAGAAGTTTATTTTATCAAGATATTTCAAAAATAATAAATGTATATCTTTTTTTGTAGATGATTTATTTAATGTTATTTCTAATAATTCTTCTTCTTTATTTATATATAATTTAAGAAAATAATACTTATTCATTTCATAATCAAGTTTATTTCCATAATTTTTTTTCTTTTCAGGAATGGATTTTTCGTAAGTTAATAGATTTATAATATAAGGATGTTTTTCTATTTGTTTATAATCAATAGCATAATCACTTATATTTGATTTAGAACCTTTAGTATCCAATACAAAATTATTTATATTAAAATCATTTTTTTTATTTCTAATTATATCTTTTAATCTTTCAAATTTATCCATAAACAACCACCTGCAAAAACATTATAACACATAACATACATTATATAATACTATTTGTGATTTTTTTCTATTTTATCAATATCATCCTTATTATATATAAACTGCTGTATAAGTTTTGTATTTTCAATATCTACATTAGGATGTTTGTCTTCACCTTCAACATATTTAACTAAGTGCCTAGACAATTTTTCAATATCCTTTTCAATATCAGCTGGAAAACAACAACTATATTTCATGTCGATAGCATCAATTAATTGTAATGTTACAAATAATCCTTCTTCAACTTCATGATTCTCATAAACATATTTACTCAACTAAAATCACCTCGTTTGAGATGTTAACTCTCATGAAAAAATTAATCAAGTCAGTTTGCAAAAAAAATTAATTATGTGTATAATGGTCTCAATAGAAAATAAAAATACTAGTAAGATTTCTTACTAGTATATATATATAAATCGTTTAAAAACGATTGATTTTCTGGCAGGGGTAGAAGGATTTGAACCCTCGCGAATGGTTTTGGAGACCATCATACTACCACTATATTATACCCCTATAAATGCTCAATTAAGAGCAAACAATTTATATTATAAAATGATATATTATTATCATTTATAAACTAATTTAATTCGAAATGATATGTTTCAAATTTATACTTATGCCACCAAAAGTGCCACCAGTTCAAAACATAACATTTGATAAACCCAGTAGTTATAAGGTAAAATCAGTCTTTTTAACTTTTATAACAAAGGTTTTGGAGACTCCTATTATACCATTTAACTAATCCCCTAAATCAGACAAATTAATAATATCATATTTTTTTTATTTTATCAACTAATTTTGATACTCTTTTGCATATAATATATGGGAGGGTTTATTATGGCTATTGTTGCATATAATACAAAAGAACTTGATTTACTTGCTAGACTTATGAGAGCAGAAGCAACTGGTGAAGGTAATCTTGGAATGCTTATGGTTGGTAATGTTGGAATAAATAGAGTTATAGGAAACTGCTTAGATTTTAAAAATATAACTAGTATTTATCAAATGGTATATCAAGATCCAGGAGGATTTTCTGGAACAGATAGTCCACTTTTTTATAGTTCATCAAGCACTGCAGAAAAAAATCTTGCTAAAAGAGTAATAAATGGTGAATACTTTCATCCTGCGACTAATGCACTTTGGTTTTATGCACCAGGATCTGGTAATTCATGTAAACCAACATGGTTTAATCAAAAAAATAGTGGAAGATATAAAAATCATTGTTTTTATGTTCCTAAAAAAGGAGTTTGTAAAGACTTATACTAAAAATACCAATGCTTTTACACATTGGTATTCTTTTTTATTTGAAGTTCATCGCCAACTCTAAGTACATCTGATTTTAAGTTATTTAACTGTTTAATATCATTTATTGTTGTGTTATAATCTCTAGCAAGTTTCCATAAACTATCCCCTCTTTTAACAGTATAAACTATAATATCATTACCTGTTTCAGTTCCAGTTGGGATAGTAAGAACACTTCCTACGGTCAATATATCACTTGTTAAATTATTTTTGTTTTTAATATCATTTATACTAACATTAAATATTCTAGATATTGACCATAGTGTATCTCCATTTTTGACTACATAAGTATTTTCTTCATTAATTATATCATCTTCTGAAGGTGTTACTATAGTTGTAGAAGATGGTATATTTATAATTTGACCAATACTTAATAAATCACTAGTTAAATTATTAATTTTCTTTAAATCATTAACATTAACACCATATTGTCTTGCGATTGAATATAAACTATCTCCTCTTTTAACTACATATGATATATTTGTATCTTCTGCTTTATAATATTCTGGTACTCTTAAAGTTTGACCTACATATAAGATATTACTTTTTAAATTGTTTAATCTTTTTATTTCATTTACATTAGTATTAAATTTTTTAGCAATATTCCATAAAGTATCTCCTCTTTGCACAGTATAAGTAATAGATGAAATACTTTCACCATATGGAATATTTTTATATTCAGCAACTGCTTTTACAACTGCTTCAGCATATTTTTCCCAATTATTTTTTATTCTTTCTGCATCACCCTTATTATCAAGAAATCCATATTCAATAATTATTGGTTCTGTTACACCTGTATTCCTGTGGATAAAATAATAATCCTTACTATTATCACTTGGTAATCTTCTTTGATATGCCTTTCTTATAGATTGACCTTCTTTACTTAAATTTTCAAGTATTAATTTTGATAGTGTATCATTATTTCTAAGAGCGTATATAACTTCTGCTCCTGATGAGCCACCTGCATTTAAATGATTTGATATAACAAGTACATCAGGTGAATTACCATATGCGTTTAATATTCTGTTAACTCTTTCTGTTGGAGTTACTGTTTCATCTGTACTCCTAACAAGCGTAGAATTTACTCCTAATTCATTAAATCTTCTATTTAAATAATCAGCAAATTTTAAAGTGTACTCCTTTTCAACAAGTCCATTTCCACTAGTTCCAGGATCACTTCCACCATGGCTGGCACCTGTTAAACCCAAAAACTATATTTTATTACTTTTTATAGGTTATATTTTATAAATCAAGATTCCATTCAATCTTAATTTCTCTTGTTTTGGTATCTTTATCTAATGTACCAATATATATTTTTTCTATAAACTCATCCACAATTATTCTAGTTAGTTTATTAATCTTCTTATATTTCTTTAGTATGCTTTCTATATCTTTAGAGTTTTCTTTTCTCTCTTTAGTATTATCAAGTCCTTTTTCTATATCCTTTAATCTTGTTTGATAAGATTCTACATCTTTTGTGTATTCTTCTCTTAACATAGAAAAATCTTCTTCTGATATAACACCTTTCATCTTATCCATATATAGATTTTTAAAGTATAATTTACTTTCATTTAACTTCTTTTCAAGATTTGCTTTTTCTTTATTCAAATTAGTTATTAATGTATCTTGTCTTTTTTGTCTTTCTAATGTTTCATCAAATTCTTTTTTTAATAAATTTTGATTACATTTTTTCAAAAGACTATTGATAGCATCAAGTACATATTGCTCAATAATATCATATCTAATTGATTTGTTATTATCGCAAATATGATATTTTTTATTTCCTTTACATTGTAAATATGCCCTTTTCTCAACGACTCCACCAGCACATTTAATATTACATTGATTTCTCATAAATATTTTTCCACATTCAGCACAATAAACTTTGCCACTCAATATGTGGACTTTCCCATCTTTAGCTGGTCGATGATGATTTTTTAATCTTCTCTGTACTAAATACCAAGTTTCACTATCAACAATAGGTTCATGAGCATTTTCAGTAACACACCATTCAGATTTAGGAACACTTTTAGATTTATGATTTTTATAACTAATATTTGTTCTTTTTCCTTGTACTAGGTTTCCCATATAAGTTTCATTTCTAAGCATAGTTGCAATTGTATCTGGTGTCCATATTCCAGTAGTTTCATAATCGAAATTACAACATACAAAATTACTTCCAATAGATTTTTTATAAAGAGACGGACATAATATTTTTCTTTCATTTAAACTTGCACATATTTTATGATAACCAAGTCCATTTTTATATTTTTCAAAAATCTCTCTAACAATAGGTGCAACATTTTCATCAATAATAAGTTTATGTTTATCATTAGGATCTTTCATATACCCATAAGGTGCAAAACTTCCCATAAATAAGCCATCTTCTCTTTTATTTTTTAATGATTTTTTTACATTGTTAGATAAATCTTCCAAATACCATTCATTAACAAGACCATTTATTTGGCGAGATTTTTTATTTGCCTCATTGTTAGTATCAGCATTATCAACTATACTTACAAATCTAACTCCCCATTCAATAAATTTGTTATGTAGATACCTTTCTACTACTTCCATATCTCTTGAAAATCTACTTTGTGTTTTACATAGTACAATATTTATTCTTCCATTTTCACAATCATTAATTAATCTATTAAAATCTGGTCTTTCAACCCCAGCTCCGGAATAATCATCATCTGAATAAATATCTACAACTTCCCAATCTTGATCCAAAGCATATTTTAAAAGCATACTCTTTTGATTAGCGATTGATTCACTATCATCACTTTTGTTTTTCTTATATCTATCTTCATCAGATAGTCTACAATATACACCTACCTTTTCCATTTACTACAACACCTCTAATCTTAAGAGTTGTAGCAAATTTAAATCTACAAAGATATTATATATCATTTTAAGAATTATTTAAAGCTACGCTATTAATATTTTCATTTGCTAATATAACTCGTAAAAGTTTTTTTGCTATAATATCTTCTAATTTTTTTTCTTCTATAATTACATTATTTTTATTTACAAATACTACATTATAATTTACCTCCATTTTATCAGTACCCCCTTTTTTATTTTTTATATAGAATGCCCTCCTATTTTTAACATATATCAATCCTCCTTAAATTGACTTAATAATTCTTCCATATATGCTTGTTCTTCAGGGCTTGCTTTTTCTGATTTGCAAACTTCTGGATGCTCCATCCAATATGGAATTAATTTATTATTTTCATTATTTCTTGTATATTCTTTTCTTTTATATTGGTAATTTTTTTCTATGTTCTCATCCTTATTTTTTTCTAACACTCTAGAATTTTCTTTACTAACTATCATCTCATTTAAAAATATTCTTCTCTGATTATTAACAAATTCAACGCATATATAATTTTTTCTTTTCAAATTATTAATAGAATTTGAAATTGTTTTTTCTTTCACATTTAACTGATTTGCAAAATAACTATTACTAGCGTAACAATACTCCTTATTGTTCGATAATGAATTAATCAATCCATAAACTAATTTATCTGTTTGGGAACAAGTTTGGTCATTTAATATTATTCTTGGTACGGCAATAAAATACCTTATAAAAGCCATATATTCCTACTTTCAAAATATAGTTTCTAGTAATTTTAAGCACAATAATCCCAGGAGGATTTTTTATATCTATCCCCCAAAGATATTGTTTGAATTCATTCTATATCATCTATAGAATAGGTACTATCATAAATCTACGAACATTTACTGTACCCTATTTGTTAGCGATAATTCTATTCTAACAAATTGTATATTCGTATAATCCTCTGTCATATTCAATAAACTTTATATAATTATATTTTTCTAGTAATTGTAAGTTCTTTTTAAATCCGACATTCTTTATACTTTTTATTTGCTTTTGAACTTTTCCAATACTTATATGTGCTATAGTCCTGTCAAATGCTTCTGAATATAGATAAGCATATATTTCCTTTGCCTCTGGTTTAATATTCCTATCTCTCCATATTCTATGTTTTGAAATATCTAAATGTTTTATACAAATCATTCATATCTTTTCCTCCTTTCTTATTGATGAGTTTTACATCAAAGCTAGCATTAATATAACATTATAAATTGAGTTTGTCAACACAATAATTACTATTTTGTTGATTTTTACATCAATATGTGTTATACTTTATTTATCAAATAAAAAAGAGGTGTATTAAAATGTTAAAGAAAAATACTACTGAACTAGGTAAAACCATAAGTGAAGCAAGAGAAAAGCTAGGTATATCACAAAGAGAACTTGCTCGTAAAGCAAACATGGATTGTGCTGAAGTATCAAGAATAGAAGCTGGTAAAAGATTAAAACCAAATGTTTTATATTTAAAGGGTATTGCAGAAACACTAGGTTTAAGTTTAGTTAAACTCATGGAACTTGCTGGTTATAATGATATAGATATAAATTGGGGACAAGATTTAATCAATAAAAGATCTACTACTGATTATCAAAAACAAATTAAATCTTACGAACAATTTTATTTTGAGGTTTTAGAAGAATTAGAAACAAGAAGAAAAACAGACTTTGCAATTAAAGGGGGAATTGCTGATTTAATTGATAAATTAGAACTGGCAAAAATAGAAAAGAAAGAAATTTCAAATGATGAAATATTAGATAGATTAAAAGAGTTAATACCGATGATTAGACCTAACTTAGAAAAACTTGATAAATCAAAATATCCTAAATTAGATATGGGTGTATTTCCTAAAATGGAAATAAAATCTACAGCTAAATTAAATACTATAACAGGAAAATTTATAGATGAAGAAAAGTAGTTTTATTTATCTTATACTTATAATTTATCAAAAGAAAAATAACCTTTTTGCTTTAGTCATTTGACTTTAGCATTAAGGTTATTTTTATATAAAGAATATGTGGCACGTTTTGTCAGCTATGCTGATGAAAGTGGCGATAATATTCTTTATTTTTATGAAACGATAGTGAAGTAAAAAGGCAACAATATTACTTACATAGTTTGTAATATGTTGCTTAAATGGGGTATCAAAAGGGGTGTAACACCTTTGCCCACTGATATTGGCTTACCAATATCGTAGTGGGTTACTATAATGCAATTATAGTCAAAAAATAGAAAATTAATTAGTTATATAATTTCTTTTGAATTTTCTCTAACTGATGTTTTTAATTTTTAATCTGTTTTGTATTTAAAATTTCATTTGCATTTTTTCGTTTGTTTGCACTTTAATAAGTAAATCAATTACAACTACCTTAAGTTTTTTTAAGTTTTTAATAATACAATTTTTAACATAACATCATTTATTTTGATTTTTAAGCAAAGTAATTAAGTCTTGTTTCATACTATCAAAATTCTCAATTATTTTATTTAACTTGTCTTCAATTCCATCAATAAGAACTTCTGGTAATTTTCCATTCTTGTATGCAATTAATCTTTCAGCAATAATATGATAACTCCAACCACCATTATTATTCTTAATGGCAAAGCCAATTGGAAGTTTATCTTGCCTCATACCTATAGAGATAAACATTGGAGATACGCCCAAATAATCACCAGCAATTTTACATGTAATTTTTTTAATATTTCTTATATTTTCATCTGAATATTTTTGCATATAATCAACCTTTTATAAGTTTTTTAAAAATTCATCTTCGCTTATTATTTCTATGTTTTTACCTTTTTCTTTTAATTCCATAGCTTTTTGAACTTTTCCACCATAATTTCCAAATTTCCATGCATCACTTCCCGATCCACCAACGATTAAATAATCAGTTTTTGTAGTAACGCCTTTTCCGCAAATACCACCTTTTTCAATAATTCTTTTTTCAATACTTTCTTTTGAACCTGAATTAAATGTACCTGTTAAACAAAATATTTTATCTTGGAAATTAGGAATTCCACTTATTTTTTCTTCTTTAATAGGATTTATAAAATCATTAAATCCTTTCATCAATTCATCATATTCTTCATTTGAAATTGTTCCATCTTCCAATACTTTTTTTACAATAGAGTAAATTTTATCAAAAGGATAATTACCAATTAATTGTGTGTTACTATCTAACCATTCATTCAATTCATTAATTTCGTCTAATTCGATTTTATTATCCATCATTATTGATTCAATCATTCTTTTTAAATTTTGCAATCCCTTTGTGTCATCACTATAAACTATTTTCATACCATTAGAATGATTTCTACTTTCAGTATAATTATAATTTTCAATATCGCTTTCATCTAAACCATATTTATCATTTATGTATTTTAATATTTCAAAACTTGCTTTAGTATCACATAAAGCATTATGATGATGTTCCAAATTTATATTAAGATAATCACATACAAAATCTAATTTATAACGATTAATATCTAAATATTTTTGTGATAATTTTTGTGTACAAACAACTTTTAATGTAGGTAAAGTAATATTATATTTCATCAAAGTTTTGGAAATAACACTTAAATCATACTTAATAGCATGACCTACGATAATATTATTTTCTAATATATATTTATAATCTTTCCAAAAAACATCAAAAGTAATAGCATCCTTTACCATATCCGGAGTTATCTTATTAACTCGAATATTAATATCATCAAATCTATCTTCTGGGTTTATTAAAGTATATTTTTTATCTATAACTTTTCCATCTTTAACTTGCATAAATGCTATAGAGCAAATTGAGTCAGCTTTGGTATTAGGATTTTCAATGTCCAAAACTATATAATTATCTAATTTAACACTTGTTTTCATCATTTTATGAATTCCTCCTTTTATATTTATATAAAGGTATAATCTGGATTATTTTTCATTTTTTCTATTTCAGCATCTGTATAAAACCATGGTGAAGTATCAATTCCTCGTTTTTCACAATCTTCTGCTATTTCATTTATTGTATCATAAATATTTGTTAAACATTTTCTTAATTGAGCAACAGTCATTTCAGGAATTATTATTTTAACCTTTGTATCACCAAGATTAAACTTCTTTATTTCATGCTTAATAATTATTTCGTCATCCATCATAAAAATAGTACTCCTTTCCTTAAAATTATATCATAAAACACTGTTTAAATTAATATCAATAATAACATTTTAACATATTGAAAATAACTCTAAAAAATTTTAAATTTTTAAATTTTTTTATTATTAAAAAGAATATAGTTGTTTCTAAAACAAACATAATAATAGCTACTTCTATTGCCATGCCTGGACTAGTCATAGTTAAAGTAAAATCTTTTGGAATATTCAATAATTCACAATAACTAATACCAATATTATAATTAAAACGAATTAAATGAAACAATCCTAAAAGAATTAATATTAATATGAAAAATTTAAAAAAACATAAACAAACATCTTTAAAGCGTAGAAACATAATCATTCTCCTCTCAAAAAAATTATATCATATTTTTGGTATATGTTCCATACTTTCGGTATCAAAAGCCATTTAAATGGGAAAATTAGAATGGTGATAATCTATGTTAGATAATAATTTAAAATATGCAAGAGAAGATTTGGAAATGACACAAGAAGAATTAGGTTATGTATTTGGTGTAAAAAAAGCAACCATATCAAATTGGGAAAACGGCTATGATATAATCCCGTTAAATAAGTTAGTTAAATTTTGTAATCTTTACAACTACTCTTTTGATTTTATTGTTGGATTTACTAGAGAAAATAAAATCTACCCTAAACTAAATAAAATCGATAAGATTAAAATTGGAAAAAATCTTAAAGATTTGAGAAATAGATTAAATCTTACACAACAACAAATTGCAGATGAATGTTCTATTTCTCGAGCAACTTTTTGTCATTATGAATTAGGAATGAATTTAATATCAACATTAACCTTATATACAATTTGTAAAAATCATAAAATATCAATGGATTCTTTCTTAAGACAATAAAAAAAGTGAGAATATGTGAAAAATCAACACATATCTCACTTTTTTTACAATGTTAAATCAAAATCATTTTCAACATCTTCATCTTGTTTATAATCTTTATTTTCTTTTCTAATATTAAAATTATTTTTTAAATAATCAGGAATATCCGCATATTCAAATAATTCATCTTCTTTAGTAGTATTTTTTGCTATTTCATAAACATCATTGGAATTAAAATCTTCGTTATCATAATAATACATTATTTCGTTTGTGGTTGCATCTTTAGTAGCTTCATTACCAATTTGTAGTAATTTTCTAAAAAACCTCTTTATAGCCTCCAGAATAGTATCTATATAAGATTTTAATTTGTTATTTTCTTGTAATAAATTGTTATTCCTAGTTTTTAATGATTTAATTTCTCTTTGATATTTTTGATTATTTTTTTCTAAACAATTATAGCTATCAACATAATTATTTATTTCATTAAAAACTTCATTTATTTTTGGTTGTAATTCCATAACTTTTTTAGATTCATTTATGGCTTTATTCATAGTATCAAAAGTTTCTTTTTCTACTACAACATGTTTTTTATCAAAAGGAATTGTTTTTGCAGTTTTTATTTTTTCATCAAACTCGTTCATAATTTTATCAAACTTATTATTTCTAATATTTAAGTCTTGTTCTAGTTTCCTATTGATTTTTTTATATTCTTTAATTTTGATATGTTTCCTATCACTGCCTTTTATACCTCTTTCTAAATCATATCCCTTATCAGTTAATCTTTTATGGTATTTATCTTGTAATTCGGATAAATGTATTTTATCTCTAATATATTGTTTTTTAGAAATCGTATATCTTTCTGTATTTGTTCTTTTATCAAACTTCTTTATTAGTGGAACAACAACACAATGAATGTGTGGTGTTTTTTCATCTAAATGAACTACGCTGTGTAAAACTTGTTCCTTAGTATAACCTAAATCTTGATAAACAAACTCCATACAAGTATTAGCCCAATCAAGTATATCATCTCTTGTCATATCTTTAAAGAATTCATTTGTAGCAGTAAATAATAACTCATCTGCAACGACATTTTTAGATTTATCTAACATTTGATTAAAAGTTCTTTTCCTATCTTCTCGTTCGGTTTTCATTCTCTCAATGTGTTCCTTTTCATAATCTTTTACAAGTATTTTAAAACCCTTAACATATTTTTCTGTTAAGGGTACTAATTCTATATTATTTTTGCTCAATTCTATATTAATATCAGGATTAGAATTATAAGCCTTTTTTTCTCTTTTATTATGTGCTCCTATTTGTGCTAAATCATTTATTGTATAAACAGGTTCACTTCTAAATATTGCATAATTTAAATTCATATCTTTCCCTCTCTTTCTTCTTTAACAAAATAAAAATACTTTCGTTAATAAAAGTATCTTATTGTAATTATTATTAAATTTTTATAGATTATCATTTGCTACAACTCATTACTACACTGGGTTTATAAAATCTTGGGTGTCCTGCATCTACAACAATCTTCACATTATTATTCATAAAATCTCTCCTCAAATTATTTTATGATAAATACCCAAATGTGTTATTGTTTATTTTAACTTAAATATAAAATCTTTTAGGTAGATATACTATTACAATAATATATAATAACTCCTACCAAAATCTATAATATTAAAAACATATTTAATTGCCTTTAATTTTAATAATTTTTTTCGGTTTTCTAACTCATTAATCATCTATTTAACTTTACTATCCTCTGTTAAAAGTTTGAAATAACTACCTTTCTTATCAATTAATTCTTTATGGGTTCCTTGCTCAATAATTTTACCCTTATCAAGATATAAAATTTGAGAACATTCTTTAATTGTAGATAATCTATGTGCAATTATAAATGAAATTTTATTTTTAGTTATTTCATCTATAGCATTTCTAATTAACATTTCAGATTTATAACTTAACGATGCCGTTGCTTCATCCAAAATTATTATTTCGGGATCTTCTACCATTACTCTAGCAAAATTTAATAATTGCTTTTCTCCTGTTGATAACAAATCAGTATCAGAAGTAATAAATGTATCATATCCATTTTCTAGATTTATTATTTTGTCATGTATTTTCAGTTTCTTACAAATATTAATTATTTCTTCTCTACTTACATCATTATTAACATAATTTATGTTATCTAATATTGTTCCATCAAAAATAACAACATTTTGCATTATGTACCCTATTTTAGATCTTAAACTTTCTAAACTATAGTTTTTATAATTCTTTTCATTAATTAGAATCTCTCCACTACTTAAGTCATAAAACCTACATATTAAATTTACTAGACTTGTTTTACCACAACCAGTTTTTCCTATTAATGCAATCTTGTCTCCTTTATTAGCTTCAATATTAATTTTTGTTAAAATCTTATTTTTATTGTCATAACTAAAGTCAACATTATTAAACTTTATTTTTTTTATAGCATCTATTTCTTCTCCTATTTTAATATTTTCTTCTTCTCTGTTTAATAAATTCATTATTTTGTTATAGGATATTCTACCCAAATTTCTAATCTGAAATCCTTCTATAACCCATTTAGCATATGTTTCTGGGCTTGAAATATATCTTACTAAAACTGTAAGTGCCCCATAAGAAATTAAACCATTTACTACTCCAATACTACCATAGCATACATTAAATACAATAATAAATGAAATAATAAATTCATATAAATATGTATAAGTTCTAATATTTTTTTCTAATTTATTTGTAACATCATTATATTCTTTAATTAATTCAGACAATTCTTTCATTCTTTGGCTTTCAATTAATAAAGTCTTTATAGTTGAAAATCCATATATTTGATCATTAGACCAATTCAATATTTTAGCATTAATTTTTCTTTTCAATTTTGTATATTCAATAGATTTTTTATTAAATACATATGTAATTATAAAACCTAAAATATAAATAAAAAGTGCTACAATCATTATTGGAACATTTAAATACATTAATATAAAAATTGTTCCTAAAAGTCTTACAATACCACCACAGTAAGAGCGTACTACCCCATTACTATAGAATCTTGCCATTTCTTTTGTATCATTTAATATATTTTCCAAAACTTCTCCTGTTTTAATTTGATCAAGTTCACTCTCTTTTAAATCTTGGATTTTAAAATATATTTTTTCTCTATAATCTGCTTCCAATTCCTTTATAAAAGATTCACTATTTATATCTTCAAAAAAAGTAGTAATCGCCCTGAAAATATTTACACAAAAATATATAATAGATAATATTATTATTAGCTTTATATTTTTACTTGGAATTGCATATTCAACCATTACAATAGTAAAACTTATAAAAATAACCACCATTATACTAGTTAGGAACCATCCAATAGCAGTATTTCTTGCTTGCTTTTTGTAATTATTATAAATACTTTTTAACATATTAATCCTCCTCTAATATAACGTTATCGTCTACATCAATAAGCTTACTATAATTTGGATTATTAAGTAAATTTGAATGAGTATCATAAATAACATTGTTATTATCAATAAATAATACATGGCTACATTTTTCTACTACATTTCTATCATGTGAAATAATAATTGTTCCTTTATTCATTTCAATTAAATTGTTTAATATTTCTAATTTAGTAGCGTTATCCAATTTTGATAAAGAATCATCAAAAATAATATATTCAGTATCCATTGCTAATGTACGAGCTATGGCAATTCTTTGTTTTTGACCTCCTGAAATATTACTTCCATTATTTTCAAGAATATGATTATATTTATCATCAAATTCTTCAATATCTTTCTCTAAACAAGATATTTTACACAATCTAGTAATATCATCATCTGTCAAATTTTTATTTGTTACATTAATATTATTTTTTATTGAATCATTAAAGATATAAGTATCTTGTAATACAATTCCTACATATTTTCTAATAGACTTTTGATTAACTTCTTTAATATTTGTATTACCGATATAAATATTTCCAGTATAATTATAAAAACCTAATAAAGTTTTAGCAATCAAAGTTTTTCCACTACCATTATCCCCTATAATTGCAATATTCTCGTTTTTCTTTAATTCAAAATTTAAATTTTTAAGATAAATTTTGTTATTAATAATAATTGAAACATCTTTAAAAATAATATTCCCATCTAGTATTTTTAATTTTTTACTATTATCTTCTTCAATAACATTCATCAAGCTATTTAATTTTTTATAAGCTACCAAAAAATTATTTAAATTTTGCAATTTTACTACTGAATTATAAATATAAGTAGTTATTTGTGTTGAATAAGTAATCAATAACATAACACCAACTAATGTTAAATCTCCTTTAACTACTAGAATCCCACCAACAAGTAAAATAAATGGTTCTTTAAAATTTCTTAATGTATGTGTAGTAATACCATATATTACATTAATTTTTGCTAATTTTATATCATTTATCTTATATTGATCATTATCCTTTTTAAATTCTAATTTCTCATCATCTTGTCTATTAAAAGCTTTTAACATTTTAGAATTTATAATTGAATTAGTTGTTTTTTTTATTACAATTTCATTTTTATCAACAATGTCTTCGACTAATGGTTTAGAAATTTTAAAATACCATAATGATAATAATATAATTAATAAGCATATTACAAATATAAATACTCCAATTAAAGAACTTAGTTTTAATATTTCATTAATTGAAAATCCAATTATAAAAAGTGTATCTAAAAATAGACTAATTATAGAATTAAAAAAATCTGAATAAACTTCAGCATCATTATTAACTCTTTGAGTAATATCTGATTTTTTTATTTTACTGTAATTTAAATATTCAATATTTGGAATATGGTTTAAAACTGATTGTTTAATATTTTCATTTATCTTTAAATTAAATATTGTTCCTGTTTTACCTTTTATATATGAAACAAAAAAAATACATGCATTAATTAAAATTAAAAAAATTGTTAATACTAATATTTTTGATTGCCACGAATCCTTATAGAAAAAACAAGATATATAGCTAGGAATTACACTTTCATTTTTATATATTACACCATCAAGAGCATATTCTACAAATTTTGGTATAATTACAACTAATTTAGAATAAATAATACTTAATACAATTACAAGTATTATATAAACAAAAGTACCCTTTAGACTTATTTTTAGAAAATTTTGCTTTTTCACTATACATCACCACTATATATAATTATACAACAAAAAAAAACATTTTTTTAGTACATAACTTAATAATTCTGATAGAAATGTTATAAACATAAATTAAAATTAGCATCCTTATTCTCTTAATAAATACTCAAATGTGTTATTGTTTATTTTATTTTAAATGAAAAAGCAGACTTATTTAAAAGATAAGAAGATGATTACTAATGAATAAAGAAAATGACCCAAGATATAGAATTATTGCAAGAAACTTGAAAACAAATGATATAATATCATTAAATTTATAAAAACTTATCAATAAAAAAAACCAGTTATTTTTCAAACTAATCTCCTCATCAAATTACTATTTTATACTTTTTCAATTTACAGATAAACATGCATGATCAATTGTACCAGTGATAAGACTACTTACTTTAGCAACAATTAGTTCAGGATTTTCATGCATTCCATTATCTATCCAATTTAAAACTATAGAAACAAAAGAATATTTATAAAAATCTGTTATAAATTTTTTATCTTCTTCTCGCAAGTTTTTACCTTTAGATTTTTCAACTATTTCATTATATATTATAGGATACACTAATCTATACAAATTACTTCTTAATACTTCTACAGAAACAGAATTGTAAATATTATTTATAAAAATTTTTTCTTGTTCCATTATTTTAAAAATAAGTAAAAATTTATCTTCCCATTTTTCACATTCATCTTTTTTCTCTAATAAATTATCAACTTCATCTATACAAATCCACTCAATTAAATCTCTTATATCTTGAAAATGATAATAAAATGTTTGTCTATTTATATCACATTTATTTGCAATATCATTAACTGTTATTTTATTAAAAGGTTTTTCTTTTAATAAATCTTTAAACGTATATGCTATTGCTTTCTTTGTAGTTAAACTGCTCATTATTTATCACCTATAATATATTATACATTAAAAAAAATATGAAATAAACATTTCATATTTAATTTTTATTTAAATAAACCACTTTCTTTAAATAATATTTCAAGATCAGTTCCTTTAATTTTCTTTTCAACTATTTTTATAGCTTGTTTTTCAGCAAATGTTAATGGAAGTTCATCAACTGACTTTTTATCTACAGCGTAATAACATGCTTTTAATAATTCTCTAACATCATATTTACTACCCCAAACTTCAGGCACAGCTCTATCAACTTTTAAAAGTGTATAAACAGCTTCCATACCTGTACGAATAGAATATTCTGTAGTAAATATTGTATCTCTTGGTGTTTCTGCAAATTGTCCAACAAATGCAAAGTTAATTGATTCTTTTGGTACTACAAGTGGTCTATCTTTTTCTTCACGTGGTTGGAAAAATGCATTTATATATGGCATATAGCATGTTGTTGTATTACATTTATCTGCATACTTTTCAATTTCATTAGTTGGAATTCCTATATGATATAACCATTCTTCACATATTTCTTTTCCTGTACATGTTTTTATTGCTTTCTCTATAAAGTTACCTGGTTTAGTAGTATTTAAAGCATATACCCAAACTAAAATACTATTTTTATTTTGAGATTTAAATTGTGGTTGTCTATTAATTGTCCAAGATAAATACCAATTTTCAGTACTATCTTTTACAGTTACAATTCCTCCTGTTGTAACCTTTCCTTTTCTTGGATCACGTTTACATATATTTATAATATGTTTAATTATATTTTCATCACTTACTTCTATAGTCGCACTCATCCAGTTTGTTAAATCTACATTACCACAGAATTTATCTGGATTACCAAATTCACCATTAGAAGCCTGTGAAGCAATATTTTTCCATAAATCCCATGATTCACCATTTCCATTTTTTATTTTTGATAAATCTGGTGCATTATTTTGATCTCCATAACAAGATGTATCTGTACAACAACCATTTGTAATAAATACTAAATCGTCTTCTATTAAATCTATTGTTTTTTCTTGTCCATTATTTTCATATATAATTTGAGTTGCTACTTTTTTGTTTTGTTTAGATTCAAATATAACATTTTTAACATCTATTCCATATTCAATTTTTACACCATTACTTTCTAAATATTTTGTAAGTGGTAAAATCATTGATTCATATTGATTATATTTTGTAAATCTTAGAGCTGAAAAATCTGGTAATCCATCAATATGATGAACATATCTACATAGATATCTTTTCATTTCTAATGCAGATGACCATTTTTGAAATGCAAACATTGTTTGCCAATATAACCAGAAATTTGTTTTCCAAAATGAGTCTGGCAATACATCTGATATTTTTTTATTTTCTAAATCCTTTTCTGGTGTAATAAATAATTTTGATAATGCAATTGCTGATTTTCTATCAAGTTTAAACATTTTATCAGTATGTGCATCTTCACCACAATTTATAGTTGCTCTGCATAGTGAGTAATTTGGATCATGTTTATTAAGCCAATAATATTCATCTAATACAGAAACATTTGGTGTTTCAATTGATGGAACACTTCTAAACATATCCCACATACATTCGAAGTGATTATCCATTTCACGTCCACCACGCATATAAAATCCTTTAGTGACATCTTTTCTTCCATCACATGAGCCACCGGCTAAATCTAATTTTTCTAACAAATGAATATGTTCACCTTTCATTTGTCCATCTCTTACTAAATAGAATGCTGCTGAAAGTCCTGCTAAACCTGTACCAATTATATAAGCAGATTTTTTATCTACTCCTTCTGGTTTTTCTGGGCGAGCAAAAGCTTCATATGTTCCTGATCCATAATACATAAATATCCCTCCTCATATGATCATTAATTAAATTGTATTATTTTCAACATTTTTATTCAATAATCAATTTTTGAGGTATGTAAAAATATTAATACACTAAAATAAAATTGGAGTAATATCTATACATTAATGTTAAATTGTAATAATTTTATATTATATGGTATTTCTATATTTTTTTATGCTTTTGATCCCTTCCAGTTTTCAAATTTATCTTTTAGTTCTTTTACCTGTTTTGTACCAATAGTTATAATTCCATCTTTAGTTTGTTTATCTTCTATTGCTATTGGGTTACAACCATCTTCTACAAGATTATCAAGTTCATCAATAGCAAACATGTTACCACAATTTTGACATTGAATTTTATTTCCAACTTGCACAAAATATGCATATGGAGAACCACCACATGATTGACAAGTATTTATAACCACTTTTACATTTCCATTTGAATCCTTAACCGTAAGTAATCCAATAGTTACTCCTTCATATTCATAACTAATATAAACAACTTTATCTGTAATATCATTTTCTTTAATTATAATATTTCCATCTTTATCCATATTAGACTTTACTATTTTTCCTGTTATTTTTTGTAATCTTGCTGAAGCATTAGAATCAGTAACATTTTCTTTCGAAGTACAACCAGTTAGCATAAACATAGTTACGAATATTATTAATACAGCATATACTTTTTTAATTATTCTTTTTCTCCAATATTAACAATTTTATAATCTAATTTACTAATCGAATTTTTTATATCATCATTACTAATACTTTTTGTAGAATAAATAGTTGCTGTTTTATTCTTTAAATTTACTTTTACTTTAGAAACACCATTTAACTCTGATAAAGCCCTTTCAACTTTCATTTTACAATGTTCACACATCATTCCTTCAATTGTAATTACTTTCTTTATTTTTGTATTAAACATATATTATCTCTCCTTCCATCTTTTTAATCTTAATGCATTTATTATAACTGTAAAACTAGATAATGTCATTGCTAGTCCCGCAATCATTGGGTTCATTGAAATATTAATTGACTCTAATAATCTACACTCATCAGAATCCTGTACACACATAAAACTTTCTAATTCTATTTTCTTAATATGATTCTTATCAGATGAATTTGTAAAATACAATTTTATTAGATATCCATTTAATTCTTTTACATTATTTCCATATGGCTCAATTAAAATATTTGCACCATAATCCAATTTGTGATGTGTAACCCAAATAATTTTAGTGTTATTATTGTGTTTAAATGATGCTTCAAACTTATTTTCTAACTGTATAAAATCTGTTGTTTCTAACAAATCTTTTTTCAATAATTGCTCACTTATATTATTTGCTTTTTTGTTTGCCAAACGGGTACAATTCCTAAAATTATTGTACCAAAAAAAGATAAAATCCCAGCATAAAAGTTTAAAGCATCTCCAGCTGACCATTCACTTTCCAACCACCAAATATTAAAATCATATTTAAATAATATATTTATCATTAATGGAACAAAAAGAATTATTAAAATTATGAATATTAACAACAAAATTTTAACAATTTTTTTCATAAAAACTCACTTCATGTATATTATATCATCAAAAAAATACTTTTTAACGAAAGTATTTTTCTTACTTATCACATTTTTAATTTTCATGTGTTTCTAAATAAATTGTCGCGCTATATTTATTAGTAGATGTGTATACACTATTACTGGAATATGAAATACAATATTTTGATACTATATAACACATGCCGTCTTCTGATTCTTTTTCTAATGCCTTAGAGACATTGTATGTATTAATACTTTCTGACAATGTAAGCAATGCCAAACTAAATGAACTTTTAAATTCTTTCAACTCATCTTCTGTATCATAATATATTTTTGCTATATATTGTTCTAATTCACTATTATCAACAGAATATATTTCTAAAATATCGATACTAACATTTTCCTTTACAACATTATTATATATATGAATTTTATCATCCTTATAACTAATACTTTTTATATATGGGTAACTATTATTATCTGAATATTTTGTTAAAAGGGAAAGGTTAAATAAAGTATGATTATCATAGATATCTTCAAAATAATCCTTTAAATCATCAGTAGATATATCATCACCATTTTTAAAATTCTTTTCTTCTAATGTTGGTATTTTTGTATATTCTAATTTTTTTATTTTTACATCATATGACTCTTTCCCATAATATGCAATACAATCTATATCCTTAGTTTGATTAGGATCTAAATTTATTTGACATGAATCTCCTTCAACTAATGAACCACTCTTTAATTTAAAATAAACTGTTATTTTGTATTTATTATCTGTTGTATTTTTAACCTTTCCAACAATATAATTATCTTTATATTTTAAATCTGAAAATTGAAATTTATTCATCCAAGAAATTTTACAACCACATAGTAACATTATCAATATAAATAAAACAAATATCTTACTTTTTTTCATATTTTTACCTCTCTCAAATTATAAACCTGCTTGAGATACACCATATTCTGCTTGTTCTCTAGTGAATTTTTCATACATCAATTGCTTAACTAATCCTGAATGTGAAAAACTCATAACACTTAAATATTGTTTTGCTTTTTTTACTGCTTGTTCATTCCAATCCGCACCACAATTATCAACAGCATATACTGCAGCATCATGTGGATAATTTTCATACTCGAGTTGATGAATTAAACCTAAATATGAAAATGGCATAACACTTAAATATTTTTTTGCACTACTTAATGCATTTTTATATTCTAAAGAGGGCTCTTTACCCTTTGAATAAATAAGTACAATTTTTTCATCCTTTTTTATGACTTCATTTGCATTTATACTTTGACTAATTAATTGTCCGTTTGCTATATAGTTTGAATATTCTAAAGAAACAAAACAAGATTTTAAATTGTTTACATTACACCAATTAACAGCATCATCATATGAGATATTTTTAAAATCAATAACAGAAATCATAACTTCGTTATATTTATTTTTAACTTTTTCAATTTCATCATTAAATAAATCATACTTTTCATATGCAGTTACATATTCATAATATTTTTTACACACTTCCCTTGTACATGAATCGAATCTATTTAAATAATCTAAAATATCATTTTTTGTTTGTTCTATTTTTTCATCGGGAAGTTTCTTATATTTTTTAGATATTTTATCAAGTTCTGAATTCCAATACTTATCAAGTTTTCCACTTGATGGTTCATTTTTTGTCTTTTTCGTTTTTTGAACATTTTCTACTATAAAACTTTTTAACTCCTTATAATATGATGAATATTTTTCATTAATTTCAATTACATATGAATCAACATTAAAAATATAATTTTTTTCATTAGTGAATAAAGATTTATATTCATCGTACTCTGATAAAAATGTATTATCAATATATTTATGCAATATTTTATATTTACTATTAATAAATTTAATTTTTGCTTTTGCTTCATTTTTCGAATTATATTTGTAAACACCTATTTCAATTTCAGTATTAAAACTACTTTTTGAAGGTATTTCTATTAATGATGCTTCTACATATGAATAGTCATAATTAACATCTTTTGATTTTTCAATAATTGTTACCTTATTTCCATTTTCACCATCAAATATATACTTGTATTGATATCTATTTAAAATTTTTTCAGCCAGTATATATGTATCATTCATATTGTTTTTACTATTTAAATACATTAATAATGAAACTAAAAAGATAAAAATACTTATAGACAAAGATATGATAAATATTTTTTTATATAAATCTATTTTTTTACTTTTATCATTTTTTTCCCTTTCTTTATTTTTATTACTACTAACTTTCCCTTTTTCCATACTTAACACCTCTTATGGTGATTATATCACAATTTTGACACTATGTATAGAACTTTTTTCTATTATATATCAGTAATAATATTCTATGATAAGTGAGAAAATATATATAGGTGATGATTAATGAATTTTAATAAAGATGATGATAGATATATTTATGAAATAGTAAGCGAAAATATTAAATATTTTAGAATGCATAATAATAGCAAATATAGTACATATGGAAAACTAACACAGGAAAAACTTGCAGAATTATGTGATATCAGTCATAGTTTAATTAGTAATATTGAATCAAAAAAAGTTCAACAATCATTTAGCATTGCAGTTCTTTATAGAATTTCAAGAATATTAGAAGTTGACATAAAAGAATTTTTTATAAAAAGGAATCTTTAAAGTCAAAAAAGCGAGAATATACTTTTAAATAGTTTCTCGCTTTTATTTTGAAATGATAATACAATTTTTAATTAGATTTTATCATTAAGATTATTTATTTTTTATAAAAATGAAAATCACAACAATCTTTACCATAACCTAAAGTTTTAATTCGTGAAAATCCTAATTTTTTTAAATTCCCATAAGTTACATCATCTACATTGCAAAATAGACAACACAACTTTTCACAATCATTTTCTACACACGCTGTATGTCAAAGACATTTTTTCATTGTAACATCAAAAGAATTCTTGTCATGACTTTGTTCACTTTCCCATAAATCATTTTTTCGTACAACTTTAAGAAATATTTTACTATAAAGTGAATAAAAGCTCAGATTTATTCTTTGTATTTTTAATAAGTTCATCAAGTATTTTCTCTTGCTTATCAAATAAGGCATTACCTTTATCTTCACCAAATTCTTCTATTAGATATTTCCTTATTTGTTTTTGTTGTTTTATTTTCATAATTATAATACCTCCATAATCGCTATCTACTTCTACATAAACATTATAACACACTTTTAAAACATAGTATGAAATGAGTTAAACTAATTAATATGCTTTTATTATTTAAGCATTTTATTACAACTCTATTTGTGTATCATATTTATTTCTAAAAAAATCAACCATTAAGGTTGATCTCCTTTTATATATTTTATATCTATATTAATTTTTTTATTTTCATAAACTTTTTTCAAGTTATTATTTTATACTATCTGTAAATGATTTAATATCGTTATCTGATGGATTTGATGAAAATCTTTGTCCTGAAAGCCAATTACCACTTCCTGCATCACTCTCTAATAATTTTCCACTATTACCTATACCAGATGATGCTGATGTACAAAATGGAATAACTGTTTTTCCATCAAAATTATTTGCTTTAACAAATGTATTTACTGGCCATGCTGCTACTCCCCACCAAATTGGATATCCGATTAAAACTATATCATAACTATCCCAATTATCAACTTTTGTTGTTTTTAATTCTACATTTCTTAAAGATTCATCATCATGTTCTCTTGAAACTCTTGATTTACTATTTGACCAATTTAAATCATCGCTTGTATATACATCTTTAGGTTCCATTTCAAAAATATCTGCATTTAAATTATTTGCTACTTCTTTAGCAACCTTCTCTGTATGACTTTGTGCTGAATAATATACTACAAGTATTTTTTTAATAGTAGAAGTAGTATTATCTGCATTATCATTATCTTTATTATTTTCTTCTGTAAGAGTTGTATCATTATTATTTGAACTTGTTTTATCATCTATTTTATTTTGACCATTTAATACATAATAAGTTCCAAACATAACCGCAGCAATTAATAATACTATTACAATTATTGTTATAATCTTTTTCATTTTATACCTCCTTACCAATTTTTCTTATCATTACGGCAATCTTCGTTTTCTCTTCTAGATTTTACGATGTTATCAAACCATTCAACCATTTTTGAATCTTGGTGATTAAAGAATAAACTATTATTTGTATCTAATTTACTAATTTCTTTCATGTCATCTTCTGATAATTCAAAATCAAACACATTAAAGTTTTCTTTCATTCTTTCTATATGAGTTGATTTACATGCTATTATTACACCTCTTTGAATTAACCATCTAAGCATTACTTGAGCAGAAGATTTATTATATTTTTTTCCAATACTAACTAATACTTCATTATTGAATAATCCATTTCTTCCTTCTCCAAATGGTGCCCATGCCTCCATTTTTACTCCGTATTTTTCCATATTTTCTTGTGCTTCTACTTGTGAATTTAAAGGATTAACTTCAACCTGATTAACAGCTGGAACTACTTTTCTTCCAAATAAACACATATCTGTTAATCTATCTGGATAAAAATTAGATACACCTATTGCTTTGATTTTTCCTTCTTCATATAATTCTTCTAATGCACGATATGCTCCATAATAATCTGCAAAAGGTTGATGAAGCAATACTAAATCAATATAATCTGTTCTTAATTTTTTTAGTGATTCCATTACTGACTTTTTACAATTTTCATATCCATAATTATCTATCCAAATTTTAGTTGTAATAAATAATTCATTTCTTGGGATACCACATTCTACAATAGCATCTCCAACTTCACTTTCATTAAAATAACTCTGTGCTGTATCAATTGATCTAAATCCTACTTTAATCGCATCAAGTACACATTTTTTTGTTTCTTCTTTAGGTATTTGATAAACTCCAAATCCTAGTATTGGCATTTCTACGCCATTGTTTAATTTAACATATTCCATATTATCATTCCTTTCTTGTTTAGAATATAAATTGACTTCTAAATTAAACTACATTATAATTGTATATGTCGTGTGTAACTCACGGTCAATAGTTTTTTCAAAATTTTTTAAATTTTTATTGACCGGGTGTAAATACCGTGTTTTAAAATAAATTAAAGAGGTGAAATAATGAAAGAATTAAATACATATTCAATGAAGCAAGCATGTGAAAAAACTCATCTTACATATGATACTTTAAAATTCTATTGCAATGAAGGATTAGTTCCTAATGTTAAAAGAGATAAAAATAACTATAGAATATTTGATGATAAAGATATTGCTTGGATTGATAGTCTTTCTTGTTTAAAAAATTGTGGTATGAGTATTACTGAAATGAAAGAATATCTTTCCTTATGTTTAAAAGGTGAATCATCTATTCCCGAAAGAAAGAAAATTCTTGATGTAAAATTAAAGGAACTAGAACATAAAAAACAAGAAATACAAGATAGTATAAATTATATTAACTGGAAACATAAATTTTATGATGATGTATTATCTGGTAAAACAAAATACTTTAGTAATCTAATAGATACAGAAAATGATGGCAACTAACCATCATTTTTATATTGCTCCCATACCTCCATCAACTGCATATATTGATCCGGTTACATAACTTGCTTCATCACTTACTAAGAATAATGCTACATTTGTAACTTCTTCCGGTATACCAAATCTTTTTACTGGTATTGTACTTGCAATTTTATCTTCATGTTTTTTGGCATCTTCCTTATTCATTCCAGGTACATTCCAAATATTAGATTCAATTGCCCCGGGTGCAATAGCATTAACCCTAACTCCATCGGTTGCTAAATCTAAAGCCCAAACTTTTGTAAAATTTTCAATTGCGGCTTTGGCTCCTGTATACATTGATAAATTAGCACTTGGATGAGTTGCTCCTACACTAGATAAATTAATAATATTTCCTTTTGATTTTAAAAGATAAGGTAATAAATTTATTGTTAAGTTAACAACTGCTTTAACATCTAAGTCAAACGCTTTATCATAATCTTCTATAGTGATTTCTTTTATTGATTTAACAGGACACCATCCAGCATTATTTACTAAAATATCTAGTCTTCCATTATATTCAGTATCTATTATTTCTAAAATTTTCTTTATTGTATTTTCATCAATAATATCGCCTGTAACATAAGATATTTTATAATTTTCTTTAGATACCTCTTTTAAAGTACCTTCATGTCTACCAACTATTATTACATTTGCTCCTTCAAGAGCAAACTTTAAGGCAATACCTTTACCAATACCTGAACTTCCACCGGTAATGATTGCTACCTTTTCCTTTAACTTTTCCATAATATTATTATCCTCCTATTATTTTAAATTATTCTATATTTAATTCTGATAATATTTTATTTCCATCAGATGTATCAACAATAACTTGTTTTAAATCTATATTTATTACATGTGATGCATTATTCATTAAATGTACTATAGTTTTTTCTGTTTCTTCATCTGGTCTATAACCTTGAGCAAAGAAATATACTTTTTTTCCTTTTAATACATCTGCTTCTTTAAGTAAATAAAGTCTATCAATAAATGTTTTTAAAATTCCTGATACAGTGTAAAAATAAACTGGTGTTCCTATTACTAGTGTATCATAATCCTTTATAATATTTAACATATCTTTAATTTGATCATTATCTCTAACTGCTCCATATTGTGATACATCATAATCACTCATTTGCATTTTTGTATATTCCTTATTTTTTAGTAATTCTTCTGCAATTCGATTTGTTGCGCCATCCTTATTTGGACTAGCATTCATAAATAAAATTTTTGACATAATATCATTCCTTTCATATTCATAATACAACCGTGTGTTGCTCCCGTGTCAATAATTTTTATAAAAAAACTTAAAATACTTGACCGTGGGTTACACACGAAGTTTAAAATACACATTGAAAGAAGTCAAATATAATGAAAAAAGTTCTATTTATAACTATTATTTTACTTAGTTGTCTAACTATAGGATATGCAGTTTTTAGAAATAATAACAAAAATAGTAATATAAACAATAATTTAAAAATATCTAAAAATAATACCTCTAACAAATTAACTTATGAACAAAAAAATTTTAAAATAGATGAAGTTTATAAAGATAAAGAATATGGTGATATTCATTATAGTGTATATGTACCTAGTAATTATGACAAAAATAAATCATATCCATTATATATAACATTACCAGGATATGAAGGTTTATATTTTCAAGGTATTGGAATTAATTTAAAAATAGAAAGTTTTGCTACTGAAGCTCTAAAAATAAATAGTAACATGATTATAATCGCACCTCAATTAAATGATTGGGGAGAATTATCCGCAAATCAAACAATTGCCTTAATTAAATACTACAAAAATAATTTTAATATAAGTAAAGTATATGCAAATGGGTATTCTGGCGGTGGAGAAACTATGTCTTTAGTTATGGGAAAAAGAGCAGATTTAATTGATGCATACTTACAAGTTAGTTCTAAATGGGATGGTGATTATAGTTCAACAGTAAATAATGAAACTCCAATTTATTTTGTTATTGGAGAAAATGATGAGTATTATGAATCAGAACCAACAAAAAATGCATATAATACTCTTTATTCTATATATGAAAAGAAAGGTTTATCTAAAAAAGAAATAGATAATATTTTGATATTAGATATAAAAGAAAAAGACTATTTTTATAACCTTGGAGTGAATAATGAACATGGTGGCGGAGGCTTAATCGCATTTGATAAAAAAATTATGAACTGGTTACTAACAAGATAATTTATTTTATTATATATTATTTCTTGATAGTTTAATTTTAGAAATATATATTTATTTTTTAACTTTAATAGTATATAATTTGATTAACAAGGAGATAAAAATTATGTTTTGTACTAATTGCGGTAAAAGGTTAGAAAATTATTATAATTATTGTACTAATTGTGGTACATCTGTAAAAAAATATACCAATAAAATTGATAAAAAAGCAGTAAAAAAAGATAATATTAACGATATTGTTAATGACTATATTGATTATGTACTTCCACCATTTTATTTAATAAAAAATGAAAAATCAAAAGATTTTGTAACAATTAATACTAATTTGAAACATGGATATATTCCAATTGGGATTTCTGATTCTGGATATATAACAAAAGATTTAGATAAAATTTCAAACATATTAATTGGAGGTACTGTAGCATCTGGTAAAACAACATACATTAATTTTTTAATATCCTCCATTTTAATTAACTACAAACCTAATGAAGTAAAATTAATAATTGTTGATTCAAAACATATTGATTATGAACAATATAATAATATTCCACATATGTTAATGTCTACAATTTATTCTGAGCATATTTTTCTAAGTACACTAATGTTATTATCAAAAGAAATGGATAAAAGATATGATTGTTTAAAAAAATTAAAGTTAACAAATATAAAGAATTACAATGATACAAACAATGTTAAAAAATGGCCTAGAATTATAGTTATAATTGACGAATATACATACTATTCTAATAATGAAAGGATAACTAAATATATAGAAAATATTGTCCCATATGGATATAAAGTTGGAATACATTTATTCCTTGTTGTTAATAGACCAAGTACTGATATTATACCATCAATAGTAAATTCATTTTTTCCTGACAGAATTGCATTTAGAACAACAACTTCAAGGGACTCATCTTTAATAATTAATACAAAAGGTGCTGAAAAATTAATACCTCCTCACGAATTTCTTTCTAATATAAAAGAAAAACAAATAATAAAGACACCTTATATTTGTGATGAAGATATTAAAGAATTAATTGATTTTGCAAAAACACAAAAAAAAAATACAAACTATAATTTTATAATAGAAAATACAGTTGAAGCATATGATGAACCTCTGTATGACGATATAGTTGAATTTGTTATATCAGTAGGAGTGGCAAGTGCATCATTAATCCAAAGAAGATTTAAACTTGGTTATAATAGATCCACAAGAGCAATTGATTTACTTGAAGAAAGAGGTATCATTGGACCTGCTAATGGATCAAAGCCAAGAAAAGTTTTAATAAAAAATACATATGAATAACATATGTATTTTTTGTTAATATTTTTTTATTAATACTTTTTTCTTACTATTTTCTTTTCTTAAAACTTCATAATCACCTGTTTTACTGTAAACTTTATATCCATGATTTATTCTCCATGCTTTTCTTTCTTCGGCAGGCATTTGATACACTTCTTCTGCTATATCAATATGTAATATACCATCTAAATGATCAATTTCATGTGATAATACAGTTGATTCAAATCCTTCAAAAGTTTCTTGTTTTTTATTACCTTCAACATCATAATATTCTAATTCTATTTTGTAAGGTCTTAAAACTCTTCCAAAATTATCTAGACAACTAGCACATGCTTCCCAATAATCAGTTAATCCTTCTCTATTTGTTATAATAGGATTTATTAATACTTTTGCTTCATTATATTTTTTTTCTTCTTCACTTACAGTATTAGCTTGAATCTTATTTATAATATCTAAATTAGTATTTTTTAAATATATCATCCTTTTAGGTATACCAAGTTGAACAGCAGCCATTGCCATTACTGCATTTTCTTTACAATACTCATCTAATACACTTATATCGTTCATTAATTCTTTATCATTTTTAATATCAACTTCTTTTGATATTTGTCTTAAATATTCTTCATTATCCTCTATTGTAATTGATTCTATTTTTTTCTTTTCATTCATTTTTACTTTCTCCACATTATTATCTTATTATTACAGATTCAAAATATTGTTCCTGAAATTCAGTTAAAGCCCTTATCATATCATCAGTATATTCTTTACCATCTGACACTACAATTAATTTATCATCATTATCATTTGTTCTATGAATATATGAAATTACTCTACCTGTAAATTCTTTGCATGGCTCAAATACTCCTAAAACATATGCATCAAGTTCTTCACCATCACCACTAATTGTTCCTTCTATATATCCATAATTAACTGTGTAAATAAAACCATGTTTTGGATGTTTTGTACCTAATGCTCTATCAATTTTTACAGTCACTATTTTCCCTAAATAATCTTTTGCATTTGTTATCAAATTGTTCCTTTTTTTCATTAATTCTTTAAACATAATACCATGTGATTCAAGCATTTCCTCATTATCTATTAGCTTTTCTATTTCTTCTTTTGTCATATATTTAACATAATCAACTTCTTCTTTTTGAAGTTTAACATCATTTAAATCAATATTTTTCTTTAAATAAAATATATATCTTAGAGGCATATCATATAAAATATATCCATATTCTTCTATTAAATCATTACTAATATCAATGCCTAGTTCTTCTTTTACTTCTCTTTTTATAGCAGTAATAGAAGTTTCACCACTATCAACATGACCTCCAGTACTAGAATATATATTGCCTTTTTCTTTAGATGTCTTTTGAATTAAAAATTCACCATTATCATTTTCAATAAATATAACTGAAATCGCTATATGTTCATTTTTAGAAAGTTTAACACTTTTATCTCCTCTTTCAATAATTCTTCCTGTCTTATTCCCATTATCATCATAAATATCTAATAATTCCATACATATCACCATCCTTTAATATAATTATAACAAAAAAAACAACTATTTCTAGTTATTTTTCTTCAGTCGCTTTAAACCCACAATCTAAACTTACTTGTACATTATAATTATTTTTACCATATGGACTAGTTGGATAAATTATTACCATTGTATTTGTTTTATCACAAGACTTATCTCCATTTTTAAAATTCTTTATCTTATTAGAAAAATCTTCACTATATTTTTCAAGCTCTGTTAAATTAAATTTTAAACCAATTGTTTCATATTTTTGTAAAAATTCCTTTGTTTCATCTAAGTTTTTACCACTTGAAACTGATGGATAGTAATAACTCATATATATTTCATTACCCATATTTGTTAAATCATTTACTATTTTTTCTTCTTTTGAAAGTCTTAAGTCCTTAGTAAAGAACCATATTAATAATCCAACTACTATTAATAAAATTAATAATAAAATAACAAATAATATTTTTTTACTCTTTTTCATTTTATTCTCCTATTCAATTATAAAGTCTTCACTTTTATGAGGTTCTTTAAATAATAAACCTTCATAATTTTGTTGTCTTAATACTTCATATATTACAATTGCTGCACAATTTGATAAATTAAGCGCTCTTACTTTATCTGTCATTGGTATTCTCATACATCTATCTAAATCTTCTCTTAATATTTCTTTTGGGATACCTGTACTTTCTTTTCCAAATATTAAGTATATATCTTCTTTAGTATTAGAGTAATCAAATGAAGTATGAGGCTTTTTACCATATCTTGTAAAATAGTAATATGTTCCTTTGTTTTTTGATTTAAAATCTTCAAAATTTTCATATACTTCATAGTTTAAATTTTCTATATAATTTACGGCACTTCTTTTTAAATGACTTTCATCTAAAGAAAAACCTAATGGTTTAATCAAATGTAATTTAGTATTAGTTGCGACGCATGTTCTCATTATATTTCCTGTATTACCAGGTATTTCTGGCTGATACAAAACTATATTATTCATATTAGTAATTTTCTTTTAATTCTTCGAAATAACTTTGTGGATGAGCACATACTGGGCAAACTTTTGGAGCTTCATCTCCTACATAAACATATCCGCAGTTACGACAAATCCAAACTGTTTCTTCACCCTTTTTAAATACTAAATCATCTTCTATATTACCAATTAATTTCATATATCTTTCTTCATGTCTTTTTTCTATTTTTCCAACTTCTTCAAATAGTTTTGCAATTCTATCAAAACCTTCTTCTTTTGCTTCTTTTGCGAATGTAGCATACATATCTGTCCATTCATAGTTTTCACCTGCTGCGGCATCTTTTAAATTTTCTATTGTACTTGGAACACTTCCATTATGTAATTCTTTAAACCATATTTTAGCATGTTCTTTTTCATTACCTGCAGTTTCTTCAAATATTGCTGCTATTTGTTCATATCCTTCTTTTTTTGCTTTTGAAGCATAGTATGTATATTTATTTCTTGCCTGACTTTCTCCTGCAAAAGCTGCAAGTAAATTTGCTTCTGTTTTACTTCCTTTTAATTCCATAATTTCTACCTCTCTTTCACAAATAATTATACAATATTTTTATATTTTTTTCTATCTATTTATCTTAAAATTTCTACATTATCTCCTGTAAATAATTTATATTCTTTTGAATCTACTGTATCAATATGAAGTTCTGGATAATCACCTATACTTATTTTTATATGTACATTATCAATAATAGTATTATCACTTAGTTTAACACTAACAATATCATCATTTTTAAAGTTCTCTTCTTTTGATATTTCTTTAGTCATATGAATATGTCTATTTGATAATATTACACATTTTCTTTTTATTGAACTTTTTTCTGATTCAATAATTATTTCTTCAGCGTTAGTTAAATCTCCTGAATTTCTATATGGAGGATTAATACCTAAAACACTTGCATCTTCTTTTGATATTTCTACTTGTGTATATGTTCTTTCTGGTCCAATTACTCTTACATTTTCTATTTTTTTATCACCATTTATTAAATTAACTGTTTCATAGCATGCATAATTATTATCTTGTGATAATCTTCTTTTTTCTTTCAAAATATAATCGTCACCAAATAAAATATTTTTATCTTCCATACTTAAGTGTATATGTCTATTTGATACACCAACTTTTACTTTCATATATGTCCTCCTAATATAATTATATACGAATATTTTACTTTTTCAAATAATATAATTTTGTAGAAAGGATGAATTTTATGAATAATAATGGATATTATACTGGTTATCAAAATACAAATATAGGAACTAGTTCTGGTTATCCTAATCAGCAATACGCTCCAACAGTCGGCATGACAGAATTTCCTATGGAACAATCTTATGTTGAAAACATTTTAAGATTAAATAAAGGAAAATATGGCAAATTTTATGTATCATTCCCAGATTCAATTGAATGGAAAGATAAAATATTTACAGGTGTTGTTGAACAAGCAGGAAGAGATCATTTAATAATAAGTGATCCATCTACTGGAAAATGGTATCTTATATTAATGATTTATTTAAATTATGTTGAGTTTGAAGAGAATATTAATTATAGTCCTGATTTTACTTTAAAAGGATTGTAATATTCTTTTTATTTTGCTATAATTTTTTTATAGTAGAAGGTGAATATATGAAAGTAAGTGTTATTATTTTAATTATAATTGTAGTTATTTTTTTACTATTTATTGCTTTTAGCATTATATATAATAAATTTCAAGATTACATTATAAGAATTAATGAAGTTGAAGGAAAAATTGATGAAGCAATTAGAGAAAAGTTTGATATTATTATTAAATTAAACAATATTATAAAGGAAAAAATAAAAACTAAGAAAGTATTAGTTGATGATATTTCTAAGTTAAAAGATAAAAAGATAAGTAGTTTTGAAATTGATAGAAAATTAGTTGAGGCACTTAATAAAATTAACTTTGTTAAAAGTCAATATACTGAACTTGAAACTGATGAAGATGTTATTAAATTAACTTATGATATTGAAGATATTGATGAATCACTTAGAGCTTTTAAAAAATTCTATAATGAAACTATTGTATTTTATAACAAACTAATTAGAAAGTTTCCTTATAATATAATGGGAAAAATACTTAAATATAAAGAAAAAACATTCTTTGATGGCAAAGATATGAATGATGATGATATAAAAGATTTTAAACTATAAAAAGATGCAAGATATGTTCTTGCATTTTATTTTACCATTTTATTTCTTCCATATTATTTTTCTTTAAAAATTCATTAGTTCTTGAAAATGGTTTTGAACCAAAGAATCCATTATATGCAGAAAATGGGGATGGATGAGCAGATTCTATTATTAAATGTTTTGGATTTGTAATAAATTTCTTTTTTTCTCTTGCATTATTACCCCATAATATGAACACAACTGGTTCATTTTTTTCATTTAATTTTTGTATTACAACATCTGTAAATTCATGCCATCCTAAATTTTTATGTGAATTAGGTTTATCTTTTTCCACAGTTAAACCTGTGTTTAAAAGCATTACACCTTGTTTTACCCATGGAGTTAAATCACCATTATTATAGTCTTTTTCTATACCTAAATCATCATATAATTCTTTATATATGTTCTTTAGCGATGGAGGAAGTTTACTTGATAATGTTGAAAATGCAAAACCATGTGCTTCTCCTACTCCGTGATATGGATCTTGTCCTAATATAACTACTTTTACATCTTTATATGGAAGATGGAAAGCATTAAATATTTGTTTTTGTGGTGGAAAAATATCCTTTGTTTTATATAGTTCTCTAAGTTCATATAAAATTGTCATAAAATATTCTTTATGTATTTCATCTTTTAGAATATCATCCCAGTCATTATTAAAAAGCATTACTATCACCTTTATAATTATATCATAAGATTAAAAAAATGAAGAAATAATTCTTCATTTACTTGCTTTATGAGAAAGTGTTTTTTTCTTTTCTTCTTTTTTATTATTAATACTACTTTCTATAGAACTAGATGCATTTAATACAAACACATTTAAATCATCATTGATATTATTTTCTTTAAGTAAAATATATATTCTACTTTTGATTTCTGGTGAACAATTATTACCAAAAACATTAAATAAATATGATGGATTAGTTTCAAGCATACTATTTGTGAAACCTTTACCAAACATCATTTCATTAAATAATACCTTTTTTATCATTTTTACAATATAAGCAGTATTTTTATTTTTTATATCATAACCATATGACTCTAAATAATCAAGTATCATTTCATCTATATTAACTTCTTTAAACATCTTTAACACACTATTTTTCTTTATTTCAAATTGACTGTATTCATTATTTTTCATATAAATACCTCTCTTCCTTTTTTTGCGTGCAGATTTAATTATATCTATTTTTCTAATATTGTCAAGAAAAATGGGTATTTCACAATTGTTAATTAATGTGTAAACCTTTAATAAAACTATATGATGTAATTAATTTATAGTATATAATAATATTGTAGGTGGTTTTAGATGATAAATAATAATGAATTAATTACTAATAAGGCTTTAGAGTTTGCTAGAGAAAAACATAAAGGTCAAATGAGAAAAAATAATACTCCTGTTGAATATATTACTCATCCTATAAATGTTGCGAATTTAGTAAAAAAATATGCAAATAATGCAGAAAATATTGATGATTTAGTTTCATCGGCATATTTACATGACACTTTAGAAGATACAAATACTACTTATGAAGAACTTATATGTAATTTTGGAAATTTAATATCTAATCTAGTAAAAGAACTTACAAATAATGATGTATTAAAAAAAGAAATGGGTAAAACTAAATATTTATCTATGAAAATGACAAGTATGAGTGAAGATGCATTAATTATTAAATTATGTGATAGACTTGATAATGTGTCTAGCCTTTATGATACAAACAAGGCTTTTATAGATAAGTACTTAAGAGAAACAATTTCAATACTTAATTATATTATAAATAGTAGAAATTTAAATACAATTCATTTAAATATAATAAATGATATTAATAAAGAAGTTAATAATGTTATAAAATGTTGTACCGTGGATAACATTATAGCTAATAACATATTTATATTAAAGAGAAAAGAAGCTACACAAATGTAACTTCTTTTATTTATGATATGATTCATTATTATTTATTTTATATGCTCTATAAATTTGTTCTAAAAGAATTAATCTAAATAATTGATGAGGAAAAGTCATTTTTGAAAATGATAATTTGAAATTACTCATCTTCTTTATTTCATCTGATAGACCATATGATCCACCTATTATAAAACATATATTACTATTACTTATTTGAATTTCATCTATTTTTCTAGCAAACTCTATACTTGAAAGTTCCTTTCCCTCTATTTCCATTGTAATAACATAATCTTTTTCACTTACATACTTTAATATACTTTTCTTTTCTGTTTCAAGTGTTTTAGTTATATCAAAATTTTCGTCAGGAACTTCTATTAAATTTATTTTAGTATATTTACTAAGTCTTTTTAAATATTCATTTATCGCATCTGTTAAATATTTTTCTTTTATTTTTCCTACAGTTATTATTTTTATCATACTTCTATAACTTCCGTTGCTTCATTTTGTTTAGCAATTAATACATCATCAAATTTCATATCATTTTTAGATAATTCTTCATTAAATGTTTCAATTACTTTTTCATATGAATTATTGTGTTCACTAATATGCGCAAATACGATTTTTCTAGTATTATCACCAATAAATTTACATAAGTAATCACTTGCTTGTTTATTTGATAAATGTCCTTTATCTCCTCTTACTCTTTGTTGTAAATAATATGGATAAGGTCCATCCATAAGCATTTTTATATCATGATTACTTTCAAGTACATATAGGTTATTGTTTGATAAGATTTTAAAATATTTTTGATTAATGTATCCAGTGTCTGTTATATAAACCATTGATGAATTATTATTTGTAAGTACAAATCCTATTGATTCTTCCGCATCATGTGATGTTTTAATTACATTTACAGTTAAATCACCAATTATAGCTTTTTTATCTTCATAATATTCATATCTAAAATTTCCAAGTTCTTTTTCTAAAACATTTTTCATATCTTCTGTAACTAAAATAACTGGATTATATCTTTTTATAAATACTTTTAATCCTTTTATATGATCTACGTGGCTGTGTGTTATTAGAATATGTGATATTTCTTTAACATCTACATTTAAATTATTTAATGCTGCTTCTACATATGAAGTAGTTGTTCCAAGGTCAATTAATATTTTTACTTTATCTGTAATAACAAGGGTACTATTACCCTTGCTTCCAGATGATAATACACATACTTTCATTATCTATAAAGTGTTAATGGGTTTACTGATCCACTAGGCATATTGACTTGAAAATGTAAGTGAGTACCTGTAGAACTACCACTATTACCCATGTATCCTACTATTTGACCTTTTGAAACATGCTGACCTACTGAAACTCTTATATTACTTCCCATAATATGTGAATATATAACTTCCATACCACCAGAGTATTTTACTCTAACAGCATTACCATATCCACCGCCACATCTACTACCATAATAACCTCTATCAGCACAAGTATTAGTAACTGCAGAAACTGTTCCTTCTCCTATTGAATATATTGGAGAACCAAATCCACAACCAGATATATCTATACCTGCATGTAAACGTCCCCATCTATATCCATAATAACTTGTTATTATGTAAGGTGATATTGTTGGCCATCCCCATACACCAGATGTAACCGCAGGAGTTCCTCCGCCGGTATAACTAGAACCATAACCATAACTTTTTGTACCTTTTAATACTACTTTATCAACAGGTTCTGATATTGTTGTTACATTTGTTATAACCGCAGGTTGTGCTTCACCATTAACATACTTAACTTTTTCTGTAACTCTCTGAGTACCATTGACACCTTCAGTTTGAACTTTAGTTTGTCCAGTATACATACTTGAATCTTCTTTTTCCACAGTATTAAATGGTTTATCCATATCTTCAACAATATGTTTTTCAACAACAATACTAAATATTGGATCAATAAGTGCAATACTAACCTTTTGTCCTACACTTAAAAGATTATTACTACTTGTAAATTCTGGATTAACTATTAAAAATTCTTCTACACCAAGTTTATTATTAAATGCAACTGTTTCAATTGTATCACCTGGCTTAACAGTATATTCTTCATCTTTATCAAGTGAACCAAATAATAAATATTTAGTTAGTGTATCCACATCAGTAAATATTACTTCATCTGTGGATAAATATGTTTCTGTTATTGTTATCTTTTCACTAATATAAATATTTTCTATAAGACTACCTGTTGTTTCTATTTTCTTTTGTGTATTATTTTTATAGTTTTCCACATCTTTACTATCAACAAATGCTTTTAGAACTTTATTAACTGCTTTATCAAATAAATTTTTCTTAAGTACATTTACTTTTATTTCTTTATTATCATCTGATTTAATGCTTACAACATAACCTTTAATTGTAAAGTTCTTTTCTTCTTTTATCTTATCATATATTTGTTTTTCTGATAAAATCTTTGCATTATGTGTAACACACTTTTCTATATCAATTCCATTTGGAATATATACTTTATTTACATTAAATTCCTTTTTTAATTCTTTTTGTTCTTCATCAATATACTTTTCAAGAGAATCTTTAGATTTCACTGCACCAACTAGTTTTCCATCAAGATAAACATTGTATACTTCTTCAATATTATCTTTTTTGGGACTTGATAAACCAGTTATTAAAATAATAATTAGTGCGATTAATATTGATAAAACAACGGGTAAACTTTTTTTAAATTTACTCATCACACTTTCCTCCTACTCTTCTTCTTTACTATAATTTGAGAAAGTACTAGTATTTTTCTTAAATAATAATTCTATTGTAGCAGTTGGACCATTACGGTGTTTAGCCACAATAAATTCACTAATACTTATATTACCATCCATTCTTGCTTCTTTATTATAATAATCATCTCTATAAAGGAATGCAACTATATCAGCATCTTGTTCTATAGAACCTGATTCTCTTAAGTCACTCATTATTGGACGTTTATCATCTCTTCCTTCAACAGCACGGGATAACTGTGCAAGCGCAATTACTGGTACACCAAGTTCTAGTGCCATCATTTTTAAACTTCTTGATATTTCTGATACTTCTTGTTGTCTATTTCCAGCATATTTACTACTACCTGAAATAAGTTGTAGGTAGTCTATGATAACTATTCCAAGACCTTCTTTTGATGTTGAAAGTCTTCTACATTTACTTCTTATTTCACCAATAGTTATACCTGGAGTATCATCTATATATATATGAGTATCAGCAAGTTGACTAATTCCTTCACTTAACTTTCTCCAGTCATTATTATCAAGTCTTCCTGTTCTAAGCTTAGAGCCTTCTATTTGCGCAACTGACGCAAACATACGGTTTACTAATTGTTCAGCATTCATTTCAAGGTTGAATAATGCGACTGCCTTATCTGTTGATTTAGCAATATTTGTCGCAACATTTAAAGCAAAGGCAGTTTTACCCATAGCAGGACGAGCCGCAATTATAATAAGTTCATTTTCATGTAGTCCACTTGTTAATTTATCTATTTCATAAAAGCCAGTTGGAAGTCCTGTTATTTCTCCTCTTTGGTTACTTAATTTTTCTAAGTTTTCTTGTGCTTTAAATACTACATCTTGAATCTTATGAAACTCTGATGATTTTCTTGTTTTAACAACATTTAAAATCTTCATTTCAGCGCCATCTAATATATCATTAACATTCCCATTTTCAATCATTGATTCATTTGCAATATCATTTGAAACATTAATTAATCTTCTTAAAATTGCTTTTTCATGAACAATATTAATATAATAATCAACATTAGATGCACTTGGTACTGAATTAATTATTTCAACTAAATATTCAATATTACCAACACTAGATAATGTTTTATTTGTTTCAAGTTTATTTGTTACAATTGTAATATCTATTGGCTTACCTTCTGCATTTAGTTCTGATAAAGCATCAAAAATCTTACTATGTGAATCAAGATAAAAATCTTCTGATTCTAGTTCATCACATATCTTTTGAAGTGCATATTTTGAAATAAAAGCTGCACCCAAAACAGATTGTTCTGCTTCTAAACTATATGGCATATTTCTTTTATCCATTTTCTTACTCCTTAATTAATTTGATTTTTAAAGTTGCTACTACTTTTGCATGTAAATTAATTGTTACAACATATGTACCAAGTGTATTAATATTTTCATTAATAACTATTTTTTTCTTATCAACATTATAACCTTTTTTAGATAATTCATCTGAAATTTGTTTTGATGAAATAGATCCAAATACTTTATCTTGTTTACCTGTTTTTACTTTAAATTCTAATTCCATCTTTTCTAAAGATTTTTTAATTTTTTCGCATTCTTTTATAAGTTCATCTTCTTTATTTTTTCTATCTGTTAATTGTCTATCAAGTATTTCACTACTTCTTGAGCTATATTTAATTGCATATCCATTCTTTATTAAAAAGTTTTCTGCATAACCATCTTTAACTTCTTTAACCTCATCTTTTTTTCCTTGTCCCTTTACATCTTTTAAAAATATAACTTTCATAAATATAACCTTCTTTCTAAACAACACATAAGTAATTATATTATACAACATTTTGAACATTATGTCAGTACAAATAGTAATAAAAAAATAGTCTTGAATAATCAAAACTATTTAGTAAATGGTAAAATTGCCATCATTCTTGCTCTTTTAATTTGAGTTGCTACTATTCTTTGGTGTTTAGCACATGTTCCAGTAACTCTTCTTGGTAAAATTTTACCTTTTTCATTAATATATTTACGTAAGTCATCTGCGTTTTTGTAATCTAATTCTTTACCAGCGCATAATTGACATACTTTTCTTCTTTTTCTTCTAAATTCAGCCAAGGCTTATACCTCCTTTTCTTTTATTAAAATGCTATATCGTCGTCACTAATTTCGATTGAATCACCAAAATCAGCAAATACTTCTTCATTCATGTCAGTAGGTTTTACACTATTGTTTGCAAAATCTGCTGGTGTTACAGAGTCTTCAACAGGTCTATTTTGTGATTGTGCTTTTGTTTCTAAGAATTGAACATTATCAGCAACTACATCTGTTGTATATACTCTTTGACCATCTTTTTCATAACTACCAGTTTGAATTCTTCCTTCAACTGCAACTAAGCTTCCTTTTGTAATATATTTTTTAACATTTTCTGCTTGTTTTCTCCAAACAACTATGTTAATAAAATCTGTTTCTCTTTCACCACTTTGACTTGTAAATGGTCTATCTACAGCTAACGAAAATCTTGCACTTGGAATATTTGAACTTGTATATCTAAGTTCTGGATCCCTTGTTAATCTTCCTATTAATACTACTTTATTCATAAAGCACCTACTTCCTGATTATTTATCTAATTTTACAATAATATGACGAATTAATTCTTCACTAATTGTTGCTAATCTGTCAAATTCTTTAATTGCTTCAGCATCTGACTCAACATTAATTAAGAAATAATATCCAGTTTTATGTTTGTTTATTTCATAAGCTAATTCTTTTTGACCTAATTCTTTAGAGCTTAATACTTTTGCTCCATTATCAGCTAATGCTGTTTCGAATTTTTTGAAAACACCTTTAATTGCGCTTTCTTCTAAATCTGGTCTAACAATGAATAAAATTTCATATTTCATTTCTTACACCTCCCTTTGGACTAATGGCCTATAAAATATAGGCAGAGAGTAAATAATTACTCGCAAAAGTATTATAACAAAGAAATTTTAAAAAGTAAATGCTTTTTCCCTTAATATATTGCATAAAATAAAGTATAATGATATACTTTTAGTTAGTTAGGATTGATATAAATGAAACAAAAAGTAATTAAATATACAATTTTATTATTATTAATTCCAGTTATCATTAGCATAGTTCTTTCTTTTATGCAAGTGAATGAAGAAAAAAAATATCCTAATGATAATTATGATGGAATGGATATACCAACATATTCTGATACAAAAGTTGATGAAATAAAAAGAAGTAACCCATATGTGTATGCATCAATATTCGGATTATTAATTGTTGCTGGTGGTGTTTGGTATTATGTAAAAATAAAGGGAGAGTTTTAAACTCTCCTTTTACTATACATTAAATCTAAATACGCAAATATCTCCATCTTGCATTACATACTCTTTTCCTTCAAGTCTTAATTTACCATTTTCTTTTGCACCTTTTTCTCCACCATATGTTTTATAATCTTCAAATGATATAACTTCTGCTTTTATAAATCCTCTTTCAAAATCACTGTGAATTACACCTGCACATGCCGTTGCTTTCATACCTTTTTTAAATGTCCACGCTTTTACTTCTTTAGGCCCAGCAGTAAAGAATGTAGCAAGACCTAATAATGAATATGCAGCTCTTATAAGTTTATCAAGACCACTTTCTTTTATTCCAAGTTCTTCTAAGAATAATAATTTATCTTCATAATTAAGTTCACTAAGTTCACTTTCCATTTTAGCGCATAATGTAATTACTTCTGATCCTTCTTTTGAAGCGTATTCTCTTACTTTTTTTACATAATCGTTTTCTTCATTTATTTCATTTTCAAGTACGTTAGCAACATATATTACTGGTTTTTTAGTTAATAAATTAAATGATTTTATAACTTTTTCTTCATCTTCAGTATATTCTAGTCTTCTTGCCGGTATATCTTTTTCTAAAGCATCTTTTATTTTTTTCATTAATTCAAGTTCAAATAATGCATCTTTATCTTTTGTTGATATAGCTTTTTTTTCTATTCTACCAATTCTTGAATTAATTACTTCTAAATCTGCAAATATTAATTCTAGATTTATTATATCAATATCTCTTATTGGATCAGTACTACCTTCAACATGAGTAATATTTGCATCGTCAAAGCATCTTACTACTTCACATATAGCATCTACTTCTCTTATATGTGATAAAAATTTATTACCTAACCCTTCACCTTTTGATGCACCTTTAACTAAACCTGCAATATCAGTAAATTCAAATGAAGTTGGTACAACGTTTTCTGGTGTAACCATTTCTTCTAATACTTCTAATCTTTTATCTGGAACAACAACGACACCAACATTTGGATCAATTGTTGCAAATGGATAATTTGCTGCTAATATATTTTTCTTTGTAATTGCATTAAATAATGTAGACTTTCCTACGTTTGGAAGACCTACTATTCCTGCCTTTAAACTCATACTATTACCTCTTTCTTCCTTAATAGTATAACATATATAAAAAAAATATTTAAGTAAATTCTTAAATATTTTATATTGTTGGGAATACATTTGGACCAATAGGTGCCTTTAATACATACCAACCAAATACTATAAATAACCATAAAATCAATATTGCGATAAAATATGGCATTAACATTTTATAACATTTTCTTATTGTAAAATCATTTTTGCTATATAAACCAATAAATCCTAAATATACAACAAAGTAAGAAAATATTGGAGAAATTATATTTGTTACTGATGACGCTAAACGGAACATCGCTCCAGTAAATTCTGGTGTTATATTTGATTTCATAAATAGTGGCATCATCTTTGGAACAAATAATGTCCATTTTGTTGATAATGATGGAACAAATATATTAGAAATTGCTATTACTACAAATGATAATAATAATAAAATTATAAATGATGGTTTTATATCTGCTACTAAATTAAATAAATTAACTGTAACAACATTACCAATATTAGTATATTTGAATAATGCAATAAACTGCGATGCAACAAATATAAGTAATAACATTTCACCAAGTCCATTTAAACTGCTTTGTATATGTTTTATCATATCTTTTCCATTTTTAATTTGTTTAGTAGCAGTACCATATATAAATGCACATATTATGAATATTAGCGATGCAATATATAAAAATCCTTTTACAAATGGTGAATTAGCACCAAATAATTTATTAATATACATATTTTGTGATGAATCAAGTAAGAATCCTGATAAAGGAAGTCCTGGAATGATTGCATATGCAAGTAAAACACACATAATTACAAATGCAAATAATGATTTTTTAAATCCAATTTTATCTAGTTTTTCACTTATTTCAAGTTCTTCTGTTCCAATTCTAACTGGTTTTTTTCTTGCAATTATTTCAGTTATTATAGATATAACTAATGCAAGTAATAAGCTTGATATTACTACAAAAAATAAGTTACCAGTATATCCATATGAATAGTTTGAATCTACTAAATTTACTGATGATTTGGCAAGTTCTATCAAACTATAATCTATAGATGTTAAAAATATATTTATATTTGCTCCTGCTGCAACACTCGCAAATGCCATTGTCATACCAACTACTTGACTTCTTTTATATTCTGTAAATAATATTGCTGCGACAGGTATCATTATTACAAATGAAAAATCAACACTAAATCCCATTATTATACATAATAATGAAAATGTAAAAAACATTGTTTTTCTTGGTATTATTTTATTTAATCTTTTACATATTGATTTTAATAATCCAGTTTTTATCATTAATCCCACACCGGCAAGACCAATAATTATTGTTCCAAGAGGTGTAAATTTAAGAAAGTTATTTATACTTTCTGATACTATAAATTTTATACCACTACCACTAAGTAATGATTCTACAGTTAAAAGGGATGTTGATGATGAACCAAGTGACACATCAGTTTGAGTTCCTTGAAAACCAAAGAAAGATAAAATTGCACTTAGTACTATTGTTATAACAGATAATATAACAAAAAACCAAACTGGATGTAACTCACCTTTTTTATTTTCTTTATCCATACTAATCCTCCACTATTTTTTTAATCTTTTTATTAAATTCATATCTAGGCATCATTATCATTCTTCCACAATTTATACATTTTAATTTTATATCAACACCAACTCTAGTGATTTCCCAAAGGTTAGTTCCACAAGGATGACCTTTTTTCATTATTACTTTTGTTCCTACATTATACTCATTTTTCATTGTGTACCTCTACTTGTGGATATGGTATTTCAATACCATTTTGATCAAATGCATTTTTTATTTCTTTTAATAATTTTCTCTTTACTACAAATTCATTTTTAACAGATGATTTTGCTGTAAGTAAATAATCTACTGATGAATCAGATAATGAATCGATTCCTTCAATAGTTATCTTACTTTTAAGTTCAGGTATGCTTGTATTTAATTTTTCTATTAGTTCATTTAATACTTTTTCTACCTTTTTATTATCTGATTCATATGAAACAGATGCAATTACTCTAACAAGAACATTATCTAAACTATAGTTAGTTATTTCACCAATATTTCTATTAGCAATTATTTTTACTTCACCTTTATATGACTTTAATCTAGTTGTTTTAAGTGTTAATGATATAACTTCACCCTTAAAACCATTTATTTCAACTATTTCACCTATTGCAAATTGACTTTCAAGTATTATAGTTGCTCCTACAAGTAAGTCTTTTAATACATCTTGAAAAGCAAGACCAATAACTAAACTGAATGCCCCTACTCCTGCAACTAACGCACTAGTATTTACACCATATACCTGAAGTATATACAATATTGCCACAATTGCAATTAATACTTTAATAATGTTTTTACACATCATAAGTACTGTTTCTCTACTTCTTTGTTCATGTTTAGTTAAATTTTTATTAATAACTATTCTTAAACTTAATATTTTATTAATAATCATATCAAGTACATACGCACCTAATATAATAAATATAGGTAAATATATCTTATCAGATATTTCTATTCCAAATATAGTCATATTTGCCTCCTATTATTCATTAATATCAATATTCATTATTTCTAAAATTCTATTTAAATCTTGTACATTTGAAAATTTAATTGATATTTTATTATTATTTATTTTTACATTTGTTCCAAGTTTTTCTTTTAAGAAGTTTTCCATATATTTGTATTCATTGTTTGTATTTTTTTTAGTTTTTACTTCTTTTTCTTCATTATCGTATACTAAACTTTCTAATTTTCTAACACTTAAGTCTTCAGTAATTACTCTTTGTGCTAAATCTTCTACTATTTTTGGATCATCTAATTTACTAAGTACTCTAGCATGTCCCATTGATAATTTATTATATAAAACCATATCTTGTACTGAAGCTGGTAGTTTTAATAAACCAAGTATATTTGTTACGTGACTTCTACTTTTTCCAACCTTTTTAGCAAGTTCATCTTGAGTAATATTCATAGATTCTATTATTGATTTATATGCTTTTGCTTCTTCTATTGAAGTTAAATTTTCTCTTTGTAAGTTTTCAAGTAGTGCAATCTGCATCATTTCTTCATCAGAAAAATCTTTTACTATCGCAGGTATAGTTTGCATTCCTGCTAATTTAGATGCTCTAAATCTTCTTTCACCTGCTATTATTTCATAACCTTTTATACTCTTTTTTACGATAATAGGTTGAAATACACCATGTTCTTTGATTGATGATGCTAGTTCATTTAGTGCTTCTTCATCAAAGTTTTTTCTAGGTTGATATGGATTTGCTCTTAATTCACTTAAATCTATTTCTACTATTTGATCATTTGTTTTTGCTTCTTCTATAATTGAATTTTCTATTGTATCAAAGTTTAAACCTTCATCATTAAATAATTGTTCTAAACCTCTTCCTAAAGCTTTTCTCTTATCATTCATTTCTAGCAATAACCTCCTTTGCCAAATTTATATATGCTTCTGTTCCTCTACTTGTAGGATCATAATTTGCGATTGGTTTACCATGACTTGGCGCCTCTGTTAATCTTATAAGTCTTGGTATTATTGTATCATAAACTCTTTCTCTAAAGAATCCTCTTACATTTTCAACAACTTCAAGCCCTAAATTTGTTCTTGAATCAAGCATTGTTAAAACAACACCCTCTATTTCTAATTTTGGATTTAAATTTTTTCTTGCTTGAGTTATAGTATTTAAAAGTTGCATTATTCCTTCTAGTGCAAAATATTCGCATTGTACTGGAATTAATACTGAATCTGATGCTGTCAAAGCATTAACTGTTAGTACACCAAGTGATGGTGGACAATCAATTAATATATAATCATAATTATCTCTTATTTCATATAATACTCTTTTTAATTGTGATCCTTTTGAAAATGTTGGATCAGAATGCTGTTTATCAACAAATTCTATTTCGATACCAGCAAGTTTCATCGAAGATGGAATTAAATCAAGATTTTTAAACTTAGTTTTCTTAACGGATTTACTAGGTTCAACCGCATCAATTAATGCATCATAAAGACTTACCTTTAAATCTCCTTTTTCAATACCAACACCAGTTGTTGCATTACCTTGTGGATCTAAATCAACTAATAAAGTCTTTTTACCTAATATACCTAAAGATGCTGCTAAATTTATACTTGTTGTTGTTTTACCTACGCCACCCTTTTGATTTACTAATGATATAATCTTTCCCATTTAAAACACATCCTTAACTATTAATCACTTATTCTATTTTATCAGAAATTAGTATTTTTTTAAATGATTTATATAAAAAAAGTTAAAATATGTATAAAGTGTATTTACTTTTTGTTATAATATTTATGGTGATAGTATGGCAGGAACAATAACTCATGCATATTTTGCATTAGATGTATATAATAAGTTTGATAATAAATTAAAGGAAAGATTAAAAAATTATAAAGAAAACTTAAAAACTTATTCACAAGGACCAGATATATTATTCTTTTCTATTAATTATAAAAACTTTAAAAAAGTTAAAAAAATAGGTAACTATGTTCATAAACATAATACTAGAGATTTTTTTATAAATATGGTGTCTTATATAAAAGAAAATAATTTAGAAAAAAATAATGATGTACTTACTTTTTTATATGGTTATATAATGCATTATGCACTTGATACAAAAGTTCATCCTTATGTAATACATAAAGCAGGTATATTTAATAAAAAGAAAAAAGATACATATAAATATAATTCAAAGCATAGTGATATTGAAAGTTATATTGATGCATATATGATTAACTATCATGAAAATATGAAACCTAATAAATTTAAAATACACAAATTTTGTTTTAATAACAATAAAATTTCTAAGGATTTATCCACAGTAATTGATTATACTTTTGATAAAACATATGGTTTTAAAAAGTTATCCACATATTATAAACAAGGTTTATTTTTCATGAAACACTCATATCATTTTTTAAGATATGATCCTCATGGAATAAGGAATAAATTATATAGATTTATTGATAAACTTCATCCAAGAAGTATTAAAGATTTTTATCCTATTACCTATTCTTATGAACTAGATAAAAATGATTATTACTTAAATTTATGTAATAATAAGTGGTGTCATCCAAGATATAATAATGAAGTTTATACTGAATCATTTATTGATTTATATAATAATGCTGTGGATAATGCAGTTTATATGATTAATAAAGTTAATGAGGTTTTATTTGAAAATAAAGATATAAAAATATTAAATGATGTATTCTTAAATTTATCTTTAACCAGTGGAAAAGAATGTAATGATAAAGGAAAAAATAGATATTTCGAATATTAATGTATAAAATTTAAAGTTATCCACAACATATTAATGGTGATAATATGTTTAATGGATTTAGAGTTTTAAATAAAAATTATATTTATTTATTTTTAGATAATAAATATGAATTTGCAAGCGACATTAATACAAGAAGAAAGAAAGAAAATACTATAATTTCTGAATGTAAAAATTATCTTATCGGTCATAATCTTTCTTTCAATGACAAATTATACTTCGTATCTAATGGAGTTGTTATTGGTTATATTACTAAAGATAAATTGACAGAATAATATTTTAGTTATTTTACTTAAACATAACAAAAAGAACACATATAAATGTGCTCTTTTTTTGCAATATTAACGTTTACTGAATTGTGGTGCCTTACGTGCTTTCTTAAGACCTGGTTTCTTACGTTCTTTAATTCTTGAATCTCTTGTAATAAATCCTTTAGCTTTTAATATTCTTCTAAATGAAGTTTCGCTTGATGGATCTGTATTTTTATCATATTCTAATAATGCTCTTGTAATTCCTAAACGGATTGCTCCAGTTTGTCCTGAGAAGCCTCCACCTTTTACTTCTACATTGATATCAAATTTATCTAATGTATTAGTTGCTTCTAGTGGTTGTTTTAAATCCATAACTAATGTTGGAAATGGTAAATATTCATTAACATCTCTACCATTAATAGTGATATTTCCTTTACCAGATGTCATTCTAACCTTTGCTATTGAAGATTTACGATGACCTGTACCATAATAAATTTTATTTGCCATAATTTTCCTCCTTAGTCTACTTTCATTTCTTTTGGTTGTTGAGCAATATGTTTATGTTCATTTCCTCTATAAACAAATAATTTTTTACCCATTTTACGACCAAGTCTATTATGAGGAAGCATTCCCTTAATAGCTCTTTCCATCATTTCTTCAGGATATTGTTCAAGCATTACTTTAGCTGTTCTTTCTCTTAATCCACCAGTGTATCCACTGTGATTATAATACATTTTTTGATCAAGTTTATTTCCTGTAAGTTTAACCTTATCAGCATTGATTACTATTACATAATCTCCACAATCAACATTAGGTGTATATATTGCTTTGTGTTTTCCACGTAATACATTAGCAGCTTTTGTTGCAACTCTACCTAAACTGATACCTGTTGCATCAATAACATACCAATCACGTTTGATTTCGGCTGGTTTTGCCATAAATGTTTTCATAAATTTCTTCCCTTTCTCTCATAGATCAACCTCCCACAGTCAATCTATACGTGGGGTTTTTATAAATGTACCAATTAAAATTATACTAGACTTTGTTTATAAAGTCAATAAATAAAAGAAAAAAATCGCTATTTTTCAGCGATTTTTATTATAGTTTTAGTTACTTTTGATGAATATTTAACTTTTGGATCAGTTCCTTTAACTTTTATTTCAACTTCATGATCCCCAGCACCAAGTCCTTCAAGGTCTACATATGCTTCTACATCAGACGGAGTTATATTTTTAATTATTGATTCAACACCTTTTAATATAACTGTTACCTCTGTCGCATTTTCACTTGTTGCTTGTGCTGTATAATTAGATCCTAAGTTTACAACTCCAAGTTTTACACCAGACAATTCTGTTGTAACTTCATCATCAAGTTCTACCTTAGCAGTTACTACTTTTTCTGATATCTCTCTAATTCCAGCTGGTTTCTTTATTGTAACTGTATAATCTTTATTAGATTTTAAATTGTTAACATCTATTTTAACTTTTATACTATTTGTATTATCAAGAACTTTTGAATTACCATATATTGTAACTTTTTGAACACTTGATGTAATATTCTTTATTGCTTTACCGAATATAACATTTCCAGTTGGTTCTATTTCAAGAGGTACTGTTTTACTTGGTGATTCTATTTCTACAGTTGCGGTTACTTTAGATGGAACCATTTCAACATCAACTTTTGAACCATTTTCATCATAAGCAATTAAAGGTATATCTTTAAGTGTATTTGTTCCAGCCTTTGGATCTACCATATCGCTTACATTTATTAATGCTTTTATTGTTGATACTTTTGCTAAACTATCTTCAGTGCCTTTTATAATTACTTCATCTGTATCAAGTTTAGTATTATTTATTGCAAGTTTTGAATCTAATTTATTTAAATTTACTATATCAGATTCCACACTTCTTGTTTCAGATTTTTTTGAACTAACAACAACCGTTACTTCTGATGGATCTAGTTTATATTCAACAGATGTTATTGATTGTTTATATTTTAAATTTACTTTATGAACACCTGGTTTTAAATCGCTTAAATCAACATTAACATCTTGTGTTGGAAGTTGTTTTGCTAAATAAAGATTTGCTTTTGTACCAATTAATGTTATATCAACTGTTTCAGGAAGTCCTTCAACAACATATTCTTCATCATTATAAGTTGCAGAAAGAGGTATATCATATAATACTTCAGCATTTTTTTCAAGTAATGTAGTATTTTGTCTATCAATTATAACAAATACTATAACCGCAAGTACTAATGATAAAATTATCATACTACTTTTCTTTGATAAAGCCTTCTCTAAAGGTTTATCTGATAACTTTAATTTTTCTCCAATAGAAACAAAAAACTTTGTTATTGGAACTATTATTTTTTTATCTATAAATCTAAAAAATCTCTTAATTAATTTCATCTATGTCATCCTCCTCATCACTTTCTACTACAAATGTTTCAGATTTTGGCATTAATTCATCTAAAATCATTAATTTTAATTCATCAACTGATAGATTGTAATTTAATTTACCACCTATAGCAAGTGATACTCTACCTGTTTCTTCAGAAACAATTATTGCTAAACAGTCAGATTCTTCTGATATACCTATAGCAGCTCTATGACGAGTACCTAGTCTCTTACTAAATTTCATATCAACTGTTGTTGGGAATACTGCTCCTGCACATGATATTTTATCACCTTGTATTATTACACCACCATCATGAAGTGGATTATCTGGGAAGAATATTGCATCTAGTAACTCATTTGATATTTCTGCATATATTTTTTTACTTCTTTCAATATATTCAGATAGTGATGTATCTCTTTCTATAACTATTAAAGCACCTATTCTATTTTTTCTTAAATAATCAACTGATAAACCAATTTCAGAAACTAATCTTTCTCTTTCTGATACTGATAAAACTTTATGTCTACCAAGTAAATGCGTTTTACCAAGTTGTTCAAGTACATTTCTAATCTCTGGTTGAAATATAATTATAAGTGCTATTGGTCCCCATGATATAACATATTCAAATAATAAGCCTATTGTTGTAAGGCCAAAATAATCGCTTATAAGTTTTATAACTATTATTGCTAGTATTCCTTTAAATAAAAGTGAAAACTTAACATTCTTTCTAACATTTTTAAGTATGTAATAAAATACAACCCATACTAAACATATATCTATTATTTTTTTTAATATAGTTACAATATTTTCAAAATTCATATAATCCTCCTAAATTACATTGTTCTTTTTATTCTTTATGTATACAAATAACACTATAGAACCAATTATAATAACAAGTCCAATTACTATAATAACTCCATAATGAATATTATATGTTTCATTGTTAACATTTATATTAACTTCATCTTTTTTATTTCCTTCTTTATATGAAAATTCTATAGTTTTATAATCAGAATCTTTTTTAATATTCCATGTATATGTATTACCATTTACTTTATCCGCATTATTACTAATAACTTCAAATGGAATAGTAATATTAACTGTTATATCATCATAAAGTAATGAATAATTAGTGTCTGATGATAATAGTTCTTTCTGCTCTGTACTAAATGTAATTATATTGCCATCTTTTGTTACATTTACATTATCAAATACATCACTTGAAAACTTTGATGCGTAATCATTTATATCATCATGGGATGTTATTGCAGTTGCATAGGTATTATAATCATCGTCTCTTGATGTAAGTGTAATATCTTCACCATTTCTTTTAAACATATTATATAAATAATTAACAGCTTGTTTGCCCTTTTGTTTAGTAAGAGCTTCCATTCTTTTTGTTTTTTCTGTTGCGACTACTTTTTCACTCACAGTAAAATCATCATTTAAAGTAAGATCATATTCTACTGAACAACCTGAAAGCAAAAGAACTAGGCATAGGAATATAAATATTTTTAATTTTTTCATAACTCACTTCCTATTTAACTAAATTTTCTTTAGTACTATAAAATTATATCATATTTTTTTAATCTTTAACAATATTACAAAATAAAAAGGTATTAACCTTTTTAAAAAATATTTGTATAGTTGTCTTCTTCATCATTACTCATTGAAGATAATTTCTTCATAATTTTATCAAGCTCATCATCTGATGAAAATTTTTGTTCAATTTCTACTTTTTCTTTTTGTACATTTGTATTTACTTCAATATTTGGTTTATTACTAAAAATATTTTCTGATTCTTCTTTATTATCAATTTTAACGTTAGTTGATGGTTTTGATTTATCAACATCAGATAATATTTCTAACAATGATTTACTATTACTATAAGAATTTTTATTTTCAGCATTTTTCATTATTTCAGCATCTGGATCTGTTGTTCCTGTTATAGGCATTGGTTCAACTAAATTTGAGCTTAAGTTACTAATTTGTTCTTCTGGTTTAGTATTTATTTTATTTAAATCAAAGTTAAAATCGATTGGTTCTGTTAACTCATCTTTATTATTAATATTGTCTATTTTAGGTTCTTCTATAGAAACTTCATTATTTGTTGAAGCTTTATCTGCACTATTTAAATCATTTATTCCTATTATTGGAGTATCATTACTTAAAACTTCTGATTGTTCTATATTATTTTTAGATTCATTTTTAAAATCTAAATCAAAACTGATTGGTCCAGTTATTTCTCCATTATCGTTTACAAAATTATTATTTAATGGTTTTGATTCTTCAGTTTTAGGTTCAATATTTTCTTGTTTTGTTTTTATGCTATCTAAATCAAAATTAAAATTAATTGGCTCTGTTATTTCATCTTTTACTTCGTTAGGTGTAGGATTTACTTTTTCATTTGTTAATGATGGATTTACCTTATTAATATTATCATCAATAATCAAATCTTCTGTTTTCTCTTCAAATGGTTTTGTCATAATATCTTCTTTTTTATCTATTGAAATATTATTAACAGCACTATTACTTTGTGCTTCTTTCGCCATTGTTTCATTTTTAACATCTTTTCTTACTTTTTTAGATTTAACACTATTGTCTATAAGATATCCAATTAAGACAAGTATCAAAAATACACATACACCAATTAATAAATATGTGTTTTCATTGATAAATTTCATAATATTATTTAATAATTCACTCATTTTATTCGCTCCCTTTTATTCTAAATACATTTTAACATTAATAAATTAAATTGTAAATAAAAATCAAAAAAAAAGAGATTAAACTAATAAGACATATACTCATCCATAAGTATAACCTTATTATTTTTTAAACTCTCTTTAACATTTATTATTCTTTGATTTGATGAACCTCTAAATTTAAGCTTAAAATTTTTCTTATCTATTTCAAATTTACCATCTACTAAAACATCTATATATGATATTAATTCCTTTGTTTCTTCATATTTATTGCACATATCTTCTAATATATCAGTATCAAAGGTATAGCCTGAAAAACACCATATCGTTTTATTTGGTAATTCTTTTCTTATTCTTCTTAAAAGAGGTAATATTCCTTTTTGATTAACATATTCAAATGGTTCACCACCTAAAATAGTTATTCCTTCTATATAATCTGGTTTTAAAAGTTCAATTATTTTCTCTTCTTCTTTTTGTGTATATTCATGTCCATATTTGAAGTCCCAAGCCTCTTCGTTAAAGCATCCTTTACATTTATGAGTACATCCACTTACAAATAAGGATACTCTAACGCCTGGTCCATTTGCAACATCAACTTTTTTTATATCTGCATAATACATTATAAATGTGTTACCCTTGCTTTAATTTCTTTTGTTTTTCCAACATTCCAGAAATTTTCACCTAAATATCCGCATGTTCTTCTTGTAACATTCATTTTAGTTTTATCTTTGTTACCACAGTTAGGACATTCCCATTCGTTATCATCATTTATAATTATTTCACCATCAAAACCACATACATGACAATAATCTGATTTAGTATTAAATTCTGCATATTGAATATTCTCATAAATAAATTTAATTAATTCTCTTAATGCATCTAAGTTCTTTTCCATATTTGGAATTTCAACATATGAAATGCATCCACCTGAAGATATTGGTTGAAATTGACTTTCAAATTTTAATTTTTCAAATGCATCAATTTTTTCTCTAACATCAACATGGTATGAATTTGTATAGAATCCTTTATCTGTTACATCTTTAATACTACCAAATCTTTCTTTATCTATTCTTGCAAATCTATAGCATAAACTTTCTGCTGGTGTTCCATAAAGTGCAAATCCAAGATGTGTTTCTTTTTTCCAAGTATCACATGCTTTTCTTAAATATTTCATTAATTTAACTGCGAATTTTTCTCCTTCTTCAGTAGTATGAGATACACCTTTAACTAACATTGTTGTTTCATAAACACCAATATATCCAAGTGATAATGTTGAATATCCATCTTTTAGTAATTTATCTATTTTTTCGCCTTTTTCTAGTCTTGCGATTGCACCATATTGCCAATGTACTGGTGAAATATCTGATGTAATTCCTAAAAGTGCATGGTGTCTACACATTAATGCTTCTTTACATAGTTCTAGTCTTTCATCAAGCAATTTAAAGAATTTTTCTTCATCATGTCCTGATAAAATACCTATTTGTGGTAAGTTTATTGATACAACACCTTGATTAAATCTACCTTCCCATTTATAGTTCCCATTTTCATCTTTCCAAGGAGATAAGAAACTTCTGCATCCCATAGGACTAAATACATTACCTTCATATATTTCTCTCATTTTCTTAGCTGAAATATAATCTGGATACATTCTTTTTGCAGAACATTTACATGCAAGTTCTGTTAAATAATCATATTTACCACCTTTTAAGCAGTTATGTTCATCAAGTACATAAACTAGTTTAGGGAATGCTGGTGTAACATAAACACCTTTTTCATTCTTAATTCCTTCAAGTCTTTGATTTAATATTTCTTCAATAATCATTGCATTTTCTTCAATATATGGATCTTTTTCATCTAGGCATAGGAATAATGTTACGAAAGGAGATTGTCCATTAGTAGTCATTAATGTATTTATTTGATATTGAATTGTTTGTACTCCTGATGCTAATTCATCTTTTAATCTATCCATAGCAAGTTCTTCGATTTGTTCTTTACTTAATTCTTTACCATGTTTTTCAGTTATTTTCTTAATAAATTTTTCTTTACTTTTTCTTAAATATTTACCTAAGTGTCTCATATCAACAGATTGTCCACCATATTGGTTAGATGCAACTGCTGCGATTATTTGAGTTGTAACAGTACAAGCAACCTGAAATGATTTAGGGCTTTCAATAAGTTTACCATTCATAACTGTACCATTATCAAGCATATCAGCAATATTTATTAAACAACAGTTAAATATTGGTTGAACAAAATAATCCATATCATGGAAATGTAATACTCCTTCTTCATGTGCTTTACTTATTTTTTCTGGAAGTAAAATTCTTCTAGTTAAATCCCTTGATACTTCACCAGCAATATAATCTCTTTGTGTTGAAGCATACATTGTATTTTTATTTGAATTTTCTTCAGCAAGTTCTTTGTTTTCATTTCTAATTAATCTTAAAATTGATTCATCAGTTGTATTTGCTTTTCTAATTAAAGCTCTATTATATCTATAAACAATATATTCTTTTGCTAATGTAAATTTCTTATATTCCATTAATTTCTTTTCTATTTCGTCTTGTATATCTTCAACAAGCATTCTTTTCTTTTTTAAGTCTTCAATATGTTTTGTTATATTCTCTATTTGTTTTTCTGTTGCTCTTTCTTTAGGCTCTACTTCTTTATTAGCCTTTTCTATAGCTATTTTTATTTTAGCTCTATCATAATCAACAATTTTTCCATCTCTTTTAATTACTTTCATACTACTTATCTCCTAATCTGTCATTTATTTTTTACACCCTCATTATAACAAATTTTTTAAAAATATAGTGTTGCATTTGCAACAAAAATGAAATATAATTAAATTAATTATTTTGGTTTTTTTCTAAACCTTTGGGAGGCCTTATAAATGAACGAAATAAGCATATTTAAAGGGATTGACGAACAAAATGTAAAGTCAATGCTTAAATGTTTTGAAGCAAAAACTATTGTATATAAAAAAGATACAACTGTAATTTCTAACCTTGCTAATACAAATATAATTGGTATTATTATTGATGGCACTGCTAACCTAGTTAAAAGTGATTATGATGGAAATAGAGTTATACTTGAAAAATTAGATAAAGGTTCTATTTTTGGAGAAGTATTTACTTCATACTCTGATGAATTATCTGTTATTACAACAAGTACTTGTACTGTTACTACATTTGATTATGATCATATTATTAAAAGATGTAAAAAATCTTGTCCATATCATAATGATGTTATTAATAATATGCTTCAATTACTTGCTAAAAAAGTTGTAGTTATGAATAACAGAATTGATGTGCTTACTAAAAAAACAATTAGAGAAAAATTACTTGAATATTTCAGAGCTGAAGAAAAAGAAAACTTATCAAAAGTTTTCTATCTAAAATTAAATTATACGGAACTTGCTGACTATCTTGGTGTTGATAGAAGCGCTCTTATGAGAGAACTTAAAAATCTAAAAAATGAGGGATTCATTGAAACTAAACAAAAAAGAATTAAATTAAATTTTTGATTTAAATGCATATGTACAAATTATATCTATAATAAATAAAATGCATAAAAGATAAGTTACCCATTTAGGAATTTTATTTACTATCTTATCCATCCATGGTTTAACTAAATATATTAAAATGATAGAACATATTCCCCAGATTAATGATATATCAAGTGCAACATATTTTCCAAAATGATATTTATGATTTGAATAATCCCAAAATACTCTATCAAAAGTAACTTCTAGTAGTATTCCACCTGCATATTCTATAAATGTTAATATTAAAACTATTATTATTAAGAATATTATTATTTCTAAGAATTTATTTAGTTTTAATTTTTTAAATATATAGTTAGATAAAAATAGTATTAAAATGGCTCCTAATCCATATACTGGTGTCCAATACCCATAAAGAAAACCACTTTCTAAGTTCCAATTAAATATTTTATACATAATAGTTTCAAGTAAATGACCAAAAATACTAAAAATAAAAAAATAGTTTAAATAATACATAATATTCACCTAGTATTATTTTTTTCTATTTTTATTTTTTTATTCGTCTTAAATTAATAAATAGAACAAATACAGTTGCTATGAATGTTAGAAGTACAAATTGTACTTTATGTTCTTTTACATAAAATTTAAAATCAAATTTAATATCTTCTGGTGATGTTATATTTATTGTATCTAGTGTTTCATTATTATAATTTATATATAATGTTCCTATTTTATCACCTTTTTTTGTACCTTTTTCTAATATTGTTTTACCTTTATATTCATATTTTAAATCATCTTTACTGATTGTTTTTTTTAAATATTTTTTTATATTTATATCCGATTTTATATTATATTCTTTGCCATATTCACTTTTTAAGTTAACTAATGTATCACCTTTATCTAGTATTTTCACATAATCATAATTACCAAAATAATATTCATATAAATTTTTTGTATCAACTATATTTTCATTTTTTTCTTTATATGGTGCACCTATTGTTACTGAAATAAATTCTGTTGTACCATTATTTGCATACGTAGCAAGGCAAAGTCCAGCATCATCTGTAAATCCTGTTTTAGCACCTTTTACATAATCCATATTAAATGTACTACTATCTGTTATTCTTTTAAGTGGTCCATTCATATTTTTATATGTTTTTGTTCCAAATACCTCTTTAAATTTTTTATTTTGTAATGCATACTTAACTAACTTCATAACATCCCTAGCTGTCGAATGATGATTATCTCCTTCAATTCCTATTACATTCGAAAAATGAGAATTATTCATGCCTATTTCTTCCGCTTTTTGATTCATTAGTTTTACAAATTCTTTTTCTGAGCCACTAATACTATAAGCTGCAATTTCTGTAGCATCCGCACCTGACTTTAATATTATTCCATAAAGTATTTCATCGTATGTAAGAATATTTCCTACATTAAATCCTGCGACTGACAAATCATATGTAACATCTTTTAACATATCGCTTGTTACAACTACCTTTTGATTAAAGTCTTTTATATTTTCAATCGCAACTAATGCGGTCATCATTTTTGTTAAACTTGCTATATAAACTTCTTGATCTGCATTTTTTTCATAAAGTACTTTATCATCAGTCATATTATATAAAACTGCACTTTTAGATTTTAACTCTATATCATCCGCATATACATTTAAGTTAAAAATAAAAAAGAACATAATAAAAATTAAAACACTTAATATTTTTTTCATACTTTTCTCCTAAAATAATTATATACCAAAATAGAATAAAATATCAATATTTGTTAACAATATATATGAAGGAGGAATAAAAAATGCAAAATGTACCTAATATAATATCAACTAAAGATTTATCATATATTTGTGATATGTTTAATTGGAATTTTACTACTGCTAAAAAAGCATTAAACTATAGTAATAATGTTACTGATAATGAAATAAAGGAAGAATTGTTAAATATATTTGATATGCATAAACAAATTTGTAATATCTTATTAAATATATTAAATGGAGGAGAAAATGAATAATAAAGTACAAAATCCAAAAATAGAACTTGATAGTTCTATAGAAATGAATGATGAAAATTATTTAAATGATATTCTTGAAACAGAGAAAAATATGAGTGTTAATTTTACATATGCTTTAAATGAAGCAAGTAATGAAACATTATTTAACGAAATATATGAAATGTTTAAACAAATTAAGGCATCTCAAAGAAACCTTTTTGAACTTAGTTTTAGAAAAGGATTTTATACACTTGAAAAAGCTGAAACAAATAAAATTAATGAAGAATATAATACACTTTTAAATAAATTTAATGAAATTGAATAAAAGGATCACCAAAGATCCTTTTTCTTTAACTAAACTTCAAAAGATGTTTCATCTATAAATTTATAATTTGTCTTATATTTAAGTTCTCTTACTAATCTAAATAAAGCATCATCTTTTGCTTTTGCCTCAATCATAACATCAATATCAACATTATATTTTTTTATCCTTTCTATAAACTGAATAAAATCATCACTGTTAATATAATCATGATGAGATCTAAAATCTCTTTTTGTTTTATTTTTAGGAGATGAAAAGTGAACCTTTGGTCTAATATCTTTCCATGTATCAAATATTTCCGCTAATATTCCATCAATATTATCACATGGATTACATATATGGTGATGATAATCTAAAACCATAGGTCTATTTATTTTTTTACATAAACTAAGTACATCTTTTGCATTATATATTTTATCATCATTTTCTATTACTATAGAATTTTTAATATTATCTGGTAATTTATTAAAATTATTTACAAACCTTGTTATTGACTTTTCTTTTCCAAATACGCTGCTTCCAGTATGTAAAACTATTACTGGATTTTTTATTTTTAGTGCTTCTAATATATTTATATGATATTTAAGAATTTCAATTGAATTATTAATTGTTTCTTTATTAGTACTGTTAAGTACACAAAACTGATCCGGGTGTACATCAACTCTCATATTATTTTTATTTATAATTTCTGATATTTTATCATAATAATCTTTATACTTATTTATATATTCAAAAAACACATCCTTATGTGTTGCGAGTGGGATTAATTTTGATGTTAATCTATAAAAATGAATATTGTTTTTTGCATTATAATTTAATATTTTTTCTAAATTCTCTAGATTTAATTTTATAATTTTATCTAATTTTTCATTTTTATTTTCTTCTTTTAAATAATTTGTATATGTTATTGTGCCAGAAGATGTTATATCAAGTGCTTTACTAATAGCAACATATCCAAGCCTTATTATCATTTTATTCACCATTTATATTATTAACAAAAAAAGAAGACTTATTTGTCTTCAATTAATTTTTTAGCAATTTTTGTTACATTGCCTGCACCAAGTGTTAATATTATATCGTTTTCTTTTACATGTTTCCTTAAATAATCTACAATTTCATCATAATCACTTATATAAATTGCATCAACATTATCTTCTTTTAATTTATTTACAATTTGTTCTTCTGATACACCATATATATTTTTTTCTCTAGCTGCATATATATCAATAACTATTACATGGTCAAAATTCATTAATGATTCTGCAAAAGAAGATAAATGTTCTTTTACTCTACTATATGTATGTGCTTCAAATATTACCCATGATGAATTAAATTTCTTTTTTAAAATAGAATCTGCAGTTGCTTTTATTTCTGTTGGATGATGTCCATAATCATCATATACATCTGCACCATTAAATTTACCTTTATATTCAAGTCTTCTACTTGCTCCAGTAAATCCTATTAATCCCTCTTTTATCATTTCAATAGGTAATTTATACCATAAACATAGCGCTATACATTCTAATGAATTTGAAACATTATGTGATCCTGCAACACCTAAAGTAATTCTATCTATTTTTTCATTATTATGCATTAAATCATAACTTGCGCATCCTTCATCATTATAGCTTATATTTCTTGCATAGTAATCTGCCTTTTCATTTGTCATGCTTGTAGTTAAAACATTAGCCTTAGTATGATTTCTTAAGTTATAACATCTTTCGTCGTCCATATTAACAACTAATAATCCATCACTTGGGAGCATACTCACATACTTTTGAAATGACTTTTCTATATTATCAATGTTTTTAAAATAATCTAAGTGGTCATTATCAATATTAGTAACAATTGCACTTCTTTGTTTAAAATTTAAATAACTTTCACAATATTCACATGCTTCAATTATGAAATAATCGCTATTACCTACTCTATAGTTTCCATCTATACATCTAAGATTTGCACCTATTTGAATGCTTGGATCTAAATTAGCACTCATAAATGCACTTGAAACCATAGATGATGTAGTTGTTTTACCATGTGTTCCAGCAACTCCAATTACATCTTTAAATAACTTAGTAATTTCACCTAAGAATTTTCCTCTTTCTACTGTTTCAATTTCAAGGTTTCTTGCCTCTACCAATTCTGGATTATCACTTTTTATTGCAGCTGTATAAACAACTAAATCTATATCTTTTGTTATATTTTCTTTTACTTGACCAATATTAACATTTATACCATTACTTCTTAATTTTTCTGTCATAGCATTTTCAGACATATCTGAACCGCTCACTTTAAATCCCCAATTAACAAGTATTTCAGCAATACCACTCATGCTAATACCGCCAATACCAATCATGTATATATTTTTATAATCTCTTATGTTCATTTTTTATCTTTCCCTTACTAAATTTTTAAATTCGTCTCCTCTATCTTCGAATCTATCATATTGATCCCAAGAAGCGCATGCTGGACTAAGTAATACAACATCTCCAGGAGTACATATATCTTTTACCACGTTCATTGCTTCTTTTAATGTATCATTTTTATAACATTTAATATTTAAATCGTTACAAAATTCTTCTATTCTATTTTTTGTTTCACCAAAGCAAACAACACATTTAACATTTTTCATTGAATTATCTAAATCATGGAATGAATGTCCTCTATCATATCCACCTAATAATAAAATTGTTGGTTTATCAAATGAATTAAGTGCAGTTATTGTAGACACACAGTTTGTTGCTTTTGAATCGTTATAATATGTTACACCATCAATTGTATCAACATATTCAAGTCTATGTTCAACACCTTTAAATTCTTTTAAAACTTTTTGTATAACTTCATCTGTTACACCATATTTCTTTACTGCTATAATTGCTCCCATTATATTTTGGTAATTATGTTTTCCTTTTAATATTATGTCATCTAATTTTATTACTAATTTACCATCATAATAAATTCCTTCTTCATCATAATATGCAAGATTAGTTTTATCATGTCCATAATAAACTTTTGTACTTTTTATATCATCTGTAATCTTCATGCTTACTTCATCATCTTTATTTATTACAGCTAAATCATCACTTGTATGATTATTAAATATTTTCTTTTTTGTCATTTGATATACTTCATATGATTTATGAAAATCAAGATGTGTTGGAGTTATATTTGTAAGTACACTCACATTTGTTTTAAAATTATACATATCACATAGTTGATGATCACTTATTTCAAGTACTAAATAACTATTTGGCTTAATATCTCGTACAAAATTTGATAAAGGAATTCCAATATTTCCTCCTAAATATACGTTATCAAATGAATTTTTCATAAATTCACTTATAAGAGTTGTTGTTGTTGTTTTACCATTTGATCCAGTAACACCAATAATATTTACTGATTTATCTAGAAATGAATATGCCATTTCTACTTCATTTATTACTTTTATTCCAAGTTCTTTTGCTTTTACTACTACAGGATTGTCATATTTAATTCCTGGATTTTTAATAACATAATCAAAGCTATCATCAAGTAATGATAATTGATCACTTGTTATAATAACTTTAACACTTAAAGATTCAAGTTCACTAACAAGTTCCTCTTTTTGTTCTTTACCATCAGTTACAATTATTTCATTATTATAATCACTAAGTAATTTGGCAGCTTCATATCCACTTCTTGCCATACCTAGTATAAATATTTTCTTATTTTCAAACACAATATCACCTCTACAATAATTATATCACAATATATAGTAATAATATGTATAAAATTTAATAGAAAATAAAGAAAAATACCATATTTATTGGTATTATTATTTTTTTAATATTATCCTTGGCTCTTCTGAAATTTTTAAAGTATCTATAGTCTTATTACAACCATCTGACATTTCTCTTATTTGAATATCTTTATTGCTACTTACTATTTCTTTTGACATTAAAATTAAATTATTGTACTTATTTACAACATCTATTATATCAATATTATCCTTTTTTGGTAAACTATCTATATATTTAACAAGTCTAATATCCGCAGATTTTATTTTATCACTTGTTATTTTACCCTCTGAAACAAATTCATTACCATAGTGAATAGTATTTCTAAAAGCTTTTATATTATTATCAATCAAAAAATCTACCACATTAGGCATAAATGGATTATACTCTTCTTCATCTTTATATAAATCAGTTAAACCAACAATAGATAATGAAACACCATCTTTGCCATTCACATGTGATTCTATATCATCCATAAGATTTAAATCTTCTTCTGAATACGATTTTATACCAAGCTTATTAATCTCTTCCATTGATAATATACCATATTTTATTATGAAGCGAGCATCTTTATATGGAGCATTATGATGATATTTTGCATCATCAACATTTTTTAATGCATATGAATAAGTACTTAATATATCCTTTATATATTCAAGTGCATATTTTTCTCTTATAATCTTTTCATTCATTACTTTACTAACCTCTCTTGTAATCTACTATATTTATATTCATAAGCAATAAAAATTAATACTATTATCTTATAACACAATGATATATACTATCATAATAGTATCAGAATATCAATAAATTAAACTCTAAAAATTAAAAAAATCAATCTATAGTAATTGACGTTATTAATATTCAAATTTGGTGGACCTGAGGAGAGTCGAACTCCTGTCCAAAAATGCATACCAGAAAGCTTCTACAAGTTTAGTTAGTTTTTTTGTTTTTCCTAATTTATAAAAGAAACTAACAACCTACAAATTAGTAAGCCTATAATTATTCATTATTACTTCTAGGCTAAATAATAATATATCTTGCTAAAGCTCGAATTTTCTATAATCTACGCAAGAAAAGATAATAGAAAATTGCATTTGTGACTAAACACCTACGGCTACACTATTAGTTCTGAATAGTGATGCAAATGCATCTTTAATTTTGTTTCCATTTATTTTTTGTTTGCACACTAACGGGTGCCTCCGACTTGCCACTTAATTTTAAACATTTCTGTCGAAACCATATACAGGCCCATAACAAAATTATAGTATAAAATAAAGAAAAAGTCAAAATTAGAATCTTTCTTTTAATGACTTTTTCATTTCTCTATCTATATCTCTTTGTTTTATAGTTTCTTTTTTATCATAAGTATGTTTACCCCTTGCAATTCCTATTTCTACTTTTGCTTTTCCTCTTACAAAATATACTTTTAAAGGTACAATAGTTAATCCTTTTATTTTAATTTTATCATTAATTTTTCTTATTTCATTTTTATGAAGTAAAAGTTTTCTAGTTCTAGTTTCTTCATGATTAAATATATTTCCTTCTTTATATTCCGATATAAACATATTTAGTAAAAATACTTCACCATTTTTTATTATTGCATAACTATCTTTTATATTAGCATTACCATTTCTGATTGATTTAATTTCAGTTCCAGTAAGTACTATTCCAGCTTCAAATTTATCTAATATTTCATATTCAAACTTAGCTTTTCTGTTTATTATTTCCATTTTTATTACCTTCTACCAAATTAAAATCAATAGTACTATTTTCTTTTGAAGCATTAGTTACAACAACTCTTACTTTTTGTCCTAGTTTATACATTTTACCTTTCTTTTCTCCTCTTAATGTATGAGTAGTTTCATCAAATGTATAATAATCACCTTTAATTTCAGATATATGTACAAGACCTTCAATCATATTATCTAATTGTACAAATAAACCAAAATTCATAACTGAAGAAATAGTTCCATCATATTCTTCACCAATATGACTTTCCATATACTCTGCCATTTTCATTGATTCTACATCTCTTTCACAGTCAATAGAATCTCTTTCTTTTTCTGATGCATGATCACAAAGTGCAGGTAAATTTTCTTCCCAATATTCTATAAGTCTATTTAATTCTTTATCATTTGGTTCATTAAATATATATTTTCTTAGTAAATTATGTACAGTTGTATCTGGGAATCTTCTAATAGGTGATGTAAAATGTGTATAACATTTTGAAGCTAGTCCATAGTGACCTAGATTTTCAGGTTTATAAACTGCTTTTTTCATGCATCTTAATAATAATGTAGATAAAATTTCAAAACCTTCTTTGTCTCTCAATTGATCAAGTATTTTTTTCATTGATTTTGGATAAACAAAGTTTCTATCACCAACAATATGATAACCAAGCATACTAATTGAATTTAAGAATTCTTCAACCTTTTCATTATCTGGTACTTCGTGTACTCTGTATACAAAAGGAAGTCCCATATAGAAAACATGTTCTGCTACTGTTTCGTTAGCGGCAATCATAAAGTCTTCAATCATATTTTCACCCTTACCACGTTCCCTTAAAACAACATCATAAGGTTTACAATTTTCATCAACTAATATTTTAGGTTCATCAACATCAAAGTCTAAGTATCCTCTTGCTAATTTTTCTTTTCTAAGAATTTTAGCAAGCTCCCACATTAATTTTAAATCATCTTTAAATGGTTCATATCCTTCAGGAGTTTCTTCATCATTTAATATTTTATTAACTTTTTTATAAGTCATTTGGATTCTTGATCTTATAATACTTTCAAATATATCATGTGATACTATTTTACCATTAGGAGTTATTTCCATTATACAAGATATTGCAAGTCTATCAACATTTGGATTAAGTGAACATATTCCATTAGATAATTTATGAGGAAGCATTGGTACAACTCTATCAACTAAATATACACTTGTTCCTCTAGAATATGCTTCTTTATATAATGCTGTACCTTCTTTTACATAATAAGATACATCTGCAATATGTACTCCTAAAATATAATTTTCACCTTTTTTACTGATTGATATTGCATCATCTATATCTTTTGTATCATCACCATCAATTGTGAATATCGTCATGTCAGTTAAATCTTTTCTACCTTTTCTATCACTATCAAGGACCTCACTAGGAAGTTCATTAACTTCTTCCATAACCTCATCAGTAAATACATCATTTATTCCATGATCATATATAATAGATAAAATATCAACACCAGGATCATTTTTATGACCAATTATTTTAACTACTTCTCCTAAGTATTTATATTTACCCATTTCTTTTACTATACTTACTTGAATTTTGTGTCCATCTACTAAATCATCCAAATCTTTATTATCTAAAATTATTTCCATTCTTAATTTTTTATCATCTGGAATGAAATGAGGATTACCATCAATTATTTTGTATTCACCAACGATTAAGTTATTTTCTTTCTTTAATACTTTTACAACTCTTCCTTCTGTTTTCTTACCGTTTTGTCCTTTTAGTTCTTCAACTACAACTAAATCATTATTTAAGGCACCATTCATGTTTTTAGCATCTATATAAATATCTTCATCTCTACCATCTACTATTACAAAACCAAATCCTTTTTTATTTACACTTAACCTTCCTTTTAGTAAATGGCTATTTTCAAATAACATATATTTATCTTTATTTGATCTATAAACAGTATAACTTTCTTCTAATATTCTAAGGTCATCTAATAATTTTTTTAATTCTCCTGCAGTATTAAGATTTAACTTATCACATATTTCGGTTGCGGATAACGCTCTTTTTTCTTTTCCTAATAGTTCTATAATTTCTTCTCTCATATTTCCTCCATATAAAACAAAAAGACATGAATATGTCTCTTACATTAATGACATTACTAAACAAATTACAAAAAATAATAATCCTAATATTAGTGTCATTCTACTTAAAAATAGTTCTGATCCTCTTTCTTTTCTTTGGGCAAAAAGTTCAGCACTTGCACCCATCATTATATTACTAGCACTTTCTGCTTTTCCACTTTGTAATAAAACAACTGTTATTAAAAGGACTGATATTACTAATAATGCTATTTCCATCTTGATTCCTCCTCATTTAAAACTAATAATATTTTATCATATTTTATATAAATTGCAAATACCATACGGAAAAATATATAATAATCATAATTATTGAAATAAATATATATATAAATTTCTTTTCTGATTTAAGTAATATCGAAATTGCAAATAAAATTGTTATAAATATTCCACCAAATATGTAAAACATACTATATTTATCCGCATAACTATATATATAATTATCTTTAATAAATAAGTCAGATATCGCAAGTACTAAAAAATTAAATATATTACTTCCAAGCATATTTGATATGGCCATGTTATAATTATTTAATTTTAATAATGCAAATGTTGTAACTACTTCAGGAAGGCTTGTTGTAATTCCTAAAAGAATCGCACCTATAGAACTAGATGAAAATTTTGGATACATATGGGCTATTTTATCAGCTTGATATGTTAAAAGTACACTTAAAACTACCATAACAATTCCAGTTAATATGAATTTTAACAAAATAAATTTCTGTTTTTCTTTTATTTCTTCTTCCTCTTTTTTATCGTTTTTAAATACTGAATACATATAAACTAGATATGCAAAAAATAGTAGTAGAGACACTATATTTACTATTATATTATGGCATCCTAATATGATAAATATGTAATCTGAAACTAATATTAAGCATTCAAATATATATTTATTTGATGTATTTCTAAATAAATTAGATTTAAAAAAATATATGTTGTAGACTGCTAAAACAAATATATTAAACATATTACTTCCAACAATGTCACCAAAAGATAATGATGCATTATCTAAAACAACAGCGGATACACTTGTAACAAATTCTGGAAGACTAGTTATTGATGCGATTAAAAGTCCACCAACAAAAGCTGCTCCCACTTTAGATTGTTTTGATAAAACATCACCATAATATGATAGTTTTATACTCATATATATTGTACAAAAAGCTAGTAATAAAAAAAATATTCCGTCCAAATTATCACCCTCTAATGAAGTATATTAATAAATTGGACAAAATATTTATATTATTTTATTTGTGTCTTGATCAATTTAGCATGTAAAACTAATTTTTCATTATTTCTGTAACAAGTTGATAATGTAAGTATTTTATCATCGGCTAAAACATCAGTATCAAATTTATATATACTTCTATTTTTTACCATTTCAATGTAATTTTCAAATTCATTATCACTTGTAAATTTTACTTTTAAATAATCATCAGTAGTGGGAATATGATATATACTAAATACTTCCCACAATGTATTTTCTTCTTCTGTTGAAATTCTAATTATATAATTTTCTTTATCATCAATCCATTCTTGTTTTAAAGTATTTTTAAGACTTCCAAACATTGTTTTATCAAGTCTTGAATGAGCATATATTATTGTATTTTTATCATTAAATCCATCATTTCTATAGTCTTCAAATAACCATCCAGCATCATTATATTTTTTATCAAATGAATGCGTCAAATAAAAATTATTATCTGTATATTGAACAAATGGGTAATTTATATTTGTACCTTTTACATCTATCCAGCCAGCAACATCACTATTTTTATTTTTTAATTCACTAAAATCAACATTATTTAAACTAGTATTTTTTTGCACAGATGAATCATCTTTAATAACTGTATTCTCATTATCTTCTACTTTCTCTATTTTAACCAAATCATTAATTTCATCTAATTGTTTACTAATTTGATTATTTTGTTTATTCCATTTATTTATAAAATTTAGTGAAAAAACTAAAAGTAATAAAGAAATGCTTAATAATAAATATGCAAAAATTTTAATAATATTTTTCATCATATCATCCTACCTTACAACTATTATAACATTAAAAAGTGAAAAAAAAGGAAGATTTAATATCTTTCCTTAAAAAAATAAACCTTTTTTCTTATAACCACACTCTTGTAAATAATTTTTAATTTCATTTTTTATAATTGATGTATCATATTTAAACTTTACAATTCCTGATTCATTTGAATCATTATTTTTTCCGAAACAAATAGTTATAGATTTACCAGCAGTATATCCACTAAAATTTGATGAACCAAATTCTAATTTACCTTCTCCAACATTTATATTTTGTTCTTTTTCGCTAGTAATATCTTTTTCTGTCCATTTTCCTTTATCAGTTAAAGTTACAATGTAAGAATATTCTTTAACTTCATTTGTAATCTCATTTGGTGAGAAAAAAGTTGCATCCATTCATTTCCATTTAGCTACTATAGAATCATTTGTTATAGTTACTTCCCATGGTTTATCTGGTTTATTTAAAACCATTAATGCATTATTTAATACTTCTTCTTTTGATTTCATTTGTTATTTTTCCAAACTTATTTCTAAATTTTCAAATACATTTTTAGCAGATTCTTCTGATTCTGTGTTACCAAGTATTACAACAGTATCAGAATTTTCTATTTCAATTATGTAATTATATTCTTTTGTAGAACCATCATGTTCATAAAAGAAATAATTTGTATCCCCCTTTGTACCGCTATCAATAATTTTTGATGATGAATCACTATTTACTGCATTTTTATAATAGTCATATGCTTCTTTTGTAGCAAATGTACCAGTTGAAACAGTCTTGTCATCTTTAGTTACATTAAATGGTGTTGATGATGTCATATCATACCCATCATTTGTTATAACACTAATTTTAACCTTATCTCCTGTAGATACACTAAATGTATAACTTTTACTTGTTGTACAACCTGAAAACAATATTAATAAAAATGATACTACAACTATTTTAATTATTTTTTTCATATTTCCTCCTATCCTATTTTTAGTGTATAATTTTTTTAATATCTATGTCAATAAACATTATATATGGTTTACAAAAAATTAACAAAAAAAGAAAACTATTCGTTTTCTTCAATTTGTTCATAAATTCTAAGTAATCTATTGTATTTACATACTCTATCTGTTCTAGATAAAGAACCTGTTTTTATTTGACCTAAAGAAAGTCCAACGGCTAAGTCAGCAATAAATGTATCTTCTGTTTCTCCACTTCTATGTGAAATAATTGTTTTGTATCCTGCTTTTTTAGCCATATCAATAGTTTCTAAGGCTTCTGTTACTGTACCTATTTGATTAAATTTAATAAGTATTGCATTTGCTGCTTTTTCTTTTATACCACGAGCAAGTAATTCCTTATTAGTAACAAATAAATCATCACCTACTATTTGAACTCTATCACCTATTTTCTTAGTTAATAATCTAAATCCTTCAAAATCACTTTCATCTAATGGATCTTCTATTGAAACAATAGGATATTTACTTATTAAATCTTCATAATAGCTAACCATTTCTTCTTTGGTTTTCTTTTCACCAGTTCCAGAGAATACATATAAATTAGTATCTTCATCATAAAATTCTGAAGCAGCTACATCAAGTCCAAGCTTAACATCTACACCAGGAGTGTAACCTGCTTTTTTTATAGCATCAACTATATATTCTAATGCTTCTTCATTTGAACTTAAGTTAGGTGCAAATCCACCTTCATCACCTACTGAAGTATTATATCCTTTTTCTTTTAATACTTTTTTTAAGTTATGGAATACTTCTGCACCGCATCTAATTCTTTCTCTAAAATCTTTATTTTGTGGTAATATCATAAATTCTTGGAAATCAAGTAAGTTATCTGCATGAGCTCCACCATTTAAAATATTCATCATAGGATATGGTAAATCTTTTCCATCTCCAACATATTCATATAATTCTACATTTTCTTCATTTGCAGCTGCTTTAAGGCAAGCTAATGAAACTGCAAGCATAGCATTTGCGCCTAAATTACTTTTTGATTTTGTTCCATCTAACATTATCATCTTATTATCTATTTCTTTTTGATTTTTTACTTCCATTCCTAGTATTTCAGGTGTAATTTTTGTTTTAACGTTATTAACTGCTTTTAAAACACCTTTACCCATAAATCTACTATCATTATCTCTTAATTCTAAAGCTTCATTACTACCAGTTGATGCTCCACTTGGTACACTTGCACGTCCAAATGCTCCATCTTCTGTAAGAACATCTACTTCTACAGTAGGATTTCCTCTTGAATCTAAGATTTCTCTTGCTTTTACATCTATTATTTTACTCATAATATCATCCTCCAATATTAATTATACCGCAAAGTTTCATTTATGGCATAAATTTTATATATTTTGTTGTAAAATATAAGTATAATATTAATATTATTTATGATATAATATAAAAGTAAAGGAGTATAACTTATGGAAATAATTCAAATAACTAAAGAGGAATTTGACAATTTTGCTGAAAATTATGAAAACAAGAATTTTTATCAAACAGGATCATATGGCGCACTTATGGATAGACATTCATTTGATGATTATTATTTAGCCATGAAAGATGAATCAGGTAATTATAAAGCAGCAACTTTAATATTAATTAAAAAAGAATTATTAGGTTATAAATGGGGATATTGTCCAAGAGGATATTTAATTGATTTTAATGATTTTAATTTACTTGAAACATTTACTAAATTACTTACTCAATTTTTAAATAAAAGAAATTTTATGTTTGTTAAAATAGATCCATATATAATATATAAATCTAGAGATAAAAAAGGAAATGTTATTCCTGGAATAGATAATTCTAAAATAGTTAATGAACTTATTCATATAGGTTATGAACATACAGGTTTTAATTTAAATTTCGAAAACTTAAAACCAAGATGGAATGCAGTAACAACAACAAATAGTACTGAAAATTTATTTTCAAGATTTAGTAAAGAAATTAGAAATAAAATTAGAAAAGCAGATAAAATGGGTATTGAAATACTTGAAGGTGATGCATCTAGTGTAAAACAGTTTTATTCATTAGTTAATAAAAAACATTCAAGAAAATTAAATTACTACTTAGATATGATGGAAATACTAGGTAAAAAAGATATGATTAAATTATATTTTGCTAAATTAGATACTGCAAAATATATTGAAAAAAGTAAAACCTTATTCGAAGCTGAAGAGAAAAAAAATAATGAAATAAACCAAGAATTAGAAGAAAACATAAATAGTAATAATACAACAAACATAATAAAAAGAAAAATGGCTTCAGATATCTTATTAAATAATTGTAAGCAAAATGTAATAAATGCAACCAATCTTTATAAAGATTATCCATCAGGAGTTATAGTAGGAGCATGCGCTATAATAAAATATAATAAAGAAATATTCTTTTTGATTGATGGCTATAAGCAAGAATTTAAAAGATACTGCCCAAACCATTATTTAAAATACCAAATCATGAATTTTTATAGAAAAGAAGGATATACTAGAATGCATTTAAATGGCATTTCTGGTGACTTTAATAAAAGTAGTGCATTTTATGGATTAACAAGATTTAAACTTGGATTTGCAGCAGAAATAGAAGAATATATCGGAGAATTTACTTTAGTCATAAATAAAGGTAAATATAAAAGTTATCAAAATGCATCTAAAGTAATTGATTGGTTAAATGAACCTTTGTTCAAAAAGAACTAAGGTTTTTTTATATTATAAGTTATACTAACAAATGAAACACTTGATTTAATCAAATTATCATAAAAAAAAGTTCTTTTTAAAGAACTTTTTATTTATTATTTATCAATCTTAGTAACAATACCAGCACCAACTGTTCTACCACCTTCACGAATAGAGAACTTAGTTCCTTCTTCAAGAGCGATAGGAGCAATTAATTCAATGTGCATTTTAACATTGTCACCTGGCATAACCATTTCAGTTCCTTCTGGTAATGTAACAACACCTGTTACGTCAGTAGTTCTGAAATAGAATTGTGGACGATAATTTGTGAAGAATGGAGTATGTCTTCCACCTTCTTCTTTACTTAATACATATACTTCGCATTCGAAAGTAGTATGTGGAGTAACTGAACCTGGTTTAGCAAGTACTTGTCCTCTTTGTACTTCTTCTCTTGAGATACCACGTAGTAATACACCAGCGTTATCTCCTGCTTCAGCATAGTCTAATTGTTTACGGAACATTTCGATTCCTGTAACAACTGTTTTCTTAGTATCATGTAAACCAACGATTTCAACTTCGTCGTTAAGTTTTAATTGACCTCTTTCAACACGTCCTGTAACAACTGTTCCACGTCCAGTGATAGTGAATACATCTTCAATACTCATTAAGAATGGTTTGTCAGTATCTCTTTCTGGAGTTGGAATATATTCGTCAACAGCGTCTAATAATTCATCAATTTTTGCTTCATATTTAGGATCTCCTTCAAGAGCTTTTAAAGCTGAACCGAAGATAAATGGAGTATTGTCTCCATCAAATCCATATTGAGTTAATAGGTCTCTAACATCCATTTCTACTAATTCAAGCATTTCTGGATCATCAACCATATCACATTTATTGATGAATACAACGATTCTTGGAACACCAACTTGACGAGCAAGTAAGATATGTTCTCTTGTTTGAGCCATAGCTCCGTCTGTAGCAGCTATAACTAGGATAGCACCATCCATTTGTGCAGCACCAGTGATCATGTTTTTAACATAATCAGCGTGACCTGGACAGTCAACGTGTGCATAATGACGTTTATCTGTTTCATATTCAACGTGTGCTGTATTGATTGTAATACCACGTTCTCTTTCTTCTGGAGCTTTATCTATATCAGCATAAGCTTCAAATTTAGCTAATCCTTTTTCTGCTTGTCTTTTAGTAATAGCAGCAGTTAAAGTAGTTTTACCATGGTCTACGTGTCCAATTGTACCAATGTTAACATGTGGTTTTCCACGATTAAATTTTTCTTTTGCCATTTAAATTTCCTCCTTTTTTAATGTACAAAACTATTGTATCTAATTCTTGAAAAAATATCAAGTATTATTCTTATTTAAATCCTAATTTTTACCCATTTTTTTAATAATTTCTTCAGTAATATTCTTAGGAACTTCTTCATAGTGATCAAATGTCATTGTAAAGTTTCCTCTACCTTGTGTATTTGATCTTAATGTTGTAACATAACCAAACATTTCAGCAAGTGGAACCATTGCTTCAATAGCAAGAGCATTTCCTCTAGCTTCTTGTCCCATAGGACGTCCTCTTCTTGCTGTAATGTCACCCATTACGTTACCTAAATATTCTTCTGGAACGATTATTTGAACGTTCATTATTGGTTCTAGAAGAACTGGTTTACATTTATTTCTAGCTTCTTTTAAAGCAAGTGAAGCTGCAACTTTAAATGCCATTTCATTTGAGTCAACATCATGGTAAGATCCATCAAATAATGTTGCTTTAACATCTATCATTGGGAATCCTGCTAAAATACCAGATTCCATAGCTTCTTGTAATCCTTTATCAGTTACTGGAATATATTCTCTTGGAACTACACCACCAACAACTGCATCAACGAATTCATATCCTTTACCTGGATTTGGTTCAAATTTAACCCATACGTGACCATATTGTCCACGACCACCAGATTGTTTAATAAATTTTCCTTCACAATCAGCAGCTTGAGTTATTGTTTCACGATAAGCAACTTGTGGAGCACCAACAGCTGCTTCAACATTAAATTCTCTCTTCATTCTATCAACGATTATATCTAGATGAAGTTCACCCATACCAGCAATTATAGTTTGACCTGTTTCTGGGTTTGTAGAAGCTCTAAATGTTGGATCTTCTTCTGCTAATTTTTGAAGTGCAATTCCCATTTTTTCTTGGTCAGCTTTTGACTTTGGTTCAACAGTTAATTCAATAACTGGTTCTGGGAATTCCATAGATTCAAGAATACAAGCATGTTTTTCATCACATAAAGTGTTACCTGTAGTAGTATTCTTAAGTCCTACTGCTGCGGCTATATCACCTGTGTATACATCTGTGATTTCTTGTCTGTTATTAGCATGCATTTGTAATATACGTCCAACTCTTTCTTTTACATTCTTAGTTGAGTTAAGTACATATGAACCACTTGATAAGTGTCCAGAGTATACTCTGAAGAATGTTAATTTACCAACGAATGGGTCAGTCATAACTTTAAATGCTAATGCTGAGAATGGTTCTGAATCAGATGGATGTCTAACGATTTCTTCTCCGTCCATATCAGTTCCTTTTATAGATGCTATATCAGTTGGTGCTGGTAAATAATCAATAACAGCATCAAGTAATAATTTAACACCTGTATTTTTGTATGCAGATCCGCACATAACTGGGAAGAATTCAGCAGCAAGTGTACCTTTTCTAATACAAGCTTTAATTTCTTCAACAGTTGGTTCTTCACCTTCAAGATATTTTTCCATTATTGCTTCATCAAATTCAACAACTGTATCAATTAAATCAGCACGTCTTTCTTCAACTAAATCTTTTAATTCAGCTGGGATTTCGATTATTTCTGGATTTTCTTCAGGTTTTTCATCATATTTATAAGCTGTTCTAGTGATTAAATCAATAATACCAGTTAGCTCATCACCTGCTCCTATTGGCCATTCAATAGGTTTAGCGAGTACACCAAGTCTATCCTTAATTGTTTTTAAACTATATTCGAAGTCTGCACCTGTTTTATCCATCTTATTTGCAAAAATAATACGAGGAACTTTAAATTCAGTTGCTTGTCTCCAAACTGTTTCTGTTTGTGGTTCAACACCTGCTTGTGCATCAATAAGTGCAACAGCACCATCTAATACACGAAGTGATCTAGATACTTCAACTGTAAAGTCAACGTGACCTGGAGTATCTATTATGTTATATCTATATCCTTTCCAGTATGCTGTTGTAGCAGCTGAAGTAATTGTGATACCACGTTCTTGTTCTTGTTCCATCCAGTCCATTTGTGAAGCACCATCATGAGTTTCACCAATTTTATGGATTTTGTGAGTATGGAATAATATACGTTCAGTTGTTGTTGTTTTACCAGCATCAATATGAGCCATTATTCCAAAGTTTCTTGTTTTTTCTAACGAATATTCACGAGCCATATTCTATTCCTTTCCTACCATCTATAATGTGCAAATGCTTTATTAGCTTCTGCCATTCTATGAGTATCATCTTTTTTCTTATATGCTGCTCCTGTTTGATTTGAAGCATCAATTATTTCACTAGCTAATTTTTCAGCCATTGATTTACCACTTCTACTTCTTGAAGCATTAACTAACCAACGAAGTGCTAAAGCTTGTGCTCTATCTGCTCTAACTTCAACTGGAACAGAGTAGTTAGCACCACCAACTCTTCTTGATTTAACTTCTAGAACTGGAGTAATATTTTCTAAAGCTTTATTAAATACGTCCATAGGATTTTCATTTGTTCTTTCTTGGATCATATCAAATGCTTTATATACGATTGTTTGAGCTTTTCCTCTCTTACCATCAAGCATTATTTGATTGATAAGTTTTGTTATAACTTTTGAGTTATAAATTGGATCTGCTAAAACATCTCTTTTTACTGCACGTCTTTTTCTCATTGTGTTCTCCTTTCTATTTATTTATTATTTCTTTGCTTTTGGTTTTTTAGCACCGTATTTTGAACGACCTTGTTTTCTATCAGTAACACCTGCTGTATCTAAAGTACCACGGATAATGTGATAACGAACACCGATAAGGTCCTTAACACGTCCTCCACGAACTAAAACAACACTATGTTCTTGTAAATTATGTCCTTCACCTGGGATATATGCATCGATTTCTTTACCGTTTGATAATCTTACACGAGCATACTTACGTAAAGCTGAGTTTGGTTTCTTTGGAGTCTTAGTTCCAACACGAGTACAAACTCCTCTTTTTTGAGGTGATGCAGTTTCAGTAGATTTTTTAGTTAAACTATTTAATCTTACACCTAAAACTGGTGATTTACTCTTTCTAGTCTTTTTAGTACGATTTTTTCTTACTAATTGATTAATTGTAGCCATTTTACTACTCCTTTCTTTTACACACAACCTGGTGTATCAAATTTGTTTTAAATTAAAGTTTTGTAAATAATACAAAACTCTAATTAATAGCATTAATAATATAACACTTTTTACATAAAAATGTCAATACCAATTGCATTATTTGCTCTTTTAATTATATGAGAAAAGGAAGATTACATTTCTTCCTTTTTATCATTTATTTCTTTTTCTAATTCTTCTTTATTTAATTTGCTATAACCTTTAATTCCAAGTTCTTTTGCTTCTTCTTTTAATTCTTTTAAAGTTGCATCTGTTTCTTTAGAATCCTCTTCTGGCATTTTACCATATTTTACTAAATAATCAATTTGTTCTTTAGTAATTGTTTCATGTTCTAATAAGGCATTTGCAATTAGGTTAAGTAAATCCATATTTTCAGAAATAATCTTTTTAGTAACTTCATATTGTTCAGAAATTATTTTTCTAACTTCTTGGTCTATTTCAAGTGCTACTGCATCTGAGAAGTTTTTACTCTTATTATAATCTCTTCCTAAGAATACACTTGATTCTTGATGTTCTAATTGAACAGGTCCAAGTGAACTCATTCCATATTCTGTTACCATTGATCTAGCTATTTTTGTTGCTTTTTCAAAATCGTTATGTGCACCTGTTGTAACTTCATTGAATACAATTTCTTCTGCAACTCTTCCACCTAAGAATCCACTAATTGTTTCAAGTAATTCTTTCTTAGTAGACATATATGTTTCTTCTTTAGGAAGCATTAAGTTATATCCACCAGCCATACCACGAGGTATGATTGTTATTTTTTGAACATCGTTTGCTCCATCTAGTTTAATACCAACAACAGCGTGTCCTGCTTCATGGAATGCTACTACCTTCTTTTCATGTTCAGTATATTTATGAGATTTTTTAGCTGGTCCTGCAATTACTCTATCATGTGCTTCATCTATTTCTGCCATAGTAATTGAATCTTTATTTCTTCTTACAGCAAGAAGTGCGGCTTCATTAAGTAAGTTTTCTAAGTCTGCACCTGAGAAACCTACAGTTCTTTTTGCAATGTTTGCTAAATTAACATCACTTGCAAGTATTTTATCTTTAGCATGTACTTCAAGTATTTCTTCTCTTCCTTTTGCATCTGGAAGTGAAACAGTAATTTGTCTATCAAATCTTCCTGGTCTTAATAATGCTGGATCAAGAACATCAGGTCTATTAGTAGCAGCAATGATTATGATTCCTTCATTTCTTCCAAAACCATCCATTTCAGTTAGTAATTGGTTTAATGTTTGTTCTCTTTCATCATGTCCTCCACCAACACCTGCTCCTCTTTGTCTACCAACAGCATCTATTTCATCTATGAATATTAAACATGGTGCTGTTTGTTTTGCTTGTCTAAACATATCACGAACTCTTGATGCACCAATACCTACAAATAATTCAACGAAATCTGAACCACTTATAAAATAAAATGGTGCATTTGCTTCACCAGCAACGGCTTTAGCAAGTAATGTTTTACCTGTTCCTGGAGGACCTACTAAAAGTACACCTTTTGGAATTCTTGCTCCCATTTTTGTAAATTTTTTAGGTTCTTTTAGGAATTCAATTAATTCTTCTAATTCTTCTTTTTCTTCTGATAAACCTGCAACATCTTTAAATGTTACTTTATCTTTATCTTCTTGAAGTTTTGCTCTACTTTTTCCAAAGTCCATAGATTTATTATTACTACTAGCAATACCATTTAACTGTTTCATTAAAATGAAAGCAGCTGCTCCTATTAATAATAAATATGGTAACCAATTCAAGAATTTAACAAATAAACTTGATGCTGGATCTGCAGATACAGTCATATCAAAGCTACTTTGTTCTTTCATAGAATTAATGTAATTTAATGTATCATCACTTAAAGGTGCTACAACATAGAAAGATTCGTTTTTCTTTGATTTTTTCAATTTACCCTTAATATCGTATGTAGATCCTTCTGAATTTGGTGAAATAGTAATTTCTTCCACTTTATTATCTTTTAAATATTTTTGAAATTCTGAATACGTTAAATTTTTTGTACTTACTCCAACGCCACCTACAACAAAATATATTACTACCATTATAAATAATAATGCTATATATGGGCTTACATTTCTTCGTATATTTTTATTCATTGTTTTCCTCCTTTGTACACCATACTATTATATCATACTTTCCCATATTTAATCTATCATATTTAGATTTTTTTATTCCAGGAATCCATAAAATTGTATCATTACTGTCAACAAGTATAGGATAACTGTTTCTATCTTCCTTATTTATTTTTTCATCTATGAAAATATCTTTAACTTTTTTCTTACCATTAAGTCCTAGAACTTCAATAAAATCTCCTTGTTTTCTATTTCTAATATATAAAGGTAATTTTATTTCATTACTATTTAAATAACAAATATAATTATTAGTTAAATTTGAACTAGGAATTATGCTAATATTACCGAATCTAGTTTTAATAGTACTATCTAATTTAATTTTATAATTTGTTTCTTCTATTTTATTTTTGATTTCTAAACTATTGTATTTTTTTACTGCAATTATATTATTTTTTAAATCAATACTTAGGTTAGGTTTTTTTGATCTAATTATTTTCATAATACTAGTTATATTTTGATCATTAATCTCGTTAATGTTTTCCTTATAAACTTTATAAAGTACACTATATATAACTTTTTTTAATATATAATCTTCCTCATTAATTAAATATGTTATATCAAGTACATAATTACTATAGTATTTATTTAATAAGTTATCCACATATTTGTTTATAAACTTACTAGCACCATCTAATTCTTCACTAAATTTTATAAATTTCTTGTGGACAAGTTTATTTTCATCCTTTAATTTAGGTAAAATATATTTTCTATATCTATTTCTTGTATAATTATCACTTTCATTTGTTTTATCTTCTCTATATTCAATACCTTTTTCCTGTGCAAAACTATATATATCTTGTTTAGTATAAAAAATAAGTGGTCTTAGTATATAATAATTATTTCTTTTTGTTACTTTTTCAAATCCAGAATAACCATCTATTGATGAACCTCTTACTATTCTCATTAATATTGTTTCTATTAAATCATCACCATGATGTGCAGTAAATAAACACTTTGCATTATATTTATTAACAATCTCATCGAAAAATTTATATCTTCTTTTTCTAAATTCAGACTCTAAATTACCTGATATATTTTTTTCAAATATTTTTCCTTCAAATATTATATTGTTCTTAGCACAATAATCTTTAACAAATTCAAATTCTTCTTTACTTTCTTCTCTTAAGTTATGATTTATATGAGCACATATTATATTTATATTAATACTTTTTCTTATAATCGTTAATAAATATAAAAGTGTCATAGAATCAACACCACCAGAAGTAGCACAAACAACATAATCATCTTCTGTCACATAATTTTTAATAAAATCAATAGATTCTTTCACATAAATCACCTTGGCATATATTATAACACAAAAAAAGAAGAATTATAACAATTCTTCTTCTAAAACATCAAGTGGTTCTTCATCAAAGAACTCTTTCTCTAATGTAAATTCAGTATTTCTATATTTTTTAACACCTGTTCCAGCTGGGATTAACTTACCAATTATAACATTTTCTTTTAATCCTTCTAGTTTATCAACTTTACCTTTAATTGCAGCATCAGTTAATATTCTAGTTGTTTCTTGGAATGATGCAGCTGATAAGAATGAATCTGTTTCAAGTGATGCCTTAGTTATACCAAGCATTAATGGTCTTGCTGTTGCTGGTTTCTTACCTTGTAGGATAACCTTCTTGTTTTCATCAGTAAATTTATTAACTGATACAACTTTACCAACTAATAAGTTAGTATCTCCAGCATCTACTATTCTCATTCTTGAAATCATCTTACGAACGATAATTTCAATATGTTTATCAGATATATCAACACCTTGAGAACGATAAACTTTTTGTACTTCTTGTACAATATAATTTTGTACAGTAATTGGGTCAGTAACTGCAAGTAATTCTTTTGGATTTACAGCACCTTCGTTTAATCTATCTCCTGGTTTTACTTTATCTCCTACTTCTACACGTAATTTAACGCCATAGTTAGTAGTTTGTTCTCTTGTTTCTTTATCATTTGTAATACTGATTTTATATTTACCATTTTGATTTTCAATATTAGTGATTTCTCCTGCGATTTCTGCAACAGAAGCTTTAACTTTTGGATTACGAGCTTCAAACAATTCTTCAACACGAGGAAGACCTTGAGTGATATCGTCACCACTAGCAACACCACCTGTGTGGAATGTACGCATTGTAAGCTGAGTACCTGGTTCACCAATTGATTGTGCAGCCATAATACCAACTGCCTCACCAATTTCAACTGGGTTACTTGTTGCAAGGTTACGTCCATAACACATTTGACAAACACCGTTTTCAGTTTTACATGTAAGTGTTGTTCTTATTTCAACAGATGTTACTCCTGCTTTAGTTATCTTATCTGCAAGTTGTTCAGTAATGTAAACACCCTTATCTACGATAACTTCTTTTGTTTCAGGATTAATTACTTTCTTATTTGTATATCTACCAGTAATACGTTCTGCAAGTGATTCAATTACACTTCCATCTTTTTCGTTAATAAATGCTTCAACAACAACACCTTGTATTGTTCCACAATCATGTTCTTTAACTATAACATCTTGTACAACATCTACTAAACGTCTAGTTAAGTAACCAGAGTTTGCTGTTTTTAAGGCAGTATCAACGTTACCTTTTCTTGAACCATGTGATGACATGAAGTATTCTGCCACTGTTAGACCATCAGTATAGTTTGATGTGATTGGAATTTCAACTGTCATACCATTTGGCTTAGCAACTAGACCAATCATACCAGCAACCTGTCTAAACTGTTCCAAACTACCACGAGCACCAGATTTCATCATGATGAATATTGGGTTATTTGGATTTTCTTCAGCAAGTTTACTTAAGTCATTTTTAATTTGTTCATTTGCATTATTCCAAACTTCAATTACTCTTTCATATCTTTCTTGTTCAGTAATTAAACCTCTCTTATATTGTTTACCAATTTGATCAACTTTCTTTTTACCATCAGAAATGATTTGTTCCTTATTGCTATCAGCAATAATATCAAATGCTGACATTGTAATTCCTGAATATGTTGAATATTCGAATCCTAGATTCTTTAATTTATCAAGCATTGTAGATGTTTCTGTTGTTTTATATCTTTTAAATACTTGAGCAATTATACTTTGTAAACTCTTTTTACCAAGTGGTTCACTAATTGGAAGATTTTTAATAAATTCTTTTAAATCAGTTCCCATTGGTGCGAAATATTTACTTGGAGTAATTGTATTTATATTTTCTTTACTTCCATCATTTATGTATTGATATGCATCTGGTAAAATTTCATTTAACTTAATTTTACCAACTGTTGTAATTAAGTATTTATCCTTTTGACTATCAGCAAATATCTTATGTTTGAATGATTTAACTGGTACAACTAATCTTGTATGTAAATCAATTTCTCTTCTATCATAAGCCATTAATGCTGCATCTGGGCTTTTAAATACTCTACCTTCATCTTCACTTTCTTGTTCCATTGTTAAGTAATAGTTACCAAGTACCATATCTTGTGATGGTGTAACTATTGGTTTACCATCAGATGGTTTTAGTATGTTATTAGCACCTAACATAAGAATTCTTGCTTCTGCTTGAGCTTCTTCAGAAAGTGGTACGTGAACAGCCATTTGGTCTCCATCGAAGTCAGCATTAAATGCAGCACAAACTAATGGATGAAGTCTTATAGCTTTACCATCTATTAACTTAGGTTCAAATGCTTGAATACCTAATCTATGAAGTGTTGGAGCACGGTTTAATAATACTGGATGTTCTTTAATAACTTCTTCAACAACATCCCATACTCTATCATCTTGATTTTCAATCATCTTTTTAGCAGATTTAATATTATGAACTATTTCTTTTTCTACAAGTCCACGAATAACATGTGGTTTAAATAATTCAAGTGCCATTTCTTTTGGTATACCGCATTCGTACATCTTAAGAGATGGACCAACTACGATAACTGAACGTCCTGAATAGTCAACACGTTTACCAAGTAAGTTTTGTCTAAATCTACCTTGCTTACCTTTAAGCATACTTGATAATGATTTTAATGCTCTATTAGATGGACCAGTAACATTTCTACCACGTCTACCATTATCGAATAAAGCATCAACTGCTTCTTGTAGCATACGTTTTTCATTTTGAACAATGATTGAAGGCGCACCTAACTCTAATAATTTCTTTAAACGATTGTTACGGTTAATAACACGTCTATATAAATCATTTAAGTCACTAGTTGCAAATCTTCCACCATCTAATTGAATCATTGGTCTAAGTTCTGGTGGAATAACTGGAATACAATCTAGTATCATCCATTCAGGCTTATTTCCTGATTCTCTAAATGAGTCAAGAATTTCTAATCTTTTTAAAAGTCTAGTTCTCTTTTGTTCTTGAGCTCCTTCTAATTCTTTTTCTATTTTATCAATTTCTTCATCAATATTTACTTCTTGTAAAAGTTTTTTAATAGCTTCTGCACCCATACCTACTTCGAAACCATTACCATATTTTTCATAATATATTCTATATTCTTTATCTGATAATGTTTGTTTCTTTTCAAGAGGTGCATTACCTGGATTAATTACTACATAACTTACGAAATATAGTACTTCTTCCAAATCTCTTGGTGACATATCTAGTACAAGTCCCATTCTTGATGGAACACCCTTAAAGAACCAGATATGTGAGACTGGAGTTGCAAGTTCAATATGACCCATACGTTCACGACGAACTTTAGCCTTTGTAACTTCAACACCACATCTATCACATACTATATCTTTATATCTTAATCTTTTGTACTTACCACAAGAACATTCATAGTCTTTAGTAGGTCCAAAAATCTTTTCACAGAAAAGACCATCTCTCTCTGGTTTTAATGTACGATAATTTATTGTTTCTGGTTTTTTTACTTCACCATGAGACCATTCACGAATCTTTTCAGGAGAAGCAATAGATATTTTTAATCCTTCAAATCTACTAACATCCATTATTCTTCATCCTCCTCTTCTTCGTCATTTTCGAATTCTTCTTCCGAAGGTAATTCTTCATATTCCTCTTCATTATTTTCTTCAGTTTTCAATACATCTTCTAAGTTGTTTTTCTTTATATCTTTTATTTCTATTTCATCAATAGATAATGCTGTATTTTCATTATTTTCTTCTTTTTCAAGTTCTGTAATTCCAACTTCTTTACCATCTTCATCTATCATTGATACATCAAGACCTAATGCTTGAAGTTCTTTAACTAGAACTCTGAAACTTTCTGGAACTCCAGCAGCTTCTATTTTATTTCCTTTTACGATTGATTCGTAAGCTTTAACTCTTCCTACAACATCATCTGATTTAAATGTCATTATTTCTTGTAAGATATTAGCTGCACCATAAGCTTCTAGTGCCCAAACTTCCATTTCACCGAATCTTTGACCACCCATTTGAGCTTTACCACCTAAAGGTTGTTGTGTAACTAATGAATAAGGTCCTGTAGCACGAGCATGTAACTTATCATCAACCATGTGATCTAGTTTAATCATATACATTACACCAACACTGACTCTACTATCAAATGGTAAACCTGTTCTACCATCATAAAGTACTGTCTTACCATCTTTATCAAGTCCAGCTTCTTCCATCATTTCAGCAATATCTTGCATACTTGCACCATCAAATACTGGTGTTGAGCAATATACTCCAAGTTTCTTAGCAGCCATACCTAAGTGAAGTTCAAGTACTTGTCCTAGGTTCATACGAGATGGAACACCTAGTGGGTTAAGTATGATATCTACTGGTCTACCATCTGGCATAAATGGCATATCTTCTTGTGGTAATACTAGTGAAACAACACCCTTGTTACCATGACGTCCAGCAACTTTATCTCCTACTTGGATTTTTCTCTTTTGAGCAATATATACTCTTATTTCTTTAGATACTCCACTTGCAAGTTCGTCATTATCTTTCTTAGTGTATACTTTAATATCATGAACGATACCATCTCCACCATGTGGAACACGAAGTGATGTGTCACGAACTTCTCTTGTTTTTTCTCCAAATATTGCATGTAATAATTTTTCTTCAGCTGTAAGTTCTACCATTCCTTTTGGAGTAACTTTACCAACTAAAATATCATTTTCTTTTACTTCTGTACCTATTCTTACAATACCTTCAGCATCAAGATTCTTTCTTGCATCCTCAGATATATTAGGAATATCTCTAGTTATTTCTTCTGGTCCAAGTTTTGTATCACGACATTGGATTGAATAACTTTCTATATGAATTGATGTAAATGCATCATCTTTTACTAATCTTTCATTTAATATAACAGCATCTTCATAGTTATAACCATTAAATGTCATAAATGCTACTGTTAGGTTTTTACCAAGAGCAAGTTCACCTTTATCTGTACTTGGTCCATCAGCAATAATCATATTTCTTTCAACTTTGTCTCCAGCTTTAACTATTGGACGTTGATGATAACAAGTTCCACCGTTTGATCCTTCAAAGTTCATTAGTGTATAAACGTCTTTACCACCCTTAGTTTTTACAATTATCTTTTTACCATCTGCGTATTCTACAATACCATCTGCTTTAGCAACTATTGTTGCACCACTGTCTCTAGCAGCAATATATTCTATACCAGTTCCAACATATGGAGCTTCCGCTTTTAAAAGTGGTAATGCTTGACGTTGCATGTTTGATCCCATTAGGGCACGGTGTGCCATATCGTGATCAAGGAATGGAATACATGATGCTGTTACAGATATAATTTGTTGTGGAGATACATCTATATAATTAACTTCATTTGCTTTTACAATTATATTTTCACCACGGAATCTTGCTGTAATTTCATCATCTACTATTTTTTTATCTTTAATATTTATTCTTGCTTGTGAAATAACATAATCTAACTCTTCATCAGCAGTTAAATAATCTATTTCATCTTGTAAAATACCATCTTTAACTCTTCTATATGGAGTCATTATAAATCCATATTCATTAACTTTTGCATAACTTGCAAGAGATGTAATAAGACCTATGTTAGCACCTTCTGGTGATTCAATAGGACAAATTCTACCATAGTGTGATTCATTAACGTCACGAACTTCCATAGCAGCTCTATCTCTAGATAATCCACCTGGTCCTAAAGCAGATAAACGTCTCTTATTAGTTAACTCAGACATTGGATTTACTTGGTCCATGAATTGTGATAACTGGCTGCTTCCGAAGAATTCTTTAATAACAGCAGTTATTGGTCTAATGTTAATTAATGCTTTTGGAGTAGCTTCTGCTTCATCTAATGTTGTCATTCTTTCACGAATAACTTTTTCCATTCTAGTAACACCAATTCTAAATTGATTTTGAACTAGTTCTCCAACTTGTTTTACACGTCTATTTGATAAATGGTCAATTTCATCTATACTACCAACACCTGATAAAAGATTTATATAGTATGAAACTGATGCATAAATATCAGAAATTGTTAATCTCTTTTCAGTTATAGTTGGGTCATTACCTACTATAGTTAATATTTTATCTTGATTATTTGGTGCATAGATTTTAACAACTTGAACCTTATTATAAGTATCAAGGTCTTCATTAATATCTACTTCTTTTAAATTTAAACCTTTTTTAAATAATGGTTTTAATTCATTTAATACTTCTCTACTTATTACAGTACCTTTTGGATACTTAACTTGTCCATCTACTATAATATCTTCTGCTAAAGTTTGTCCAAATAATCTATCACAAACATCTAACTTCTTATTGAATTTGTATCTACCAACCTTAGATAAATCATATCTAAATGCATCAAAGAATCTTGTAATAATGTGATTCTTAGCACTATCGATAGTAGCTGGTTCACCTGGTTTTAACTTTTCATAAATTTCAATTAAAGCTTCATCTGTATTAGATGTAGAATCCTTTTCAATTGTATTTAAAAGATATTCATCCTCACCGAATAAACTTATAATTTGTTCATTACTTGATAAACCAAATGCACGTAAGAAAGTAGCAACAGTTACTTTTCTGTTTCTATCAATTCTAACATCAATACAGTCTTTACTATTTAGTTTGTATTCAAGCCAAGTTCCTCTATTTGGTATAATTTGAGACGTAAAAATATTTCTACCATTTTTATCCATTTCCATACCATAGTATACACTTGGGGAACGAACTAATTGTGATACAATAACCCTTTCAGCACCATTAATAACAAATGTACCGCTGTCAGTCATTATTGGCATATCACCAAAAAATAATTCTTGCTCTTTTACTTCACCAGTTTCGTTGTTGAATAAACGAGCTTGAACTTTTAGTGGAGCAGCATACGTTGATTTTCTCTCTTTACATTCTTTTATACTTAATCTAGGTTCATCGAATGAATAATCACCAATTTCTAGTGATAAAGAACCAGAAAAATTATCTACTGGAAATAATTCATCTAATACTTCACGTATTCCAACTTCGATAAAGTCCTTATACGAACTTTTTTGGATTTCAAGCAAATCCTTAAGTTCTAGTGAATTCTCACTGCGTGAAAAATCTCTTCTTTCACGATCTTTACATACTTTTTTTACTTTATAAGCCACGTGCTTTCACCCCTAACAATAATATTCAAAGAACATGTTTCCAGGCTAAAAAAAGAAACATAGTACCAATTTAAAATGTTACCAGAAAAGGTTTGTTTTGTCAATAAATATTGAAAAATTTATATTAAAAAGTTTTAGAAAAATTTAATTATCATTTTAATAATATAAAGCCAAGCAAATAATACCAAAAATAATAATAATTTATCTTAGCTATTTTTATTTAAATTAATTCTTTTTATACTATAAATAATATCATCATCAAAAATAAGCTCAAACACTTCTGGTGTATTAAAACTATCATCTATAACTATCTTATTATTAAAACTTAATTTTCTTTTTTTACCATCTAATATAGCATTTTCTAATTTACACCAATTCATTAACAAAAATGTCATAGCAGTAGCATGAGTGACTACTGCTACTTTTTTACCTTTTTCGTTTTTTAATATATCTTCTATTGATTCAATCATTCTTTTTCTTACTTCTTTTTGATTTTCGCCACCTATTGCTTTAATATTCTCATTGTACATTTGCTCTAACCAAAATTCTTTTGATTTTTCTTCAACTCCTAATTTTCTTTCTCCAAGCCTCTCATCAATTAATATAGGTATGTTATTTTCACTAGCAATATATTTTGCAGTTTCAATCGCCCTAACATATTTTGAAGAATATACTGAATCTATATTTTTAAAAATTTCTTTCTTAGATAATTCAAGTGCTTGTTTCTCACCTTTTAAACTTAAAACTTGTTTTTCATTTTGAATTTGACAATCATCATTATTATTAACATTTTTTAATTCTATTTTTATTGGTTGTGCATGTCTAATTAAATAAATTAATGTTTTCATATAGATACCTTTCGATTTCTTCTTTCAATATAATTATTATATTAATATCATAATATTTTGCAAATGTAAATAATTTTTTTAACTCAATATTTTTAGAAATTTTTAATAAAGAAAAAAGATAATTTTCATTATCTCATTCTAAGCATATCGTTTTCTGATTTTATACCTAAATTATATGCTTTAATATCTTCTAAATCATTAACAATTTGATCTCTTTCCGCATATGTTACAGGAATTATTCCTTGTGCTTTAAATATATTTTTTAAAATTTCTTTTTCGTAAACTTTAGTTTCACCAGATAATGAAACATTTTTTGGATCTTTTGCTATTTTAGAAATATATTTTTTATTTAACATATCCATTTTTAAAAAATCTGATATGAATTTTTCATGTTCATTTCTTGATGGTTCTTTTGGTAATACAACATAATACATATGTCTTTTAGTATCAACTGTAAGACCCATTATTGAACTATTTCTTTCCTCTTCTTCTTCATTTGCGTATACATCAATATCATATGTACCATTTTCTTCATATACTTTTATCATAAATATATACCCCCTGATTGGCTTAGTATACTATCATACAAGTTAATATTTGTCAAATTTTTAAAGCTTCATTTATTTTATCAATTTACATATATATATTCTTCGTGATACAATTATATGCATAATGGAGGTAAATATGGAATATTTTGATGTAGTAGACAAAAATAGAGTTCAACTCAATTATAAAAAAATACGTGGTGAAAATTTAGAAGAAAATGAATTTAATACAGGAGTTGAAATGTGGATTATTAACAATAATAAAATATTAATGACTCAAAGAAGTGAACAAAAATCACATCCAGGTCAATGGGAAACACCAGGTGGTTGTTCACAAGCAGGTGAAAGTATAATTGATACAATAAAAAGAGAAATGATAGAAGAAATAGGTGTTAATTTTAATCAAGATGAATTTTGTTTAATTGGAACTCATTTATATAAAAAACAATTTGTAGACATATTTTTATCTGAAAAAGAAATTGATATAAATAAAGTTGTTTTGCAAAAAGAAGAAGTACAAAACATAAAATGGATATCAAAAGAAGAATTTAATAATTTAATAAAAAATGACGCTATTGTCCCTTCAGTTCTTCAAAGATTTAATATAATTAAAGATAAATTAAAAATAGACTGGTAATTTTATCAGTCTATTTTAATACTTTATATCTTATTTGCTCTTAATATATAAAAACCATTATCTCTTTTTACTATTTCAAAATTATATATATCACTCATATCTTTTATAAGTGATTTTGCACCTTGATCTTTTCTTATTACTATCCAAAGTTCACCATTTTCTTTTAAATAATTAGATGCACCCCTTATTATTTCATATACTTTTGTTTTTCCTGCATGTATTGGTGGATTTGTAATTATCATATCATATTTATTTTTTATATTTTCATATACATCACTAATAAATACATTTGCATTATCTATTTTGTTTTTTAACAATGATTTTTTTACTAAATTAACTGCCTTTTCATTAACATCAATCATATCCACAGTATAATTTTTATTTTGTTTTGAAATATATATTCCAATAGGTCCACATCCACATCCTACATCTAAAAAAGATAATTTATCACTTAAATCTATATTTTCTAGTAAAACTCTTGTTCCATAATCAAGACCTTTCTTATTAAAAACACCATTATCCGTATAAAAAACAAATTCAGTATCTTTTACTTTTGCATTTATCTCATTTATATTTTCTTTTAAATTTTTATTATTAGTAAAATAATGTTCCATTTTTCTTCACCAAATATATTCTATCATAAATAAAGAAAAAAACATAGATTTCTCTATGCTTTAAACTTAAGCTATTTCTACTGAAGCTCCAGCTTCTTCTAATTTAGCTTTGATTTCTTCTGCTTCTTCTTTAGAAATTTTTTCTTTTACAGCTCCACCATTATCAGCGATATCTTTAGCTTCTTTTAATCCTAAACCAGTGATATCTCTTATAACTTTGATAACTGGGATTTTAGTAGCACCAGCACTAGTTAATGTAACAGTAACTTCTGTTGGTCCTTCATCTACTGCTGCTGCAGGAGCTGCTGCAACTGCAACTGCACTTGGATCTACTCCAAATTCTTCTTTCATAGCATCTACTAAGTCTTTAATTTCTAAAATTGTCATTTCTTTTAATGAAGCGATAAAATCTTCTCTTGTTAATTTAGCCATTTTAAATTCCTCCTAATTTCTTATTTTTTATTATTCACTTTTTTGTTCGCTAAGTAAATTTAAAGCGATTGATAAATCTTTGACAGTTCCTATTAGGCCACCAGCAAGCATAGTAAGTAGTCCTTCTCTTGATGGAATTGTAGATAATGCTTTGATTTCATCTAGAGATGTTACATTGCCATCAACTATACCACCTTTAATTTCTAAAACTGGATGATCTTTAGCAAATGTACTTAATGCTTTGATTGGAGCAATAGCATCGCTTGAATAAGCAATTGCACTTGGACCTGCTAGGCAATCGTCAAGATTATAGTTTAGACTATCAAGTGCTCTTTTAGTTAAAGTATTTTTCCAAACTTTGTACTTTGAATCACTTTCGCGAAGTATTTTTCTAAGTTCAGAAGTTTCTTCAGCTGTAAGACCACGATAATCAAATAATATGAATGAAGCGTTATTTTTAGCTACTTCTGTTATTTCATCAACAACTGTTGCTTTTGCTTCTACTATTTTTTGACTAGCCATATTCTTCCTCCTATCAAATTTATATCAAAAAAGTCTTTGTACTAAAGACAAAGACTTAAAATAAGTATTAAGTAATTGTCCTCGGTAAGAAATATTAAGCTTTCGCTCTTACTGTCTTAGGTACAGAAAAACTTTTTGATAAACTAATTATATAATTATTTTTATTATTTGTCAAATGAGCTTAAATCGATTTTAATTCCAGGACCCATTGTAGGTGCTACTGAAATATTCTTTAAGTATTGACCTTTAACTGTAGATGGTTTTGATTTAATTATAACATTTACAAAAGCATCTAAGTTTTCAACTAACTTATCAGCATCGAATGATACTTTACCAATAATAGCATGAACGTTACCATATGAATCTGTTCTGTATTCAACACGTCCTTTTTTAATATCATCAATAGCTTTTTTAACATCTGTAGTAACTGTTCCAGTTTTTGGGTTTGGCATAAGACCTCTTGGTCCTAAAACCTTACCTAATTTACCAAGCATTGGCATCATTTCTGGTGTAGCAATGATTACATCAAAATCTAACCAGTTTTCTTTTTCGATTTTTTCAACTAAATCAGCATCTCCAACAAAGTCAGCTCCTGCTTCCTTAGCGATTTGTGCTTGATTTGTTTTAGATAAAACTAAAATTCTTTTTGTTTTACCTGTTCCATTTGGTAATACGATTGCACCTCTTAATTGTTGATCAGATTTTCTAGTATCTAGATTTAATTTCATAGCTACTTCAACTGAACCATCAAATTTACTAGTGCTAACTTTTTTAACTAGTTCTACAGCTTCTTCTTTTGTATATGCTTTACCTTTTTCTATTTGGTTTAAAGCTTCAATATATTTTTTACTTTTCTTTGCCATTTTACTTTCCTCCTTTGTGGTTTTAGCGGATATTCCTCCCACATAGGTTTAACCTATATGATAAAATTCCTACTCAGTTATTTCGATTCCCATATTACGTGCTGTACCAGCAATTATTTTTTCTGCTTGTTCAACTGTATAAGCATTTAAATCTGGTAATTTAGTTTCAGCTATTTCACGTAATTGAGCTTTAGTAATAGAGCCAACGATTTCGTTAGCACCTTTACTTGATGCTGATTTTACTCCTGCTGCTTTCTTAATTAAGAATGCTGCTGGTGGAGTTTTTACTTTGAAATCAAATGATCTATCGTCATAAACGAATACCTCAACTGGTAATACATCTCCCATTTTATCTTTTGTAGCGTCATTAAATCTGTTACAAAAATCTGGTAATGCGATACCTGCAGGTCCTAACGCTGTACCAACTGGTGGTGCTGCTGTTGCTTTACCAGCAGGAATTTGAAGTTTGATCTTTTTTACTATTTCTTTTGCCACGAAAAACACCTCCTATTATTTTTTTTCGTGAGTGGTCAAACGGACTATTTGCCTCCCAACTTAAATCTATATATATAAAAATACATAGCCGGTTATTATATTATCACTTTTCTTTATAAAAATCAAGTGATTAATTATCATGTTCTATTTGAGTTAAGTCTACTTCAACAGCAGTTTCTTGACCAAATAGATCTATATTAACTTTTGCTTTACTATTTTCTTTATCTATTTCAAATACTTTACCAACCATTAATTTGAATGGTCCATCTGTAATTTTAACTCTATCTCCAACTTTTAAGTCAACAATTACTTCTTTAGTACTCATTCCCATACTATTTAGTATTTTCTCTATTTCATGTGGAAATAAAGGGAATGGTTTAGCACCTTTACCAGATGATCCTAAGAAACCTGTAACACCTGGGGTATTACGAACTACATACCAAGCCTCATCAGTCATAATCATTTCAACTAAAACATAACCTGGGAACATCTTTTTTGTTTTTTCTTTTTGTTTTCCATCTTTTATTTCTATTTCTGTAGTTTCTGGAACAATTACTCTAAAAATGTAATTTTGCATTCCCATAGATTGAATTCTCATTTCTAGTTTTTCTTTAACTTTAGTTTCATGTCCAGAATAAGTATTTACTACATACCATTGCTTTTCTTCCATCTTCACACCTCTATATTAAATCATTTATTTTTTCAATTAAGCTACTAAAATCTATCATTTTAATTAATGATACAATATATTCAATTAATACAAAGAATATTGCAAAAAATATAATAAATAATATAGTAACTATTACATTCTTTAATAAATTCTTTCCTTTACACCATCTTATCTTATCCAATTCTTTTTTCATATCAGATATAAATTTCTTAATTTTACTCATATATACCTTCCTCAAATCAAAATAAAAAACACTTTCGTGCATCTACCCCGATATTACCATAAAAAAAAGGATTAGTCAATCCTTTTTATATTATTTATCTTAGTTTTTATCCTACTAAGCGCACCATCTACTGATTTTGTAGTTGTATTTAAAAGACTTGCTATTTCTTGATAAGTAAATCCTTTTGCTCTTAAAGTATAAACTTCATATTCTTTATCAGTAAGTACAGTTTTAATTTCTTTTAAAATTGATTCTGCTTCTTCTATATTAATAAAGGAATTTTCTGGATTTGCAATATCTCCATCAGAGAAAAGTTCAACAAAAGTTCTACCAGAACTATCTATTGCTGAATCAATTGATATAGATTCATTTAATACTCTATGTTTATCTCTTGATACATTCCTTATAAAAGATAGTATTTGTCTTTCAATACAAATAGCTGCGAATGTATTAAATTGGACATTTTTTTGCTCTTTAAAGTCATGTATTGCTCTATTTAATCCAAGCATACCCTCTTGATATAAATCATTCATTTCATAACCTTTATTCTTTATAAAAGGAAAATATTTAAGCACATAACTCTGTACTGTTGGTTTATATTTTTCAAAAAATACTTCTTTCGCTTCTTCATTTGATTCAGAAATTAAATATAATAATTCATAATCATTTTCATCATTATACATATTATCCCTGCTTTCTTTGTCTTACAACCTCATATATTGCAATACCTGCGGCCACTGATGCATTTAAACTATTTATTTTTCCAAACATTGGAATACTTATTATAAAATCACTATTATCTCCAACTCTTTTGCTTACTCCTGTTCCTTCAGCACCAATTACTAATGCAGTTTTTTCAGCATATTCTACTTTTGTATATTCTTCTCCATCCATGTCTGTTGCATATATCCAAAAACCATTATCTTTTAATTTTTCCATTGCGGAAACTAAATTGTTAACTTCTACTATTTTAATATTGTTTAATGCACCTGCACTAACTTTCATAACTGTAGAATTAACTTCAACACTTCTGTTTTTTGGAATAATTATGTAATCAACACCTGCAGCTTCAGAAGTTCTTATAATTGCTCCAAAATTATGAGGATCTTCTAAATGGTCTAAAATAACAACAAAGTTACTATCAAATACTTCATTTAATTCATGGTATTCATAGTCTTCAATATCAAGTACTATACCTTGTGCACCTTTACCATATTTTTCGTCCATTTCTCTTTTATCCATATTAATAATTTTAATATTATTGTTTCTTAAATAATCTAAAATATATTTATTATCAAAATTCTTTGTTACAAAAACTTTTTTAATTTTTGTTTTACTGTTTATAACTTCAGTTGCTACATTCTTACCAAATACTAACATATCTCTTCTCCTATTATTATTTTCATTAATTCATCTATTCTTGTTTTATCTTCCTTTAAATACAAATATCCAAATAAACACTCAAAAGCAGTTGCCCATTTATAAGTCACTATATCGGTATTTTTTGGATGAGAATACACTTTTGCATTTCTTCCTCTTTTTACTTCTATAAGTTCATCTTCCTTTAAATATTTATTATCAATTAAATAATTAATTATTTTGGCTTGTCCTTTAGCAGATACATATTTTGTTACCTTACTTTGAAGAGTATTTACTTTACTAATATTTTGTTTAATAAAGTATTCTCTTATTAAAAGTTCATATACACTATCTCCTAAATAAGCTAAAACCAAACTATTTGTGCTCTCTATATTCACTTTTATCCCTCTCATATAGCCATATAATAACACATTTTTAAAAAAAATCAAAATAAAAATACCATTAATCTGGTATTCTTATGATTATTTCACCATCTTTTGAATATAAATATTTTTCTCTAGCATATCTTGCTACATAATCAGGATCTTGAAGTTTTGTTACTGTATTATTAAGTTCATCTTCTTTATCTTTTAATTTTTCTAATTTAACTGTATACTCTTTTTGTTCTTTTTTCTTTTCATAAATTTGCATAGAAGTTGTAAATATACTCTTAAATAGTATTCCTCCTACTGCGAGAAATACTAATGTAACTATAATTGTTTTTCTTCTCAATTGTTTTTGTTTCATTAGATCCCCACCTTACAACTTTTAGTATATCATTACCGCTTATGTTAGTCAATTTTATTTAGCTTCTTATTGTCAAATAAATATGTAAAGAATACTATTCCAAGTATAAATGTAAATAAAAAATATAAATGTAACCTTCCATTATTTATAATGGATATTAAAACAAAATACAAAAGTATATGATCAAGTACAAAGAAAAAACTTATAATAATTTTGAAAATCAAATTTTTACTTGTTAAAAATTTATAGTTATATTTATAAGTAAATGCAAAAAACACACCATATAAAAAAGAAAAAGCTAACGACTTAATCTGCAAAATTAATGTCATTTAAATAATTTAGTAAAAACGGAGGATTCCTTTTTTGCATTTTCATCTATATAACTTATTGCATCTATCCTACCTTTTATTGTTACATTACCTTGATATGTATCTAATTTAACTACTTCTAAATTTTCGCCCTTAATATTCATATATCCTTGAACAGTCTCAAGTAAAAATTCTTCACTATCAAAACTATCTATTTTTACAACTCCAGATATTATTATATTTTTTCTTTCAGATACCGAAAAAGAATGACTTAAATTTGTACTTACATCTTTTACCATTTCCATATTATCCTCCTTTATATTAAATAATATGAGGATAAAACATTTATAGAACAAAAAAACTCTTTTATTAAGAGTTATTCTGCTTTATTATATTCTTCAACAATAGCTTTTTCAATTATATCTCTTGCTTCTTGAGAAATTGGATGAACTATATCTCTATAATCACCTGTTGGAGTTTTTCTACTTGGCATTGCTACAAATAGACCATTATCTCCTGAAATAATTCTAATATCATGAATTGCAATCATGTCATCTAATAATATTTCAGCTATTCCTTTCATTCTTGAATTTTCTTTTTCGATTTTTTTAACCTTTACTGATGTTACTTTCATCACATATCATCTCCTTCTGATGTATTCTATAATAATTATATATTATTATTTTTGATTTAGCAACAAAAAATTACTTAATTCCATTAATTTGATACTGATATTCATACGCTGTACCTTCATCATTTAAACCATATGTAACAATTATTGTTACATTTTTTGTATTTATATCTTTATTTGTTTCAAAATTCTTTAATTTTTCATCACTAATATAACCTTTTTCTATTAAATCATCTAATTTTATTTCATAACCTGATGTACTTGACTTTACTTTATTGCTTATTTCTTCACTAGATACAATATAAGAATGGGTACTTACTCTAATTATTTCTTTTATTTCATCATTAGATATTTTTGAATATTCCTCTTTTTTCTTATTAGTATTTATTAATACAAATGTAGAAGTTATTCCTATAATTGCTATTACAGCAAGTAATTCTACTAATGTAAATGCCTTATTTTTCATTTGTTTCACCTACTATAAGAATTATAACATAAAAAGAAAACAATTATACCGTTTTTAGTATAATTGTTTTACAAATTAAATCAGAATAACTAAAAGATGTTAAAACATTATTTATTTCTATTGTAAATACTCTATCATATATTCCTCTTATAATTCCTCTTTCTTCTCTTTTTCTTGCTCTACCTTCATCAATAATAGCTATTACTTCCTTATCCTTTAGTTTTAATAATTCATTAATTATTTGTTCTTTATTCATTAAAATTATCTTGGATAACCTACATACATACTTCCATATGATTTTATTCCACCTATTCCATCCTTACCACATTTTGTTTTATTTAATAACTCTATTACATTTAATTCTTTAGTATTTTCTGTTTTTGATATCGATATAGCGATAATAGCAGGATCTAATGCATGAATATTAATTCTTTTAGGACTTGATGCAAAATTTGCACCCGCTCTTATTAATTCTTCATAATTAGATTGACAAGCACCAGCAATTATTTTTAATTTATCATATGATTTTTCATAATTTCTAGCAACTCTAATTGCTTTTGCAAAATTATCACTATTTTTGTATGTGTGATCCTCACCTTTCTTTGAATTATATGCATCATGTCCTGTAATTATTACAATATCTGGTCTTATATCTTCTAAATATTTTCTTATATTTTTGTATAGATTCTCTTCCTTTTCATAAACTCCAAAAGCAGTAAGTCCAGCATTTTTATAAAATTTTAAACATCTTTTAAGGTACTCATTATCACCATCAATATGAAGTATCCTCCCCGGTATATAAAAAAAATCATCTCTATCTTCTGGCATAAAATCTATTGTTTCTAAAAATCTTTCATCCTCTGCATCCTTTTCATCTAAAATAATATCTTCTTTTTTTAAATCAGATAATTCACTATCTGCACATAACCTAATATCTATACCAACTAAATAATATACTTCATTTTCTATTTTATCTACTTTAAAATACATATCATTATTGTATTTATTTCTAGATACAATATCTCCAACCTTTATAATATCATTCATTATGTTCACCTTCATTTACATCACTATATATTATGCATTAAAAAAAATGAAGTTACTTATTCTTCATTTAATTTATTTGATATTTCTATAAATTGTTCAATTGTTAAATTTTCAGCGCGCACTGTTAAATCTAAATCATATTCTTTTAAAACTTCTAATATTTTATCTAAATTATAACCCTTTAAATTATTTCTTAAGTTCTTTCTTTTAAATTTAAATGAATCTCTTATAATGTTAAAGAATAGTTTTTCATTTTCCACAGCATAATTATTTTTCTTTTTATCCATTTCTATAATAACGCTATCGACATTAGGCGCAGGGACAAATGAATTTCTAGATACATTCATTAATTTTTTTATATCAAAATAATAATTTAAAAATACAGTTAATGAATTATAGTCTTTTGTTCCAACTTTTGCATTAAATCTATCTCCTACTTCTTTTTGAACCATAATAACTATTTTATCAACACCTAGATCATCTTCTATTATCTTTTCAATTATAGGAGTTGTTATATAATATGGTAAATTTGCAACTACATATAATTTTTTATATTCATATTTTTTTATATCTTCTTTTACATTTCTTTTTAAAAAATCAGTGAATATTATTTCTACATTATCTTTATCTCCTAGTACTTCATTTATAATTGGTTTTAATGTTTCATCTATTTCGTAACCAATTACATTTTTAGCATAATTACAAGTTACATTTGTAAGTGCGGCTGCTCCTACTCCAATTTCAATAACAAATGTATCTTTATCTATATCACTTTTTAATGCAATATTTTCTAAAATATTTTTATCTTTTAAAAAGTTTTGTCCAAATTTTTTCTTAAAATTAAAATTATATTTTTCTATTAAATCTTTCATATATACTCCTATATTTTAAATAAGTTTCTAGCATTATTTGTAGTTATTTCTTTTATTTCTTCATATTCCATATCAAGTTCACTCGCAATTTGTTTTAATATATAAACTAAATTAAGTGATGTATTTACTTTACCTCTATTTGGTTCTGGTGATAAATATGGTGAATCTGTTTCAACTAAAATATGATTAATATCTATATTTTTTACCATTTCTCTTTGCTTTTTATTATTTTTAAATGTTATTGGTCCATCAATTCCTATATTAAATCCTATTTTTATAAATTCTTTTGCCATTTCTGTACTTCCAGAATAACAATGTATACTACCTCTTAAATTTCTTGTTTTTAATATATCATATACATCTTGAACTGCATCTCTACTGTGGATAATTACTGGTAAATTATATTTTTCAGCAAGTTCTAATTCTTTAATAAATAATTTTTTTTGTTTCTCTTTATTATCTTTTACCCAATAATAATCAAGACCTATTTCACCTATCGCAACTACTTTTTCATTTTTTAATTGGTTCTCTAATAATTTTAAATCTTCATCTGTAATTTCATTTACCACAGAATGATCATAACCAATTGCTGCATATACATTATCGTATTTTTTAGATAATTCAAGTACTTCTAAATTACTTTTTTTATCTATTCCATTTAATATCATAACAATATTATTTTTTTTGCATTCTTTAATTATTTCTTCAGCATTTTCTACTTCACTATAATAAATATGACAATGTGTATCAATAAGCATTAAAATCACCTAAAAAGATTATACCATAATTAGTATAATCTTTTAATTTATTTTTTCATTTGTTCTTTAATATATTCTATTTCCTCTTCTTTATCTAGTCTAACAAATAATGGTTCACCTTTTTCTATTACTTTTGTTCCTTCTTTAAAGTCATTGTAATTTAAAAGTGTATCCCAAGAATTATCAATATCATTAATATTTAACTGAGATAATATACTTTCTGATGTGTTTTTCATAAATGGTTTTAATAATATTGCAATTTTTCTTAATGATTCTGCTAAATAATACATAACTGTTTTAAGTTCATCAGTATTTCCTTCTTTTGAAAGTACCCAAGGTGCAGTTTCATCAATATACTTATTTGTTCTAGATATTATATTCCATAATTCTATTAATGCATTGCTTACATGATATGTATCCATACATTCTGCAAAATTATTTATTTTATCATTAACATATTCTTCAAATGATGCATCAAACTCTGTATGTTTAGTTATATTTGGAATATAACCATCAAAATATTTATTCATCATTCCAATTGTTCTATTTAATAAATTACCTAAATCATTTGCTAAATCAGAATTATATCTTTCTACAAAGTCATCTGGTGTAAACATAGAATCTTTATCAAAACTCATTAGTCTTAATAAATAATATTTAGTTGCGTCTAACCCATATCTATTAATAAGTGTTTCTGGATATATTACATTTCCAACTGATTTACTCATCTTACCATCTTTCATTACAATCCAGCTATGTGCATATATCTTCTTTGGCATTTCAAGTCCTAGTGCATGTAAGAATATAGGCCAGTATATACCGTGGAATCTAATAATTTCTTTACCAACAACATGTAAGTCAGCTGGCCAATATTTTTTAAACAATGTATCATCATCTGACATATAGCCTAAAGCAGTTATATAATTTGTAAGTGCATCAAGCCAAACATAAAGTACATGTTTAGGATCATTAGGTAATGGTATTCCCCAATCAAATGTCGCACGACTTATACATAAATCTTCAAGTCCTGGATTTATAAAATTTTTGAATATTTCATTTTTTCTAGATTCTGGCTCAATAAAATCAGGATTCTCTTTATAAAATTCTTCAATCCATTTTTGATATTTTTTCATATTAAAGAAATATGATTCTTCTTTCATCTTTTTAACTTCTCTACCACAATCAGGACATTTACCATCTACAAGTTGTGTTTCAGTAAAATAATTTTCACAAGGCATACAATACCAATCTTCATACATTCCCTTGTAAATATCACCATTTTCTAAGAATTTTTCAACAATTTTAGTAACTGATTTTACATGTCTTTCATCTGTTGTTCTTATAAAATCATCATAACTAATATCCATTAATTTCCATAAATCTTTTGCTTTCTTAGCCATATCATCTACAAACTCTTGTGGAGAAACATTATTTTCTTCTGCCTTTGTTTGAATTTTTTGACCATGTTCATCAAGTCCTGTAAGCATATATGCATCATAGCCTCTTAATTCTTTATATCTTTTTATAGAATCAACTAAAGTTGTACAATATGCTGTACCTATATGGAACTTACCACTAGGATAATATATTGGTGTTGTTATATAAAATGTTTTTTTCAAAGTTATTCACCCTTTCCAGTTGAACCGAATCCTCCAGTTCTATCTTTATCTGCACAATCGTCATCTACTAAATAAAATTTATTAAAAATACCTTGTGCAAATCTATCTCCTTTATTTATTTTTAGTACTTCTTTTCCTTCATTTTGAATTTTAATAAACATATGTCCTTCATTATCAGGATTGTTATAATAATCTGAATCAACAATTCCAACTTGATTACATAATCTTACATTATACTTAAATCCCATACTACTTCTTACTAAAAGCATTAAATATTCATCATCTTCCATTTGTGCTTTTATTCCTGTTGGAACTTTAATTATTTCTCCAGGATTAAGTTCAAATTCGATTGGACTTTTAAAGTCATATCCTGCAGAATGTTTTGTTGATCTAATTGGTAAACTGATATCTTCATATTCACACTTACCTTTTAAATCTTTTTCATATTGTTCTTTACTAATTTTTTCAAACTTTCTCATACTTTACCTCCTCATAAAAAAAACTAACACATGACTATATAATACCACATGTTAGACTCTTTTTCAATTTAATTATTCAATATAATTAACAAGTAATTTTGATGCGATTAAAAGTAGTGATTTACTATTTTCATCAAATTCCTTACTAGAAAACATTATTATACTTCCTACAACATCACTATCTATTATAAAAGGAATAAAGTAATAGTTTTGTTTAATTTTTTCATTATCTATTACTTCTATACCTTTCATGTCATTTGACAAAAATATACTTCTGTTTTCTATTAAATCATTTACATATTCACTTAATTTTTTATTTAAAAGCTTTTCTTCTAATCTTTTTGTTGATAATATTACTTTATCTCTATCAGTTATTATTACATCATTACCTGTCATATCATTAATTACTTTTATATAATCTGATAATACTTTTTCTGAATCATTAAAACGAGAAAACTTTTTTAAAATTATTTCATCATTATTAATAAATATTTCTAGTACTTCATTTTCTTTTATTTTTAAGTTTTTTCTTATTTCTTTTGGTATTACTATTCTTCCAAGATCATCAATTCTTCTTGTAATTCCTGTTGATTTCAAATTTATCCATCCTTCCCTTGCATTTATATTTTGGGAATTGTTGGAATTTTTATACTATCATATCTTTAATTTTTGATAATAATTCAGTTAAATAATATACAAAGTGTTTATCAAGACCATTTGTCATTAACTTAATATACAATCTGTCATTTTTATACTCAAATTTAAATCTAGTTGATATATCATTTGCTTCCATAAATAACTTATCCACAGGGATTTTGTTTATAAGTTCATTTTCAAGTACTAATTCAACATATAGATTTGTTTGATTTACTGTATTTATATTTAATTCTTTTGCCTGTTTTTCGAATAATTCACTATACATATATACATCCATTTCAGAATCTATCTTACCAAATCTATCTTCTATTTCTCTTCTTACTTCATCTAATTTTTCATAACTATCTATTTCATTAATCTTTTTATGTAATTCAATTTTTAATGATTCATCAGAAGTATATTCATCCTTTATATGATTTTCTACTTCAATTAAAGGTTTTTCTTCTTCTTTTATTTCTTCTTTTGTTTTAATACCTTTTAATCTATCAACTTCATCATTTAATATTTTTACATATAATTCATATCCAACAGAATCTATAAATCCTGCCTGTTCAGTACCAAGTATATCACCTGCACCTCTTATAGATAAATCTCTCATAGCAATTTGAAAACCTGAACCAAGTTCTGTAAATTCTTTTATTGCATTTAATCTTTTAACTGCATTATCACTTAATGTTTTATTTGGAGTATAAAGCAAATATGCATATGCGATTTTATTACTTCTTCCTACTCTACCTCTAATTTGATATAACTGACTTAAACCAAATCTATCAGCATTATATATTATTAGTGTATTAACATTTGGTATATCTATACCTGTTTCTATTATTGTTGTACAAAGTAAAATATCAAATTCATTATTTGTAAAACTAATCATAGTATCTTCTATTTGCCCCTTATTCATTTGTCCATGAGCAATTCTAATATCTGCTTCTGGTATTAATCTTTTAAGTTCAGAAAGTTTTTCATCAATATGTTCTACACTATTATATAAAATGAATATTTGTCCATTTCTAGACATTTCTTTATATATTGCTTCCCTAATAATTGATGGATTTTCTTCTGTAACATATGTTTGAACTGGATATCTATTTACTGGTGGAGTTTCTATTAAAGATAAATCTCTTATACCTACAAGTGACATTTGAAGAGTTCTAGGTATTGGTGTTGCACTTAAAGTAAGTACATCAATTGAACTTTTCATTTCTTTTATTTTTTCTTTATGGGTAACACCAAATCTTTGTTCTTCATCTATTACAAGTAATCCCAAATCTTTATATTTTATAGAATTATTTAATAATTTATGTGTACCAAAAATTATATCTATTTTTCCATTTACTAGTTTATCCTTTATTTCATTTGCTTCTTTTACACTTGTAAATCTATTTAGTAATGCAATATTTATTCCATAGTTTCCGAATCTTTCTAAAGCACTTTTATACTGCTGAGAAGAAAGTATTGTTGTTGGACATAAGTAAGCAACTTGTTTTCCTGAATTTACTGCTTTAAATATCGCACGAAATGCAACTTCAGTTTTACCATAACCAACATCTCCACATAAAAGCATATCCATTGGATACTCTTTTTCCATCGCAGATTTTATTCTTTCAATCGCAATATATTGATCTACAGTAGGTTCATATTTAAACTCTGAATCAAACTCTTTAGATAATTCATCGTCTTTTTTAAAAGCGAAACCTTTTTGTAACTTTCTTTCTGCAGATATTTTAATTAACTTATCCGCAATATCTTTTACCTTATTTTTTACCCTTAATTTTGTTTTTTGCCATTCTGATCCACCAAGTTTATTTAATCTTGGAACAACACCTTCATTAGATGAATATTTTGTTATTAAATCAATCTTTTCCACAGGAATATATAATTTATCATTATCTTTATAAGATACTTCTATATAGTCTTTTTTATTACCATTTTTAGTTAATGTTTTAATTCCTGTATACATTCCAATACCATGATTTAAATGTACAACATAATCTCCTACTTTTAAATTATCAATATCTTTAATTTTACTTCCATATTTAAATTTGTTTTTATAATTTGTTTTCTTATCTCTATTTTTAAATAATTCGTTTTCTGTTAAAACAACATAATTATCAAACTCAAATCCTTCATCTAAATTAGAATTAATAATATTTACTTTACCTTTAGATAAATCATTTTCATTAGTTAAAATAGTACTAACTGTTAGATATTTTTCTATATTTTTTAATTTACTTTCATCTGATAAAGCAATTATAACTATTTTATTTGAATATAATTGTTTTTCTAAGTATTCATTTAAATATTTAAAATTAGACTCAAATTTTTCTGGAAGTCTTGATGAATAGTTATATGTTTTATTAATTGATTTTATATCAGTTACATTATCAATAGTCATTAAATATATATTATTATTTTTCTGTTCTAATGATGAAAAATCATGCATGTATTCTGTTTTATATTCTTCTTCTTTTGAAGAACTATATTCAAATATTTCTTCTCTTAATCTTTTATATGATTTTTTTATTTGATTATAGTCTTTATATATCATTAGTGAATCATCTACATATGATAATAAACTTGATACTTCATTTACTACATATGGTAAATATTTTTGATAATCAGGAATGTCCTCTATCATTTTTTCATTTATAAACTCTGAATATGGTCTTATTTCACATTCATTTATTTCTTCTAAAGATCTTTGTGATTCTACATCAAAATATCTTATAGAATCAATTGTATCTCCCCAAAATTCAATTCTTATAGGATTATCATTATTTGAAGAAAATACATCTAAAATATATCCTCTATTTGATACTTCTCCAGTTTTATTTACAATTGTATCACTTACATATCCTATTGATAAAAGTTTTCTAAATAATTCATCTTTATTAACCTCTGTATCTTTTTTCAAAATTATTTTACTATCCATCCATAATTTTTTACTAGGTAAATATCTTAAAAATCCCATAAGGTTTGTTATTACAATATTATGATTATTTTCACTAAGTTCATTTAATGTATTTACTCTTATTGATTTTAATTCTGGAGATATCGCAAGTGATTCACTTGTTAAAAAGTCATCCATAGGAAACAAATATACATTATTATTTAATTTTGATATTGATGAATAATATATATTTGCTTCATATAATGAATTTGTTACTATTAATATATTTTTATTGTTTCTTTTATATATATCATTAACGCAAAAAGAGATTAACTGAGTAGTTAACCCTGAAATAGCAATATTATCTATTTGATTTATTAAAATTTTGTCATTTAAAAAATTCATATCATCATCTCTTTTAATTATATTTATTCATTAATTTATCAAAATTCATATTAAAATAATCATCAATTATATTTACGCTTGTTTTTATTGCTTCATCTAATACTTTTCTATCATCACTATTTAATTTACCTAAAACATAGTCTTTAGTATCTATTTTTTTATTGTTACTTATGCCTATTTTTAGTCTCTTATAATTCTTTGTTCCAAGATGCATTTCTATATTTTTTATTCCATTATGTCCACCTGATGAACTATTTTGTTTAAGTTTTATTTTACCAAGTTCTTGATCTAAATCATCTTGAATAACTAATATATCCTCTATATTTATTTTAAAGTAATCTACATATTTTCTAACTACTTCTCCAGATAAATTCATATATTTTTGTGGTTCCAAAAATATTACTTTTTCACCATTTATTATTAGCTCTGAATACATTCCTTCAAATTTTGATTTATTAACATTTTGATTATGTTTTTTTAAATACTCATCTACAACATCAAAACCAACATTATGTCTTGTATTTTTATATTCTTTACCCGGATTACCTAATCCTACTATTAGTTTCATTATTTACCTCCATGATACTCCATATAAACAATATTTTTTTCTAAATTATGAAGTTTCGCAACCTTTTTTATTGCTTCTTTTTCTGTATATCCTTCATCTATCAATTTTTTTACATGACTTAAAATATCTATATCATCATATGTTTCTTTTTTAGTATTTCCTTCTACTATTATTACAAATTCACCTTTTGGTTCAATTAATTCTCCTAATACTTCATTAATTTTTCCTCTATAAACTTCTTCATATTTCTTACTTATTTCTCTTGATACGCTCACACTTCTATCACCAAATATTTCATATATAAGTTCTAATGTTTCACGAACTCTATATGGTGATTCATAGAAAATTAATGTATATTTTTCTTGCTTTAATTCTTCAAGTTCTTTCTTTTTAGAAGATTTTTTACTATCTAAAAAGCCATAAAATAAAAATTTATTTGGATTTATTCCTGACATAATTAAGGCTGGCACGAATGCTGTCGCACCTGGAAGCCCTATAACATTATATCCTTCTTTTATTGCATGATAAGCAGCAACATACCCTGGATCACTTATCGCAGGTGTGCCTCTATCTGATACAAGTCCAACACTTATTCCGTTTGATAAATATTCAAGTACTTTATCATACACTTTATCTTCATTAAATTTATGACATGATATTAATTTTTTATTTATTTCTAGATAATTAAGTAATTTTGCTGTTTCTCTAGTATCTTCTGAAAATACAATATCAACTTGTTTTAAAATATTAATTGCTCTTAATGTTATATCTTCCATATTACCAATTGGTGTTGGTATTAAATATAGACTTGGTTTATTATCATAACTTTTTTGACTCATTTTATCACCTACTGAAACATATTTTTTATTTCTTCTAAGTAATTACCATCTTTATCATGAACGTATAATGGTGGCAATATTTTTAAGGATGAATTACCATTTTTTGCACCCTCTATTAAAATCATATTACATTCTGAACCATATCTTGGATAAACTAATTGTAGTCTTTTAGGTTCAATATTATATTTTTTCATACATAAGATTATATCTATTAATCTATCAGGTCTATGAACAAGTGAAATTGTACCATTATTTTTAAGTATTTTCTTAGAAACTGAAAATATATCTTCCAAATTTATTAAAGTTTCATGTCTAGCATTTGTTTTTATAACACTTTCATTTAACTTCGAATTTTCATTTATCCTAAAAAATGGAGGATTACATGTTATTAAATCAAATGTATCAGTTTCATATACCTTTGGTAAATCTTTTACATCCATATTTAATATTTTAATTCTATCCGTAAGATTATTTATCTCTAGTGTTTTTGTTGCTAAATCATACACTTCTTTTTGAATTTCAACACCTGTTATATTACAGTTGACTTTTCTAGATAATATTAATGGTACTGGTGCATTTCCTGTGCAAAAGTCCATTATATTTTTGTACGATTTATTTTGAAGTGCAAAATTTGCAAGTAATACAGAATCTAAGGAAAAATTAAACCAATCAGTATTTTGTACAATATTTAAATCTTTATAATTTAATAATCTATTTACAACTTCCATACTATGATAACTCAATTATTTCCTTATCTTTTGTTTCAATTTTGTATGTTTTTTTAATTACATCAACTGATATAACTTTTCCACTTATTCCATCTTTATTTATGATATCTCCTACTTTTGGTAAATCTTTCTTTAATTCAGAATATGTATCATCTTCATATGAAAGACAACATAATAGTCTACCACATGCTCCATTAATTTTGTTTGGATTTAATGCAATATTTTGATTTTTTGCCATATTTATAGTTATATTATCAAAAGTATATAAATATGACGAACAACAAAGTGGTCTTCCACAAGGTCCAAGTCCACCTACTTCTTTTGCTTTATCTCTTGGTCCAATTTGTCTTAATTCAATTCTTGTTTTATATATTTTAGCAAGGTCTTTGGCTAAATCTCTAAAATCTACTCTATCATTAGCAATAAATGTAAAAAATAGTTGTGTTCTTTCAAATGTATAATTTACATCAACCAACTTCATATCTAAATTATATTTTTTTATAAGTTCATTACATTTTTTATATGCATTTTTAGCATCTTTTATATTATTTAAATGATTTGTATAATCTTTTTTAGTTGATACTCTAATAACGCTTTTTAATGGATAATGAATATTCTTTTTATCCATTTTTATTATATCTGTTATTACCGTTCCAAATTGTAATCCTCTTTCTGTTTCAACAATAACAGTAAGATTTTTTCTTAAATTTAGATTATGACAATCAAAATAATACTTTTTACCATATTTTTTAAATGTTATTCCTACAACATTTACATATTCATCATTCATCTTTATACCTCACTTAATTCTATAATTAGTTTATCAAATAATAATTTCATATTTGCATTTAATCCTAGTTCATTTTTTACATTTTCTACTATCTTTATTTTTTTACCTAATGATTCTATATTATTTAATGAACATATTTCATCTATTACTTCTTTATAATCATTCATATAATTTATTTCATTTTTTACCTTATAATGAATACAATCATCATACATATATAAAAGAATATTACAAAGTATTAAAAAATCATCGGATGTTTTATATACATCATAAGCAATTTTTTTAACCTTTATCATTGTATTTATTTTGTACTTTTCTATATTCATTAAGAAATCTATTGAATTATGTATAAATTTTTCTTTATCTTCATCAGTTATGTCTAAACCCACAAAAAATAAAATGTTTTTCATTTTATTTGAGTTATTATTCTTAAAATTTAAAATTTGACATCTAGATTTTATTGTTGGAAGAACCATATTTATATTATCTGTTAATAATATTGCGATTATATCATCTTCTGGTTCCTCTAAAAACTTTAGTATACAGTTAGCAGATGAAGAATTTAATTTTTCACAATTTTTAATTATATAAATTATTTTATTTGCTTCAACTGGTTTTGTTGAAACACTATTTTGTAACTCAATTAATTGACTTTTCTTTATAGTATTTCCATCTGGCTCTACTACCTTTAATTCAGTATATTCATCTTTATCTATTCTTTTATATATATTTTCAAGTGTTTCACTTGGTAAACCACTTAAACTAATGATATCCTTTGAAAAATCCTTAGCATATTTATATATATAATCAATGTCATCTGATGAGAATAAATATGCCTGTACAAGTTTATCATTTTTTAAACTCTTTTTTAATACAGTTGTTACTAAATTTTGTTCTTCCATATATTTTTCAAGCATATTTATCACCACCTACTTCTATCTAAAATTTAATAAATAAAATGCAACTAATCCTAAAAATCCAGAACCGTCAAATAACGCTATTATTAAAACAGTATATATATTTATTGGAATATATAGGTTAAATGATTGCATTATTATATTATATCCATATAAAACTACTATACTAACAATTATTTTTACTATTATTTTTAGTAATTTTTTTAGCATACTTGTCCACCTCATCTAATACATAATATGTGGTGGATTTAATTTTATGAAAGTTTATTTCTTCCTTGCATTGCCATTTGTATTGTAAGAGGATCCAAATACTCCATATCCGCTCCAACCGGTATACCTGCGGCTATTTTAGTAACTGATACATCATACCCTTCAAGCATTTTTAATATATATCCTGAAGTTGTTTCTCCTTCAATATTTGGTGTTAAGGCTAAAATTACTTCTTTTATTTTTTCATCTTTTATTCTATTTATTAACTGATTTATTTTTATATCTTCTGGATTAACACCTTCAAGAGGTGAAATTAATCCTTCAAGTACATGATATTTTCCATTAAATACATTTGCTTTTTCAAATAGAATTAAATTTTTGGTATTTTCAACAACGCATAATACATCACTACTTCTACTTTGATCTAAACAAATGTCACATTTATCATTTTCAGTTAAATTATTACAAATTTCACATTTTTTAATTTTGGTTTTTACATTTTTTAATGATTCAGAAAATCCCTCGACTTGTTCATCACTAAATTTTAATACTGCAAATGCTAATCTTTCAGCATTTTTTTCTCCTATACCAGGTAACAACTTAAAATATTCTATTAATTCTTGTAAACTATTAGGATATTTCATTAGAATATATTTGGAAGTCCTTGTCCTATTTTACCTAGTTTTTCTTCCATTTCTTTTTTTGCAGCACTAATTGCTTCATTTGTAGCAATTAAAATCATATCTTCTAATACTTCTATATCTTCTTTTTCTATATCTTTAGATATACTTATTTTAGTTATTTCTGTATCTCCATTTACTTCTACTTCAACTAAAGGTTGTTTAGCAGTAAATGTTTTTTTACTAACCTCTTCTTTTGCCTTTTCCATATCATTTTGCATTTTCTTTGCTTGTTGCATTAACATATTTATATTCATACTATTCTCCTCCAATTTCTAGTAAATCATCAAATTCACTTTTTTCTCCTGTATTTAATAATTTTATTTTATTTAATATGTCTTTCTCATCTATTATATCAATTTTTTCTTTGTTTTTTATTTTTTCTACATAAATTATTCTCTTTTTATTCCATAACTCATCTAACAAAATACATACTTTTACCTTTTTACCAAGAAGACTTTCCAAACTTTCTTCTAATAACTCCATATTATCATATAAATCATGTAATATGTTGTCACTGTCTGTCGTTAAGATTATTCCATCTTTTGATCCAGCAGTTATTTTTGTATCGTCAAGTAAATTAATAATTTTTAATTTATTTAAATCAGATATATCATTTTTTAAGTTTTCCACAGCATTTTCATATTCTATTTTTGATTTTTTATCAGCAATGCCTAGTGTATTATTTAATCTAATGTTCATAAGTTCATCATATAGTGTATAATTTTTTGTTTCTTTAATTGGTACTTCCACAGTTTGTGGTTTTTCTTCTTTTATTTCTACCTTTTCAGGAGTTTTGTTTTCTATCTTTATATTTTTTGATGTATAAGTATTATTTTCAAACATTTGTTTGTTTTTTAATATATTTGTTATATTTATTATAGTTACATCAAATAATACTTTTTTATCTTTCGATATCTTCATATCGTTAGATATTTTATTTAAAATCATTATTACTTCTATTGTCTTATTTTCACCAATTAAATTTACTATATTTGAGTTATTTTCTAGTTTAAATTTTATTAATTCATTTCTTAAAAATCTAATAAAATCTTCACATATATATATAAAATTTTTACCTTCTTCTTGCCATGATTCTATTTTAGTAAATACACTATTTAAATCATCATTTACCATTTCAGTCATAAATTTTTCTATTTCATCATCATTTATTCTACCATTTAATAGTAATACATCTTCGTATTTAATATTTCCATCTGCATATGCATTTAATTGATCTAACATACTAACAGCATCTCTTAATCCACCGTTTGATTCTTCTGCAATTAAATTTAATGATTTATCATCTATATTTATGTTTTCCTGTGCACAAATATATTTTAATCTTTCTTTAATTGTTGCGACTGGTATTGGTTTAAATTCAAATGACTGACATCTAGACATAATTGTTAAAGGTATTTTATGTGGTTCTGTAGTTGCAAGTATAAATATTATATGTTCAGGTGGTTCTTCTAATGTCTTTAATAATGCATTAAATGCTCCTGTTGTTAACATATGAACTTCATCGATTATATATATTTTATATTTTGATACTGTTGGAAGTAATGTAATATGATTTCTAATTTCACGTATCTCATCTACTCCATTATTTGATGCAGCATCCATTTCAATAATATCAACATTTTCATTTGAATTATTGCTTACACATATATCACATTTTTCACATGATAAACCATCTTCTGGATGTAAGCAATTTATTGTTTTAGCAAATATTTTTGCAATACTTGTTTTACCCGTTCCACGAGGTCCTACAAATAGATATGCATGTGTAAGTTTATTATTTTTAATTACATTTTTTAATGTTTGTACCACTATTTGTTGGCCATATACATCATCAAATGTCTTTGGTCTATACTTTCTATATAGTGCTTGATATTTCATAAAACCTCCTTTATAAATCTATTTAATTATAGCATATTTAAGTAAAAATTAATAACATTTATCACTATATTTTATCAATAAATATCCATTAATTATATAGTAATGTTTCACGTGAAACATTGCATAATTTTATATATATGTAATCAAAACAAGAGTTCATTAATAGTAACAATATATATACTTTTTAATATATATTTATATAGATTATTAAGAAATATATTGTATTTATTTGTTGATATATAAATATTGTTTTTAATTAACTTTTTTTAAATAAACTTAACTAATTTATTTTATATTTAGATAATCATAATATAATTTTTTGTATTTAAAATATGTATACAAATATAACAATGTTTCACGTGAAACATTGTATAAGTAATTATATAATTATTCATAATCTATCAAAAATATACAGACTTTATACATATATAGTTAAAAAATACATTTTTTTATTAAAATTATTGTCATATATAATGAATTTAATTTATATTTTAAAAAAATACTAACTAGATAATGTTTCACGTGAAACATTCTATAATATATATTCTGCTTTGATAAATATAGGTTAATTAAATATTATAAAACGTGATTTTAAATTTTATTATATAAATTAATATAAAAAGATAATGTTTCACGTGAAACATTATCTTTTATTTTTAAAAAATTGAGTTAATTTATTAGAAAAATTTATTTTATCTTCTATTTTAATAAAATTAGGTTCTTTTTCTGTTAAATGTTCATTCTGATTTATAAAATAATAAGTATTTTTTATTCTTGATTTTCTTATAACCTCTTTACACATTGAACATGGTTCTAATGTAACATATAAATCACAATCATCTAATCTCCAATTATGAAGCTTTTTAGATGCCTTTTTTATAACCAGTATTTCAGCGTGATCTAATATATTGTTAGATTTATTAACTTTATTATAAGATTTCGATATTATTTTATCATTTTTTACTATTAATGCTGCGATAGGAACTTCATTCTTATCTTTTGCTTTAGTAATAAGTTTTAATAATTCTTGCTCAATTTTATTTATTTCCATAACTTCTCCATAATAAGCATACGCATATTCGTGTTACATTTTCTTACATAAATTAATGTATAAAAAAATGCACACACGAAAAGGGATTGTTAAGGCTGCTATATTTCTATCCTGACCTGGTTCCAATATTTCCGTTGTGCAATTAAAATATATAATATTTTTCTATATTTGTCAAGTCTGTTATACTAGTTAAATATGTTTGTAATTTGTTCGAAAATATTTCCCGGGAAATATTTTGTTCGTTTTTTGTACGTTAAAATATAAAGAAAAACCGTTATTCAACAGTTTCTTCAGTATTTTCATCATCATTTTCATCTTTTGTAGTAGCAATTGTTGTAACTTTTTGATTTTCTTTTAAGTTAATTAATCTAACACCTTGTGTTACCCTACTCATTTTAGATACTTGATTCATAGGTATTTTAATAATAATTCCGCTATTTGTAATAATCATTAACTCTTCATCATCATTTACGTTCTTAACAGCAGCTAAATTACCATTCTTTTCTGTAACATTTAATGCTTTAACACCTTTACTACCTCTATGAGTTAAACGATATTCTTCAATATTTGTACGTTTTCCATAACCATTTTCTGTAATAATTAATATATCGCTTGTTGGATCTACCTTTTCAGCACTTACACAAATAGCATCTTCTGGTATTTCAATACCTTTAACACCACTTGCAGTTCTACCCATAACTCTTATTTCATTTTCATTAAATCTAACTAATCTTCCATTTGATGAACCAATTACTATTTCATTGTTACCATCAGTTTTTGTAACGAACAATAGTTCATCATCTTCTTTTAATGTAATTGCGATTTTACCGCTTTTTCTAATTGAATCAAATTCTTCGATTTTTGTTCTCTTTACTAATCCTTTTCTAGTAACAAATGTAATATAATCACTATTATCATCTTTTGAAATACTTAATATTGAATTAATTTTTTCATCTTTTTCAATTGGTAATAAGTTAATTATTGGTAATCCTTTTGCTTGTCTACTAAATTCTGGTATCTCGTAACCCTTTATTTTATATACTTTTCCTTTATTTGAGAAGAATAATATATAATCATGAGTCTTAACTGTTACCATCTTTTCAACGAAATCTTCTTCATTAGTAGACATACCTTTAACTCCTACACCACCTTTATTTTGTACTTTATAAGTGTCTGTAGTAAGTCTTTTTATGTAACCTTTGTTCGTTAATGTAACAATTATATCTTCTACAGGTATTAATGATTCATCTTCTATATAATCAATAGCTGTCATATCAATACTTGTTCTTCTTTCGTCAGCATATTTATCTTTAATTTCTAATAATTCTGATTTAATTATACCGAAAATTCGTTCGTCTGATGCTAAAATTGCTTTAAAATCTTTAATTTTTTCTAATAAATCATTTAATTCGTTCTCAATTTTATCTCTTTCTAATCCTGTTAATCTTCTTAACTTCATTTCTAGAATTGCATCTGATTGAATTTCACTTAAACCAAATTTGCTCATTAAACCAGCTTTTGCTTCTTCATCTGATTTAGAGCCTCTAATTAATTTAATTACTTCATCAATATGATCAAGTGCAATTTTTAAACCTTCTAATATATGAACTCTTTTTTCTGCTTTATCTAGATCAAATTTTGTTCTTCTTATAATTACTTCTTTTTGATATTCAATATATTTTGAAATAATATCTTTTAATCCTAGTGTTTTTGGAACACCTTTGTCTAGCATTAAGAATATTATTCCGAAATTAGTTTGAAATTGTGTATGTTTATATAAATTGTTTAACACAACTTGTGCATTTGCATCTTTTTTAAGTGTAATAGTTATTTTTACACCATTTTTTAAATCTGTATGATAATCTGCTATACCTTCTATAGTTTTATTGTGGACAAGTTCTGCAACTTTATTTTTAAGTTCCATTGTATTAACACCATAAGGAACTTCATCAATAATTATATAATGTTTACCATTTTCTTCTTCAATTCTTGCCCTACTTCTTATAGTAATTGTTCCTCTACCAGTTTCATAAGCCTTTTTAATACCACTATTTCCTAAAATAATACCACCTGTTGGAAAATCTGGTCCTTTAATATGTTCCATTAATCCAAGTGTATCAATTTCAGGATTATCTATATAAGCAATACATCCATCAATTACTTCACCTAAGTTATGTGGTGGAATATTTGTTGCCATACCAACAGCAATACCCATAGTACCATTTACAAGAATATTTGGAAATCTTGAAGGTAATATTTCAGGTTCTTTTTCTGTTTCATCAAAGTTTGGTATAAAATTTACTGTATCTTTATTAATATCTCTTAATAATTCTAGTGAAATCTTTGAAAGTCTTGATTCAGTATAACGCATTGCTGCTGCACCATAACCCTCTATATTACCAAAGTTACCATGTCCATCAACAAGCATATTTCTATAACTAAAATCTTGTGCCATACGAACCATTGCTTCATATATACTTGAATCTCCATGTGGATGATATTTACCCATAACATCACCGACAATACGTGCCGATTTTTTATGAGGTTTATCTGGTGTATAACCTGATTCATACATTGACCATAAAATTCTTCTGTGAACTGGCTTTAAACCATCTCTAAGGTCAGGTAATGCACGTGATACAATAACACTCATTGAGTAATCAATAAATGATGATTCAATTTCCTTAACAATATCATTTTCTTCTAATCTATCTCTATTATGATCCATGATTTACCTCCTATATATCCAAATTCTGCGTATATGTTGCATTATTTTCTATAAATTGTCTTCTAGGCTCTACTTCTTCACCCATCAATTTAGAGAATGCTGCATCTGCTTCTATTGTATCGTCAACTGTTATTTTTCTAAGTATTCTGTGATTTATATCCATTGTTGTTTCATTTAATTCTTCTGCATCCATTTCTCCTAAACCTTTCATACGTGTAATTTCGTACTTTGTATTAGGATTTAATGTTGCTAAATATGCATCTCTTTCTTCAGGATCTAGAACATATTTAATTGTTTTGCCATGTTTAATACAGAATAATGGAGGTTGAGCAGCATATACATGTCCTGCCTCTACAATTGGTCTAAAGAAACGATAGAATAATGTTAATAATAATACTCTAATATGTGATCCATCAACATCGGCATCAGTCATTATTATTATTTTATGGTATCTTAATTTACTTAAATCAAATTCTTCACCAATACCAGTACCAAATGCAGTTATTATTGTTCTAATTTCTTCATTTGATAAAGCCCTATCTAATCTTGCTTTTTCAACATTTAATATTTTACCTCTAAGTGGAAGTATTGCTTGTGTCATTGAATTTCTACCTTTAATGGCAGATCCTCCAGCAGAATCCCCCTCTACTAGGAAGATTTCACAAACAGATGGATCTTTTTCTTTACAATCAACAAGTTTTCCACCGAAATTAACTACATCTAAATCACTTTTTCTACGAGTTAATTCTCTTGCTTTTTTAGCTGCTACTCTGGCTCTTGCAGCAGTCATTGTTTTATCAACAATTATCTTTGCTTCTTCTGGATTTTCCATTAAGAATCTCTCAAAACCTTCTGCAAAAACATTATCTGCTATTTTTCTAACTTCTGAATTACCAAGTCTACCTTTTGTTTGACCTTCAAATTGTGGATTTGGATGTTTACAAGATATTATCATTGTTAATCCTTCTTTAACATCATCACCTGTTAAAGCTGCATCTTTATCCTTTAAGAAGTTATTTTTTCTAGCATAATTATTAATAATTCTAGTTAAGGCTCTTCTAACACCTTCTTCATGTGTACCACCATCATGTGTATTTATATTATTTACAAATGAATAAATATTGTCTGTATATCCTGAATTATATTGCATAGCAACTTCAAACATAATTCCTGCTTCTTCACCTTGTAAATGAATTATTTCTTCATGAATTGGTGTCTTATTCTTATTTAAGAACTTAACATATTCACTTATACCACCTTCATAATGGAAAGTTTCTTGTTTTTCTTCTCCTGATCTTTTATCAGTTAATGTTAATCTTAAACCTTTATTTAAGAATGCAAGTTCTCTTGTTCTAACTTTTAAAGTTTCATAATCATATATATCAGTATCAAATATATCTGCATCTGGCTTAAATGTAACTGTTGTTCCTGATTTATCTTCTTCACAAGCACCAATTACAGTTAATGGTTGTACTGTTTTTCCACCATTAGCAAACTTTACCTCATATACTTTTCCTTCTTTATAAACTGTTACTACAACCCAGCTTGATAAAGCGTTTACAACAGATGCTCCAACACCATGAAGTCCACCAGATACCTTGTATCCTCCTCCACCAAATTTTCCACCTGCATGAAGTACTGTATAAACAGTTTCTACTGTGGATATTCCTGTTTTTGGATGAATACCAACTGGTATACCTCTACCATTATCAACAACTGTTACTGAATTATCTTTATTTATTGTTATTTCAATATGATTACAATAGCCTGCTAAAGCCTCATCTATTGAGTTATCTACTATTTCCCAAACTAAATGATGTAATCCTTTAACATCTGTTGTTCCAATATACATACCTGGTCTTTTTCTTACTGCTTCTAGTCCTTCAAGTACTTGTATCGCTGAAGCATCATAATTATTCTCTGCCATCTTTTTCACCTCGTTCATATACTTTTGCATTTTCTACATAAAAAACGTCTGCTTTTTCTATCAATTTTGTATCTATATTATTTATATCCGTAGATGTTATAAAAACTTGTAAATCATTATCTATATATTTAATAATATTTTCTTTCTTTTCTTTATCTAATTCACTAAAAATATCATCAAGAAGTAATATTGGTTTAACATACTTGTTTTCCCTCATCATTTCTATTTCTGATAGTTTAAAACAAAGAATTGCTATTCTATGTTGACCTTGTGAGCCAAAATTATTAATTTTAACATTATCTAAATATATAGAAAAATCATCCCTATGTACTCCAATTAAAGTAGTCTTTTGTTGTAATTCTTGATAATATACTTTATCATATTTTTCTTTTATTAAACCATATAAATCTTTACTATTCATATCAACAAAAGATTCATATTTAACCAAAATATCTTCTTTTTTAGTTAAATCTTTATAAATCTTCTTAATATGATAATTTATCTTATCGATATAGTTCTTTCTAAAATTAAGAATTTCAATATTTAATCTTATTAATTCATTAGTAAGTACATCGAAATATACTTTATCTATTTTATTACTTGTTTTCAGATACTCATTTCTATTTTTTAAAACTTTATTATAATCATTAATATACTTCAAATAATTATTATAAAATTGACCTATTTCAACATTTAAAAAGTATCTTCTACCCTGTGGTGGACCTTTTAATATTTCAAGATCATCCGGACAAAACATAATAGTATTGATATTTGATAAATATTCACTCATTTTTCTAAGTGGAATATCATTAATACTTACTTTTTTACCTTTTGAATTAATTAAAACTTCATAAGACTTTTTTAATGAATTTTCATGTACAATTTCACCAGTTATTTTAGTAAATAATTCACCTTGTTTAATTAAAAATGAATCTTTACTACATCTATGGGATTTTGTAATAGATAAAACATATATACTTTCTAGAATATTTGTTTTACCTTGAGCATTATTTCCAATAAAAATATTTATCTTTTTGTCAAAATCTATACTAATTTGTGAATAATTTCTGAAATTTACTAAGGAAATTTTCTTTAAAAACATTTTAAACCTATTTTTATGCCTTTTACTTCATTTTGACTCATAAATAATGCTCCTATACATACATATTAATTATACCACAAAAAAGGTATTTTTTATAGGATTTTTAGGAAAAAAACAGACTAATTTTCTAACTTTTTTCTGCTTCTTAAAATATACTCAAGTTTAGTCGCACGAAGGTATTGATTATCAAAAGATCCATACGAAATATTTATGAAAATCTTCCTTCCATTTTTGAAAAAAACTAATATTTTTCCATTAACTTCTCTGTATTCTTTTATCTTATCTAATGCTATCCAAATACACCCAATTAATCTTGGTGATGTAGTTGGAAAATAAATCATATTTGTACTTTCCTCAATTATAATTGGTGATTTATGACTAATACCTGTTAAAACCTTTGTTCCTGTTCTTCTTCCCATATAAGAACTTCCAAAAAATTCACAACTTTTTTCAATTATTTTCATAGAATTCATATTTATCATAAATTCATTGTCTTCTTCTAATACATTTGTAAGATTTTCACCTACTGGTACTATTGCTAGTGTTCTGTTATTAATTTCATAATTTTTCATAATAATCCCCCTAAATTTATTATTTTCCTTCCTCTTTCGAAAATAATTTCTTCTATTAATAGCAACTTTTTTTAAAAATCTTGTCGAAATAAGCAAAAAAAAAGAAATTTCTTTCTTTTTTAGTATGTTTTTATTGGTAATAATAATTGAATTAAGTTTTCATCTTCATCAGTTTTAAGAATTATTGGTTTTATATCAGAATTTAATAATATTCTAATATCTTTACTATTTATTGTTTTTAAAGCTTCCATCATAAACTTAGAAGAAAATGCAATTTTAATTTCTTTATCATTATTTTTAGTTATAGCAAGTCTTTCCTCAACACGTCCTATTTCAGGTGTATTTGAGCTTACTATAGCCTCATTCTCATTAGTTTCGAACTTTATTACATTCTTTTCCTTTTCACTTGTTAAAAGTGCTGCTCTATCAATTACACTATATAATTCATCTAAGTCTGTTTTAATTTCAAGTTCAAAAGTATCTGGAATTAATCTAGATGTATCTGGGAATGTACCATTTAAAAGTCTAGATTGGAATAAAATATTATCAAACTTAAATAAAATTTTATTAGAGAAAATATGAATTTCTACATTTTCGTCATTATCATTCAATATTTTAGCAAGTTCTCCAATATTTTTACCAGGTATAACTATATTAATTAAGTTTTCCACAGCACTATCTAATTCAACTATTTTTTTAGCAAGTCTATAAGAATCTGTTGCGATGCATTCCATCTTATTTCCTTCTATTTTTAAGTTGATACCTGTAAGTATTGGTCTTGATTCTTGCATTGAAGTTGCAAATAATGTTTGATTTACTATATTTTTAATAACTTTTTTACTTAATATAATAGGATTTGTTGATATATCTAAACTTATATTTGGAAATTCACTTGAATCAATACCATTTAAGTTAAAGTTAGAATTTTGTGTATAAATTAATATCTTTAATCCATCTATTATTTCTATATTAATAAGACCATCAGGTAATTTTCTAATTATTTCAAGTAAATATTTACCTTGAATAATAATTGTTCCTGTGGAAACTATATTATCTATATATTTCTTATCAATAAAACATTCTATATCTATATCATTATTAGTAGCTGTTAAAAATAATCCTTCATTTGTTAAATTAAATTTAATTCCTCCAAGTACAGGTATTACATTTTTAGTAGATACTGCTTTTGATACGTTATTTAAATTTTCTAATAATATTTCTTTTTTAATACTAAATTTCATATTAACCCTCCTAAACTGATTATATCATATTATTTATTATTTAAATATGTTATTTTTATTATTACTGTTGAAAAAGTTGAAAACTTTATATTTATTTATTTTATAAAGGTTTACGAATTTTTATCCTGTGTATAACTGTTGATAAAACATGTGCATTTTTATATTTTCCTGTGTATTATTCTAATTTTGAAATAATTTCATTAATAATATTATCTAGTTGTTTGTTTTCTTTTCTTTCTTTTTCAATCTTATCACATGAATGCATAACTGTTGAATGATCTCTTCCACCAAATTCTATACCAATTTTAGGAAATGATTCATCCGTTAGTTGTCTTGACAAATAAATTGCTATTTGCCTTGGAAAAGCAATAGTTGCGACCCTTTTCTTTGATTTTAGGTCTTCAACTGATACATTATAGTGTTCTGCAACTACTCTTTGTATCTTCTGTATATCATTTTTAAAGTTAGTCATAGGTGTTATAGTACCTTTTAATGCTTCAATAGTTAAATCAAGTGTTATTTCTTCTTGAAAAAATATTGTAGAATAAGCACAAACTCTTGTTAAAGCACCTTCCAAACTTCTTACATCTGATGGACACATATTTGCTATATAATCAATCGCATCATCACTTATATGCCTTGAAAAATCCATATTTGCCATTTTTTTTCTTAATATTTCTCTTCTTAAATCATTATCCGGTGGAAAAATATTTACTTTTAATCCCCAGTTAAATCTTGTTCTTAGTCTATCCTCCAAATGTTTTAAATCATCTGGAGAACTATCTGATGATATAATAATTTGCTTTTTATCATCATATAATGTATTGAATGTATGGAAAAACTCATTTTGGGTTTTAGGAGCATTTCCTAAAAATTGTATATCATCAATTATAAGTACATCAATATTTCTATATTTATCTTTAAATAAATCTACATAATCAAAGTTAGTTCCGTCTTTATCTTTCTTATTTAATCCTAAAAAATCATTAATAAATTGATCACTAGTAACATATAATACTCTTTTATTTGTATTTTTTACAATATAATTACCAATTGCCTGCATTAAATGTGTCTTACCAAGACCACTATTACCATATATAAACAAAGGATTATACATTTTACCTGGATTTTCAGCTACAGCAAGCGCTGTTGCTTGTGCAAATCTATTACTCTCACCTACTATAAAATTTTCAAAAACATAATCAGGATTTAAATTTGCCTTTTCTGAACTATTATAAGGTACACCAAGTTCTTCTTCTTCCTCTTTTTTTACAGTAATCTTTTTATTATTGTATTCATTTTCAAGAACAAACTCAAAATTAAAGTTAGTTCCTGTTATACTGTTGAAAATATCACTTATTATATCAATGTAAGATTCAGATAAATGTTTTTTATGAGCGATAGTTGGAACAATGATTACAGCGTGTTCTTCATTTAATTCAACAAGTTTTGATGTGCTAAACCAAGTATCATACGATAAACTATTTAATTTAGTCTTCATTATACTTAGAAATTTATTCCATATATTATCAATGTTCATGAACTATCACCTCCCCCTGATTAGATAGTAAAGTTATAAACTTATTATAACTCATTTTTATTCATTTTCAAGGCTAAAAATTAGTAAACAACACTTATCAACATAAAATGTGGAAACTACTCTATATAAAATAAGGGATTACAATACTTTTCCACATTTTCCACAAATTTACAATTAACAGGTACTTTTTAAACAACCATTATTTTTCCACATTATTGTGGAAAATGTTGATAACTTTATTTGACTATATATTATAAAGAAAAAATAAATATTTTTCCACAAAAAACTGTTAAAAAGTAAAAAAATGTCAAAATATTAAAAAAACAGATGTTTAAATCTGTCTTAAGTATTCAGCAGTATTAAATAATTTCATACCATTTGAGCCTTTTAAAAGGATAATATCATCTTTTTTAAGGTAATTTTTAAGAAATTCATGTGAATCACTTTCATTATTAAATATATTTATATCTCTATTAAAGTTATTTTTAATAAGTTCATCTTTTATAAATTTAACTTCATTACCTACTAGTATTACACCATCAATATCCTTATTTAATATATAACTACCTATTTTCCTGTGTATATCTTCTGAATAATCACCAAGTTCTAAAATATCACCTATCATTAATAGTTTTCTTTTATAATTAGATTTGGAAATCATATCTATAGAATTAATTAATGAATCGTAACTGCAGTTATATGTATCATTGATTATTGTAGTACCAGTTTTATTTATTATTTTTTCAAGTCTATTACTAGGTAATTTGAAGGTTTCTATACCCTTTTTAATATTTTCATCACTTATATTAAGTTCTTTTCCTACAGCATATGCAACTAAGCTATTATAAATAAATGCTTCACCTGGTGCATTAACCTCAAAATCAGTATCTTTTATTTTAAATTTACTACTAAAGATTTCATCAACTATATCTGTTGCCATATAGTCACTTTTATTATTTATACCAATAGTTTTTATATTAACATTAATTTTATCTAGATTATTATGAAGCATATCATTATCATTATTTATAATAAGAGTACCATTTTCTTTAAGTCCATCGATAATTTCAAGTTTAGCCTTTAATATATTTTCTCTAGAACCAAGATTTCCAATATGAGCAGTACCTATATTAGTAATAACTGCGATAGTTGGTTTAGCTATTTTACTTAACAAAGTTATTTCATTTAAATGATTCATACCCATTTCAAGAACCATAGCGTTATGGTCTTTTAATTTTAATATAGTTAGAGGAAGACCTATATGATTATTATAGTTTCCTTCTGTTTTTAAAACATTATATTTAGTACTTAATACACTTGATATTATTTCTTTAGTACTTGTTTTACCTACACTACCTGTAACTGCGATAACAGGTATATCATATAATGATCTTTTATATGCTGCTAATTCTTGAAGAACTTTAATAGAATTATCCACAAGAATAATTGTTTTACCATTGTAATCTTTAAAATCTATATCTTTGACAGATTCTTTTTCAAGTATGCAAGTACTCGCACCCTTTTTAAAAGCATCTTCATAAAATAAATTACCATCAAAAGTTTCACCTTTAATTCCTATGTAGCAATCATTTTCATTAATTTCTCTAGTATCTTTAGAAAAATTCTCTATTTTTAGATTTTCATCACCCATTATAAGACTTGCATTACATTCTCTTATAATATCTTTTACTAATATTTCTTTCAAATATATCACCTACTCTTAAATTTACTACTACTATTATATAATAAATATTTATAAATTTAAAAATTTTTTTACTATTTCTTTATCACTGAAGTGAATTTTTTTCTTTCCTATTATTTGATAATCTTCATGACCTTTTCCAAGTATCATTAATATATCATTATTTTTTAACATCTGCATTCCTTTCATAATAGCATCTTTTCTATCAAAAATAATTTCATGATTATTTTTATTTAATCCAGTAACTATATCATTCATAATTTGTTTTTCATCTTCAGTTCTTGGATTATCATCAGTAAATATTACATAATCGGAATTTTCTTCTGCTGCTCTTCCCATTATTGGTCTTTTTGTTCTATCTCTATCTCCACCACAACCAATAATAGTTATAATCCTACCCTTTTTATATTCATTTGCACTCCTTAAAACATTTATAACTGCATCAGGTGTATGAGCGTAATCAACAAATACACTATTTGTATTATATTTAATCATTTCCATACGTCCAGCAGGTGCCATTAAATCTTTGGTAATATCAATAATACTATCAATACTAAATCCTAATTTATGTACAAGCATAAGTGCAGTTAAATAGTTATACACATTATAACTACCTACCATATTTATTTGCGTATTATATATTTTATCTTCATAACTAAATTCTATTTTTGTGTGCAAATGTGATAAAGAATAATCTTTTATTAAAACATCAGCATCAGTTTTACCAATAGTTATATTTTTATTTTCATTTAACATGAATTTTTCATGATGAGGGTCATCCTTATTTATAATAGCAATCTTTTCTCCTCTAGTTTTCTCAAATAACTTTCTTTTAGCATTTGCATAATTTTCTAAAGTTTTGTGATAATCTAAGTGATCTTGTGTAAGATTTGTAAATGCTACTTCATCAAATTCAAGTCCAAATACTCTATTTTTATCAAGTGCATGACTACTAACTTCCATAACTACATATTCACAGCCATATTCTTTTGCTTCTAGAAGCATATCATAAAGTACATCAGTATCTGGTGTCGTATTATTTAATGTTTTTTGTTTGTTTCCACAATAAAAACCAATAGTACCAATATATGCACATTTTTTTCCAAGTAATGTTAATAATTGATATACTAAATAACATATCGTTGTCTTACCATTAGTACCGGTTACTCCAATTAGTTTCATATCTTTAAATTTATGATAGTAATTTTTATAAAGATAATTATTTAAATATTCTTTTGCATTTGGTACTATAATGGTTTCAACACCATAACTACCCTTTTCGCATATAATTCTAGAGGCACCATTTTTAATAGCACTTTCAATAAAATCATGTCCGTCAGTATTTACATTTTTTATCGCAATAAACGTATCTCCAGGTTTAACTTTCCTAGAATCGGTTTTTATTTTCATTAATTAAATTCATCTCCTAATATTAAAAATCTCATTAAGATATATGAATTAAAAAAAATATATATGCTATAATATGAATATTTATTTGAAAATCTACAATATTAAATTAAATGTTTGTAACAAAAAATGGTTGACATATTAATAAAATATATTAAAATATATAAAAAACATTTGACTTTATATAAAAAAATGTATATAATTGTAATGTTTTATGAACTTGGAGGTGCAAAAATGAAAAGAACTTTTCAACCTAATAATAGAAAAAAAGCAAAAAAACATGGATTTTTTTCTAGAGTAAAAGGTAAGGTATTAAATAATAGAAGAAAAAAAGGACGCAAAACTTTATCTAAATAATTCCACTTTTTATTAGTGGTTTTTTTTGTAAGTAGGTGAAAAAATGAAAAAAACTAATATAATAAAGAAAAATTTTGATATAAGTAAAGTATTAGATTCAAAAAAAGGCTATAGAAATAGATATTTTAATGTTTATTTTAATGAAAATAATGTTGGAAAATATAGATTTGCGGTATGTGTATCTAAAAAAATAGGAAATGCTGTAACTAGAAATAAAGTAAAAAGACAAGTAAAAGATGTTATAGATAAAAGCAATTTAGTATTTAATTCTAATACTGATTATGTTATAATAATAAAAAAAGAAATTAATGAAATAAAATATAGTGAAATTAAGAAAAATTTAATGGATCTATTAAAGAAAGTAACAGATTAGGAGAAAATTATGAAAAAAAGCAAGATAATGAAAATATTAGTTGTAGTGCTATCAATATTTATAATAACTGGTTGTACAACAACACTAAAAGATCCAAAAACTAAAAAGGTTGTAACTTATGAAGATGAAAAAGTTAAAATAACTTTAAATGAAAACATATTATGTAAACCAACAAATGATGGATTAGTAAAAGAATATAATAAATATAAAAAACAAATTGATATATCTAAGTTACCAGATTGTGATAAATTTAAACCAAGTGATGCAAATTATAATAACTTATGGGAAACTTTAGTAGTTAAACCACTTGCTTGGTTAACATTAAAAATTGGTAGTTTAGTAAAAAGTTATGGTATCGCACTTATAATTTTATCAATAATAATAAGATTAATACTTGCGCCATTTACTAAAAAAACTGCTATGCAATCTGAAAATATGAAAAAGATGCAACCAGAAATGGATAGAATAAATAAAAAATATGAAAATAAAACAGATCAAGATTCAATGACTAAAAAATCAATGGAAACAATGGCATTATATAAAAAATATGATATAAATCCATTTTCAAGTTGTTTATTTGCATTTATTCAAATACCATTATTATTTGGTTTCTTAGAAGCAATAAATAGAGTACCAGTAATATTTGAAGAAAACTTATTTGGTCTTATACTTGGAACAACACCATTTAAAGCAATTACATCAGGTCATATTGAATATGCAATTATTGTTATACTAATTGGTGCGACAACATTTATTTCTCAAAAATTAAATACAACAGCGCCAACACCTCAAACAAATGATATTAATCCAAATACAATGATGAATTTCATGCTTGTAATGATTGTAATAATGTCACTTAATTTCTCAGTAGCATTATCATTATATTGGATTGCATCAACATTATTTACTATTGTTCAAAACTTAATAGTTATTAAAACAAGTAAAAAGAAAGAGGTAAAGTAATATGAAAGAATATTTATATGAAGGAAAAAACGAAGAAGAATTAATACTTAAAATGCTTAACGAATTAGGTGTTAAAGAAGATGAAATCTTATATGTAACAAAAGAGGAAACAGTAGGATTATTAAAAAAGAAAAAAGTAACAATTAAAGCAATTCTTAAAACTGATGTTTTAGAATATTCAAAGAAATTTGTTACAGATTTAGTAAATGCTATGGGATTAGATGTTAAACTTGAAACAAAAAGAGGAGAGAATAATATACTAATTAAATTATATTCAGATAATAATCCAATATTGATAGGTAAAAATGGAAGAACATTAATGTCAATTCAAAATATACTTCATCAATCAATATATGCTAAAACTGGCATTCATGTAAATATTTTATTAGATGCATCAAATTATAAAGAAAAGAAACAAAAAAACATTGAATATATGGCAAAAAAGCTTGCTAAAGAAGTAGCTCAAACAGGAATAGAAATTAAAATGGATTCAATGAATTCATACGAAAGACATTTAGTTCACGATGTTTTAAGTAATTATAAAGGTATAAAAACTGAAAGTGAAGGAGAAGAACCTAATAGGTGTGTTGTTATTAAACCATCTAAATAGGCTTCTTTTTTTTGACAATACATATTAAAAATGTTAATATATTCGCTCAAATGGGGGAAGTATTTATGGATAACATTTATTTTACTAGAGAAGAATTTAATAAACTATGGAATAAATTAGAATATTTAGGAAGAGGAGGAGAAGGAATTTGTAAAAGACTAAATAATAAAGAAATAATCAAATATTTAGATAGTCCTTATGCTAATTTTGATGGAGAAAAGATACTTAAATTTAAAGAATTTAAATCAAAAACATATTTATTTCCATATAAAATAGTTTGTATCGATAATGAAATAATGGGATATATTACAAGATATTCTAGTGGTAAAAATCTTATTGAAGTTCCAAGAGATACCATAAGATTTGATAAATTTATAATTGGTTCAAAAAATGTAGAAGATGATACAAAGAACTTGTCTGATGAAGGAGTATTAACACATGATATATTGTTTAATATACTATATAAAAACGGAATATTTCATATGATTGATACATATTATTACGAAATAGTAGATGAAGATAATGAAAGTTTATACAAAAAAAATATAAGTTATTTTAATTATAGTTTATTAGAATTTTTAGTAAAAGACAGATTTTATAAATTTGTGTTTACATCAAAAGAGCTAAGTGAGTTATACAAAGAAGCAGAAAATGGAGAATCGATAATATCATTTTTAGAAATGTTAAGACAAAGACTTAGTGAATATTGTGATAAAGATGTAAAAGTTGTTAGAGATGCTAAAAAAGCAATAACATTATGTCATAAATCTGTATATCCAGAATACTTTTAATGAAAACTTCGTATTTGAAGTTTTTATTATGTTATAATAAAAAAAGGAAGTGATTTTTTATGAACGATACAATATGTGCTATATCAACAGCATTAGGTGTAGGAGCAATTTCAATAATAAGAGTTAGTGGAGATGAAGCAATAGATATTGTTAACAAAATATTTGATAAAGATTTAACTAAAAAAGAATCTCATACTATAAATTATGGGCATATAGTTTATAATGGTGAAATAATAGATGAAGTAATGGTAAGTATAATGAAATCACCAAAAACATTTACAAAAGAGGATATAGTTGAAATAAATTCACATGGTGGTGTTGCTGTAACAAATAAAGTACTAGAAATATTACTTTTAGAAGGTGCAAGACTCGCAGAACCAGGAGAATTTACAAAAAGAGCCTTTTTAAATGGAAGAATTGATTTAGTAGAAGCAGAAAGTATAATGGATTTAATAGAATCAAAAACAGAAACATCTAGAAAACTAGCAATAAGTGGAATGGAAGGAAAAGTATCAAAACTAGTAAAAAATATTATAGACAATTTAGTAAAAGTAAATGCAAATATTGAAGTTAATATAGATTATCCAGAATATGAAGATATTGAAATTGTAACAAAAGAAAAAATAGAGGAAATGTCTAAATATATAAATAAAGAATTAACAAAACTATTAAATGAATCAGAAAACGGAAAACTTATAAAAGATGGAATAAATACACTAATTTTAGGTAGACCAAATGTTGGTAAAAGTTCTATATTAAATAAACTTATAGAAGAAGACAAGGCAATAGTAACTAGCGTTGCGGGTACAACAAGAGATATAGTAGAAGGTCAGATAAGAGTAAATGGAATTTTACTTAATATAATAGATACCGCAGGTGTAAGAGAAACAGAAGATATAGTAGAAAAAATAGGTGTAGAAAAATCATTAAGTTTAGTAAATGATGCAGATTTAATAATACTTGTATTTAATAATAATGAAAAATTAACTGATGACGATAAAAAATTACTTGAATATACAAAAGAAAAAAAGAGAATAATAGTAATAAATAAAATAGATTTAGAAAATAATTTAGATATTAGTAATTTAAAAAATGAAAGAATAGTAAAAATTTCAGCATTAAAAGATAGTGGTATTGAAAGCTTAAAAAATGAAATAAATGATATGTTTAATCTAGAAGAAATTAATTTAGGAGATTTTACTTATTTATCAAATTCAAGACAAATATCACTTGTAAAGAAAGCAGTAGAAATATCGAAAAATTTAGAGGATGCTTTAAATAATGATGTACCAATTGATTTACTTGAAATAGATATAAAAGAAATTTGTGAAATACTTGGAGAAATAATAGGCGAGAGTTATGATGATAAATTAATAGATACATTATTTAGTAACTTTTGTTTAGGAAAGTAGGAAATAATGAAGAATATAGGAATAATAGGTAGTGGTAGCTTTGGGTGCGCACTCGCAAACGTATTAATAAAAAATCATAATGTAAAAATATGGTCCTTTAAAAAGGAAGAATCAGATGTAATAAATAATGAACATAGATGTATGTTTATTGATAATTCAAAACTAGATGAAAGAATAGTGTGTTATACAAATTATGAAGATGTAATAGAAGATTCAGAATATTTAATTTTAGTAACTCCATCAAGTGTAATTAGAAACACATGTCAAAATATAAAAAAATATGTTACAAATCAAAAAATAATAATCGCATCAAAGGGTATGGAAATAGAAACTAATAAATTTTTAATAGATATTGTAAAAGAAGAGTTAGATTTAAAATATATTGGAGTAATCTCCGGACCAAGTATAGCAAAAGAAGTAATAAATGATATGGGATTAAAGGTTGTATTCGCATCTAATAATAGTGATTATAACAATGAAATAAAAAATAATTTTGAAACAGATAAATTTAAAATAGAATTAAGTGATGATGTAATTGGAACAGAATTAGGTGGAACATTAAAAAATATTATATCAATCGCATCAGGATTAGTTAATGGTCTTAATTTAGGAAATAATATGAACGCTATTCTTATTACAAAAGGACTAGAAGAAATAAAAAAAATAGGACTAAAATTGGGTGCTAAAGAAGAAACATTTTATGGTTTATCAAGTCTTGGAGACTTATTAACAACTTGTTTAAGTAATGAAAGTAGAAATAATAGATGTGGAATACTTTTATCACAAGGTAAAAAAATAGATGAAATAAAAGAAGAAATAGGCATGGTTATTGAAGGACTTGATGCTTTAAAAATAGCGTATAATATATCACAAAAGTATAATATTAACACAAAAATAATAAATACACTTTATGATATTATTTATAGTGAGAAGAATAAAGAATCTATAATAGACGCAATATTAAACTAAAGAGGTAATTATGAATAAAAAGGTAATAATTGGAAACTTTAAAATGAATTTACTTCCAAATGAAGTAGTTTTATATATTGAAAATTTAAAGAAAGATATAAAAAGTAATAATGAAATTGTATTATGTGTTCCATATGTGGATATTCCTTATGCATCAAATATAGTAAATGATACTAATATTTATGTTGGTGCTCAAAATATGTATAGCAGAGAAGAAGGAGCATATACAGGTGAAATATCAGTAAAAATGTTAAAATCTATAAAAACAGATTATGTATTACTTGGTCACTATGAAAGAAGATTATATTTTAATGAGACAGAAGAAGAAATAAATAAAAAACTTATATTAGCGTTAAAATATAATATAAAACCTATTGTGTGCATTGGATCAAATGAGTCATTAGAAAATGAAATAAATATGATATTAAAGAATATTAAAAAAGAAAGTATAAATAATATAATATTTATTTATGAGCCAGTATTCTCAATAGGCACAGGTAATGCATTAGATAAAAATGAAATAATAGATAAAATAAAATTAATAAAAAATATAATTTTTAAAAAATATGATGAAGAATTTAATAATCTAACTTTAGGTTATGGAGGAAGTATTAATTCGAATAATATATTTGATATAGTTAATAATGATGAAATAAATGCAATATTAGTAGGATCATCATCATTAAATGAAAAAGAATTTGCAAATATAATAAATTTAAGTTCATAAAAAAACAGGATATTGATGTCTACCCTAAGGGGTGCATTTCATATCCTGTTTTTTGTATTTTTTAAACGTTATTTAATATAAACCCCATTCAGCAAACTTCTCAAATCCACCAATGTTATTAATATATTCTCTAGCTTCATCAACAATTTCATTATAAGGTTTTCCATCAATCATATCATCCCCAATTGCACAGAATAGTTCTACTTCTTTACCTGTTTCTTGAGCTTTCTTAAACGCATAAATATTTATACTTACATCTGCTTTTGATAGATCTTTACCATGAATTCCTCCACCTGTTACAGATTGAGCCATATCAGAACCAAGTTTTCTATTTGTCGCACCAGTATCAACATTTGTGCCACCTTCCCATTCTCCTAATGGATTAATTATTATTTTTAGATTTGTTGTGTCCATTACTTCATTTATTATATTTTGTATTTTTTCATTCGTTGCATTAGATTGACATACTATCAAGTGATCTTCTGTAAGAACATATTTTCCATCATATGGAATATTATCATATAATTTTCTTGCCAGTTTACTTATTTGTTTTTCTAAATTATTAAGTGGTACACCTTTGAAAATACCATTATCTCCACATTTGATTCTTTCACTTTGATTTTTAGCAAGTTTTTCATCTTGAGGTACTATTTTTAAATTTAATTTAATTTTATTACTGCCTGTAATCCTTTCTAATATATTTACTATATCAATTCTCTTTATACCAACATTAGTTTCAATTATGACATTACACTCATTATGACCAATTAAAACTTCAACAGCTATTTTTGGATTTTCATTATTTTTGTATGCAAGATCTACTATTGCACCTGCAATTCTGTCTGCTACCTTGTCTGGATGACCAGGATTTACTTTTTCAATCATATATATTTCCTCCCTTTTACATCTAATAAAAAAACACCCAAGATAACTTTCTTGAGTGTAAAAAGTTATCTTATAGAATCTAGCATTACCACCTAATTTAATAGGTTGGTGCGATTTCATTGGGCTAGTCCCTCCATCGCTCTTTATAAGATGTTGAACTAATTATACCTTAATTATCTTTTTCTAACAATATTTTTACTAAAAAATTTTTAATATTTAGTGGAAAAGTAATAACAAGTGGAGAATATAACATATGAAAGAGTTATTTCTATGAGAGGAGGAAAAATTGAATAACTCTTATCAAAAAATAATAAAGGAGGAACTTTGGTTACAATAAAAGGATATACAAATAATCCAGAACTAAGAAAAAAAGAGGTAATACCAGGAACATTTGATGCAGTATTTAAAGCAGTATTAACAGAAGAAAAAGAAGTACTCGCAGAAATAATAGAACTAGTAATTGGTATACCAAAAGAAGAAGTAATAAAAAATGGAGTAATAATAAATAGTGAGTATGTAAGAGAAAATATAATTGAAACAGATAAAAAGTCAGATTTATTAATAAGTATAGGAGATAATGTAATAAATTTAGAAATGGATAGAAGATATTATTCAGGCTCAAATAAAAAGAATAATAAATATATACATAAAATAGTAAATCATTATAATCCAAAGAATACAGTTCAAATATGTTTTACAAGTTATAAAGAAGGAGAAGAATTAAAAGGAGAAAAAAAGTCAATAAGAAAATATATGTTTCAAGATAGTGATGGAAATGTAGAAGATTATGGACTAGAAAAATATAAGATAGACCTTGAATATATAGAAAATAAATATTATAATAATGATGAGTTAACTAGAAGAGAAAAAATCTTCTTAATGTTTAAAGAATCAAATAGAGAAAAATTAAAAGAAATCTCGAAAGGAGATAAAATTATGGATAAAATATATAAAAGATTAGACAAATTATCAGAAGATGAAGCATTATCATTATTATATGATGAAAAAGAAAGAGAAGAAGAAAAGAAACAAGCAGAAATAGAATATGCAGAAGAACACGGATTAAATAAAGGTATAAAACAAACTGCTAAAAATATGCTTGAGAGAAATATGAATATTGATGTAGTAGCAGAAATAACAGGTTTGTCTTTAGAAGAAGTTATAAAGCTAAAAGAAGATATATAAAAAACTAAACAGTTACATTAGAATATATTGTAATTGTTTTTTATTGTGAAATTTTTAATCTTGTAGTATAATACAAGTGCAAAAAAGAAGGTTGATTAAAATGAAATATGAAATAATTGTAGTTGGTGGAGGACATGCTGGGTGTGAAGCAACACTAGCTTCTGCTAATAAAGGTCACAAAACATTACTTGTTACAGGTTCAAAAGATACAATTGCGATGATGCCATGTAATCCATCAATAGGTGGTTCTGCAAAAGGAATTGTAGTAAGAGAAATAGATGCACTTGGTGGATACATGGGTAAAGTTGCAGATAAAACATTACTTCAAATGAAACTTTTAAATAGCAGTAAAGGACCTGCTGTTAGATCACTTAGAGCGCAAGGTGACAAAATTACTTATCCAAAAGAAATGTTAAGAATATTAGAAGAACATAAAAATATAGATATAATTGAGGAATTGGTAGAAGATTTAATAGTAGAAAATAATAAAATAAAAGGTGTTAAATTATCCACAGGAAAAGAGATTATGTGTGATGCTGTAATTCTTACAACTGGAACTTATATGAAGGCAAATATATTAGTAGGTGATAAAAGAACAGTTTCAGGACCAAAAGGAACAAGACCTTCTTTATACTTAAGTGAAAATCTAGAAAAATTAGGATTTAAAATACTTAGACTTAAAACAGGAACTCCACCTAGAATTGATAGAAGTACAATAGATTTCTCAAAGACTAAAAGAGAAGATGGAGATGACAAACTATATACATTTTCATTTGATAACAAACCTTATTATACTGTGGAAAACCAAGAACCATGTTATTTAACTTATACAACAGAAGAAACTCATAAAATTATTAGAGATAATTTAGGTAAATCTAGTATGTATGGTGGTTTTTATGAAAAATTAGGAACTGGACCTAGATATTGTCCATCTATAGAAGATAAAGTAGTAAGATTTGCAGATAAAGAAAGACACCAATTATTCTTAGAACCAGAAAGTAAATATTATGATGATATATATCTTCAAGGTTTTTCAACGAGTATGCCATATGATGTACAAGAAGAAATGGTACATAGTTTACCAGGACTTGAACATGCTAAAATACTTAGATATGCATATGCAATAGAATATGATGCTATAGACTCAAGAGATTTAAAACCAAGTCTAGAAACTAAAATAATAGATGGATTATTTACTGCAGGACAAATAAATGGTACAAGTGGTTATGAAGAAGCCGCAGGACAAGGATTAATCGCAGGAATAAATGCAGGATTAAAACTAGAAGGAAAAGATCCATTAATCTTAGGAAGAGATGAATCATACATTGGTGTACTTATAGATGATTTAGTAACAAAAGGTGTAAAAGATCCATATAGATTGCTTACTTCAAGAGCAGAATACCGTTTATTACTAAGACATGATAATGCTGATATTAGACTTAGAACTCATGGTTATGAAGTAGGTTTAATTAGTGATGAACAATATAATAGATTAAAAGAAAAAGAAAAGAATATAGATTTAATAATAGAAGAATTAAAGAATATAAAAATAAAAGATGAAAAAAATATTACTGCATATGATTATTTAAAAAGAACAGAAGTATCAATTAATGATGTAAAAGATAAATTAAGTAAAGAATATGATGAACTAGAATTAGAACAAGCAGAAATCATGATTAAATATGAAGGATATATTAGAAAAACAAGAAAAGAAGCAGAAAAAATGAAAAAGTTAGAGAACAAAAAAATTCCTAAAGATATTGATTATGATAAAGTTCCTAATTTAGCTAGTGAAGCAAGAATAAAATTAAAAGAAGTAAGACCAGAAAGTTTTGGACAAGCACTTAGAATAAGTGGAGTAAATCCATCAGATGTATCTATTTTATCTGTTTATATGAAGAGGTATTTTAATGAATAAGAATGAATTTGTTTTAGCACTAAAAAATCTTGGAATAGATATAACAGAAGAAAAACTAAACAAATTAGATAAATACTATGATTTATTAATAGAGTGGAATAATAAAATAAATTTAACTAGAATAACAGATAAAGAAGAAGTTTATTTAAAACATTTTTATGATAGTTTAACATTAATAAAAGCATATGATTTAAATAAGAAAATTAAGGTTTGCGATGCAGGAACAGGTGCAGGATTTCCTGGAATAGTTCTAAAGATAGTATTTGATAATATTGATATTACACTTGTAGATGCATTAAATAAAAGAGTTATGTTTTTAAATGAGGTTATCAAAGAGTTAGAGTTAAAAAATATTACTACTGTACACTCTAGAATAGAAGATTTTGCTAAAGAAAATAGAGAAAAATTTGATTTAGTTACTTCAAGAGCAGTTTCTAGACTAAATTTATTAGATGAACTATGTATTCCTCTTGTAAAAGAAAATGGTTATTTTATACCAATGAAAGCAAATTTAGAGGGTGAAATAGAAGAAGCAGAATCTGGAATAAAAAAATTAGGTGCACAAAAAGAAGAAATAATATCATTTCTTTTACCTAAAGAAGAATCTGTTAGAAATTTAATAAAGATAAAAAAAGTAAATAAGACAAGTATTAAATATCCAAGAGTTTTTGATAAAATCAAAAAAAATCCATTGTAAAATATGGATTTTTATTGTACAATAATAAGTAAGAATAAAAGGTAGGGAGCAGTTATGAACGAAAGGGAAAGAGAAATAATTGAAGTATCATTAGATGATATTATTCCAAATAGATTTCAACCAAGACTTTCATTTGATGAACAAGGATTAAATGAGCTTGCTGAATCAATAAGACAACATGGAATAATACAACCTCTAGTTTTAAGAAAAATTGGCGATAAATATGAAATAATAGCGGGCGAAAGAAGATATAAAGCATCGTATATTGCAGGACTAACTAAAGTTCCAGCAGTTATAATTGATTTAAATGATAATGAATCTGCTGAAGTAGCTATTGTAGAAAATATCCAAAGAAAAGATTTATCACCAATAGAAGAAGCAAAATCATATAAAAAATTGCTTGATAGAGGATATTTAACACAAGATCAATTAGCGTCTAGAATGGGTAAAAATCAATCAACAGTATCAAATAAGTTAAGGCTTCTAAATCTAGATGAAAAAGTTCAAGATGCTCTTTTAAATAATAAAATATCAGAAAGACATGCAAGAAGTTTACTAAAATTAGATAATAAAGAAGAGCAAAAAGAAGTATTAGATGAAATAATAGAAAAAAGATTAAATGTTAGAGATACAGAAGATTTAATTAATAGAAAATTAAATGGAGAAGAAGAATTTATTAACATTCCTAACTTATCTAATACAGGAATAGAAGAAACATTTGATTTTAATAATATTCCAAACATTTCAAATGATTACAAAAATGAGGAAGAAATAGAAAAAATACCAACATTTAGTAGTAATCCAATAAAAGAATATAAAGAAAATGACGACGATATAGAAGTAATTAGTGATTTTGATAACGATATAATAAATGTTCCATCTTTATCAATTGCTAAAAAAGAAAAAAATATAGATGATGTAATTAGTAAAATTCAAAAAGTAGTAGAAGAAGTAAAAGAACTAGGTTTTGAAGCAAAATTAGAAGAATATGATTTTGATGGATTATATCAATTTGTTATAAAAGTAGATAATGAAAACTAAAAATATGATGAAAAAATCATATTTTTTTTAATATTTAGGGGAAAAGTAAATTGTAACGGAGAATATAACATATGAAAGGGTTATTTTTAGAAAATAGAAAGGAGGAAAAATTAAATAACTCTTATCATTAATATAAAGGAGGATATTATGGTTACAATTAAAGATAATTATGTATTAGATGATGAAAAATTAGATGTTATATTGTCAAATTTAGAACATAACCTAAAGACATTATTTGAAAATGATAAAGATATGCTTGCAGAAATAATAAATGGTGTCACAGGAATACCAAAAGAAGATATAATTGAAAGAGGAATTCTTTTAGATAGTCAAGATCTAATAAATCCAGAAAAAGTAAAAAAATATAAAGACTCGGATATACTTATTAGTGTATATAATAATACAATAAATATTGTAATGAATAAAAAAGACCAAAAATAATAAAGGAGGAACTTTGGTTACAATAAAAGGATATACAAATAATCCAGAACTAAGAAAAAAAGAGGTAATACCAGGAACATTTGATGCAGTATTTAAAGCAGTATTAACAGAAGAAAAAGAAGTACTCGCAGAAATAATAGAACTAGTAATTGGTATACCAAAAGAAGAAGTAATAAAAAATGGAGTAATAATAAATAGTGAGTATGTAAGAGAAAATATAATTGAAACAGATAAAAAGTCAGATTTATTAATAAGTATAGGAGATAATGTAATAAATTTAGAAATGGATAGAAGATATTATTCAGGCTCAAATAAAAAGAATAATAAATATATACATAAAATAGTAAATCATTATAATCCAAAGAATACAGTTCAAATATGTTTTACAAGTTATAAAGAAGGAGAAGAATTAAAAGGAGAAAAAAAGTCAATAAGAAAATATATGTTTCAAGATAGTGATGGAAATGTAGAAGATTATGGACTAGAAAAATATAAGATAGACCTTGAATATATAGAAAATAAATATTATAATAATGATGAGTTAACTAGAAGAGAAAAAATCTTCTTAATGTTTAAAGAATCAAATAGAGAAAAATTAAAAGAAATCTCGAAAGGAGATAAAATTATGGATAAAATATATAAAAGATTAGACAAATTATCAGAAGATGAAGCATTATCATTATTATATGATGAAAAAGAAAGAGAAGAAGAAAAGAAACAAGCAGAAATAGAATATGCAGAAGAACACGGATTAAATAAAGGTATAAAACAAACTGCTAAAAATTTATTGTTAATGAATATGAAAGTAGAAGACATATCAAAAGCAACAGGTCTATCAATTGAAGAAATTAATAATTTAAAATAAAAGATAACACGCACGTTATCTTTTATTATTTATCATAAGTTGTAGGTTGTGTACCTTTAATATAGTAAACAATTTTTTTCTTTTTAGATATATTATTCGCAAGATTTCCAGTAATAGGATTAACTAAAACTGATACAACATTTTCAGGCTTATCATACCAAGAATCATTTTTATCTCTTAAGTAATTTTCCATAGTATCAGCCCATATATTTTTTGATATTTTTGAGTCACTACTTTTTATCTTTTGATTTTTATCATATCCAACCCATACACCCAAAGTATAGTCCTTATTATATCCCATAATCCATGAATCCGAATCAGTAGAACCAGTTTTAATAGCATAAGTTTTAGTAAGTTTAGGTTTAATAGTAAGACATGTAGGAGCATTATAATCTATTAAAGTACTATCATAACAATTATTTAAAAGAGTACTAAGTACAAAAGTATAATTATAATCAAAAACTGTCTTTGGTATACTTTTATGTTTATATAAAGAATTTCCTTTTAAGTCTTCCACTTTTCTAATAAGATATAAATTATTTCTAACTCCTTCATTTGCAAGAGTAGAATATGCATTAGTCATCTCCATAATATTTAATTCCTCTGTTCCAAGAGGGAGTGATACAGTTTTTTCCATTTTAGTTTTAATACCTGCTTTTTTAGCAACATCAATAATTTTGTCTTCGCCTAAAAATAAATGAGTTTTAACTGCGTATATGTTATCAGAATAAGCAATCGCAAGTAAAAGAGGAATAGGTTTAGATGGATATATATTTCCAAAATTTGCAGGACTATAAGTTTTATTATTTTCTAAAGAAAAAGTAGTAGGTTCTGATAAAAATGTAGATGAGGCAGTAAATCCATCTTCAAGTGCAGCATAATAAAGAAATGGTTTCATAGTAGATCCAACTTGTCTTTTTGAATAAACTGCTCTATTATACTGACTTTTTTCATAATTTTTACCACCAACAAGCGCAATTACTTTACCAGTTTTATTCTCAACCATTACACTAGATGTTTGAATATCACTATCAGATTTAATATTTCCAGTAACAGCATTTTCAAGATATGTTTGTGCATTAACATTTAAATTAGTATATATTTTTATTCCATTTGTATCTAAATAATCATTTGGAATAATATCAATTTTATCAAGTTCATTCATAACAGCATCTTTATAATACATTAAAGTAGATAAATTTAATGTATCCTTTTTTCCATGATAAGTTAATTTAACATTATAAGCAGCGTCTGCTTCTTTCTTTGTAATATAACCATTAGTAACCATAGAATCAAGTATAACCCTTTGTCTTTTCTTAGCTTTAGTTTCATTATTAATAGGTGAATATTCTTGTGGCGAGCCTGGAATACCTGCGAGCATAGAACTTTCAGCAAGAGATAAATCCTCTGCAGATTTATTAAAATAATATTTAGCAGCATTTTGTATTCCCATAACGCCATTACCATAATTAATAGTATTTAAATATCCTTCAAGTATTTCATCTTTTGAATAATTAATTTCAAGTTTTAATGCAAGCCATGCCTCTTTAAATTTTCTATTCCAATTTCTATCAAAATTAAGATATAAATTTCTTGCATATTGTTGTGATATAGTAGATGCCCCTTCAATAATAGAGCCATTTTTAGCATTTTTATACATTGATTTTAATATTCTTACATAATCAAATCCATTATGCTTATAAAATCTTTTATCTTCAATAGAAATAGTCGCATTAATTAAATCTTTATCAATTAGCTTTAAACTAATCCATTCTTTTGAACCATTTCCCTTATAAATTACATTATCATCTTTATCATAAATAATTATATTATTAGTTTTTTTTAAGTCCATTTTAGGCGAAAGACTAATATAAAAGTAAATAAATGTAAATAATATACATATAAAAAAACTAAAAAAAACAAACGATTTTAGCAGTATTCTTTTCCATTTCATATAATTTCACCTATATTTCCTTTATTATTATGTAAAAAAAAAGAAAAAATATGAGTGCATTTTTACTATATATATGATATAATGCTACTTGAAAAAAAGATTGGTGATTTTTTTTGAAAAAAGTATATATTGATTATAAGATAAAAAATAATGATGAAATATTAAAAAAAGAAAACTTAGAAGCAGTTTATAAAGTAAATGAATATTTAAAAATAAAAGATATAGATGAAAATATAAATATTTCTTTCGATAATGGTAATATTATTATGGAAAGAGATAATAATGAATCAAATCTATTATTTAATTTTGTATTAGATAAAGAAACAGAATCAAAGTATTTTATTAAAAACTTAAACTTTTATATTGATACAAAAGTAAAAACAAATCATTTACAAATAGATGATGATAGAATTATAATTGAATACGACTTATGGTTATCTGATGAATATTCTGGTAACTTTAAATATGAAATTATATTAAAGGAGGTATAAAGATGCTTGATTTTAAAAAAGAAATATCTAAACTAATAAGTAAAGAATTGAATATGGAAGATGATTTAATATATTCTTTCATTCAGCTTACTAAAGACGAAACAAACGGTGATTATTCTTTCCCATGTTTTAGTTTAGCAAAAACTTTAAGAAAATCTCCAATGATGATTGCAGACGAATTAAAAGAAAAAATAAATAATACTGATTTTATAGAAAAAATAGAATCAGTAAGTGGATATTTAAATTTTTATATCAAAAAAGAAGTATTAATAAGAGAAGTAATAAATTCATTTGATGAAGAAAAAGAAAAATTTGGTTCAGCAAATATTGGACAAGATAAAACAGTATTAATAGATTATTCTTCTCCAAATATTGCAAAACCTTTTCATATTGGTCATTTAAGATCAACAGTAATAGGTCAATCATTATATAGAATTTATAAAGAACTTGGATACAATGTGGTTGGAATAAATCATTTAGGTGATTATGGAACACAGTTTGGTAAGTTAATAGAGGCTTATAAACTTTGGCATGATGAATATAATATAGATGAAAATCCAATTGATGAATTAACTAAAATGTATATAAGAATAAATGAATTATGTGAAGAAAATCCTGAAGTATTAGAAAGATGCAGAAATAATTTTAAATTACTTGAAGAAAAAGATGAATATTGTATGAATCTTTGGAACAGATTTAAAGAACTTAGTTTAGAAGAATTTAAGAAAACATATGATTTACTTGGAACAAGTTTTGATAGTTATAAAGGAGAAGCATTTTATAGCGATAAAACAAATGAAGTATTAGAAATATTAGAAAAAAATAATAAAATAACTAATTCAGAGGGTGCTAAAGTAGTAGACTTAGAGCAAGATGGAATAAATACACCATGTATCATTCAAAAATCAAATGGTTCATCAATATATGCAACTCGTGATTTGGCAGCTATACTTTATAGAGCAAGAACATATGATTTTGATAAATGTATATATGTTACAAGTTATGAACAAGATTTACACTTTAAACAAATATTTGCAGTAGCAAAATATCTTGATTTAGATGAAAAATATGTTGATGGATTAATTCATGTATCATTCGGAATGGTAAAAGTCGCAAGTGGTAAATTATCCACAAGAAAAGGTAACATAATAAAATTAGAAGATTTATTAAATGAAGCAATCAAAAGAGCAAAATCTATAATAGAAGAAAAAAATCCTAATTTAGATAATATAGATGAAATAGCAAGAAAAGTTGGAGTAGGCGCAGTTATATTTAATGATTTATATAATAGTAGAATAAAAGATGAATTATTTGATTATGATATAATGCTTAATTTTCAAGGAGAAACATGTCCATATATTCAATACATGTTTGTAAGAATTAATAGTGTCTTAGAAAAGTCAAATAGTAAAATTTTACTAGAAAATGTAAATATAAATAAAATAAATGATGATTTATCGTATAGAATGGCAAAAATAATATATAATTTTAGTGATACCATTAAAGAAGCAGCAAGTAAAAATGAACCATATATTATTTCAAGATACTTAATAGATCTTGCAAAAGCATATAGTTCATTCTATAATGAGAATAAAATATTATCTGATGACCTTGAAGAAAGAGATTCAAGATTATATTTAGTAAATATGGTTGGAAATATACTTAAGAAAGGAACTTATTTGCTTGGTATTGAAATGCCAAATAAAATGTAGTGAACAAATAATAATTTTAAGAATATAAATATAGCAAATAATAAGAAAGAGGTAAAAATATGAGCATAAGAGAAAAAGATAAGTTAGATTTAGAATTAATGAGCTATACTGATATAGCATATGAAATTATTAAGGAAGATAAAAAACAGTATAATACTCCAAATTTATTTAGAGAAGTATGTAATTTACTTGAATTATCTGAAGCTGAATTTGAAGCAAAAATAGGAGACTTCTTTACAGCACTTACAACAGATAAAAGATTTATTTTAATAGATAGTGTTAATTGGGATTTAAAAGAAAATCATGTTGTAAAAGTAGTTGTTGATGATGGTGAAGATGATGCAGTAGATGTAGTAGACGATGAAGAAGAAAGTGAAGATGAAGAAGAAGAAACAACTGATGAAGATGACGCGATAGAAGATGATTATACAGATGAATCAGATGATGATTACATGGAAGATGATTTAGAAGATTTAAATATAGTTGATGAAGACGATATAGAAGAGTAGGTGAAAAAATGATAGATAGATTAGAAGCAACTTTAGAAAAGTACAATAGTTTAACAGAAGAACTTAGTAAACCAGAAGTTTTAAGTGATGTAAAAAAGATGACTTCACTATCTAAAGAACAAGCATCACTTGCAGATATTATTGAAAAATATAAAGAATATAAAAAAGTTGTTAGTGATATTAACGATGCAAAAGAAATGCTAGATGATAAAGAAATGGCTGCATTTGCAAAAGAAGAAATATCAAGACTTGAAACAGAAAAAGAAAATTTAGAAAAAGAACTTGAAGTACTATTACTTCCAAAAGATCCTAACGATGACAAAAATACTATAGTTGAAATAAGAGGTGCTGCAGGTGGGGATGAAGCAAATCTTTTTGCAGGAGACTTATTTGAAATGTATAGTAGATATGCAGAAAATATGGGATGGAAAATAGAAATAATAAATGCTGTAGAAGGAACAAGTGGTGGATATTCACAAATAGAATTCATGGTTAAGGGAGAAAATGTATACTCAAAACTTAAATATGAATCAGGAACACATAGAGTTCAAAGAGTTCCAAGTACAGAATCACAAGGAAGAGTTCATACATCAACTGCGACAGTTGCAGTACTTCCAGAAGTAGAAGATATAGATATAGAAATAAAAGATAGTGATATAAGAGTAGACGTATATAGAAGTAGTGGTGCAGGAGGACAAGGAGTAAATACAACAGATAGTGCAGTTAGAATAACATATTTACCAACAAATACAGTTGTAACTTGTCAAAATGAAAGAAGTCAGCTTAAAAATAAAGAACAAGCTATGAAAGTATTAAAAAGTAAAATATATGAAGATTTACAAAAGAAACAAAATGCTGAAATAGAAGACGAAAGAAGAAGTAAAATTGGTACAGGTGATAGAGCAGAAAAAATAAGAACATATAACTATCCACAAAATAGAGTGACTGATCATAGAATTAATTTAACAATAATGCAGTTAGATAGAATTATGCAAGGTAAATTAGATGAAATAATAGAAGCTCTAATTAATGAAGACCAAAGAAGAAAACTTGCAGGAGAATAATGACAGATATAGAATATTTAAAAAAATATTATAATAGGGATATTAATAATGCAATAAAAAGATTAGAAATGGGTGAACCTGTTCAATATATAGTTGGTAATGTAGATTTTTTTGGATATAAAATAAATGTTGATAAAAGAGTTTTAATCCCAAGATTTGAAACCGAGGAACTTGTAGAAAATACTATAAAATATATAAAAAAGTATTTTAGTTTACCTGTAGATATATTAGAAGTAGGAACAGGATCTGGATGCATTAGTATTGCCCTAAAAAAAGAATTAGAAAATATAAATATAACTGCTAGTGATATATCAAGTGATGCATTAGAAGTTGCTTTATCAAATGCAAAAGAAAATAATGCAGATATTAATTTTGTAAATACAGATATTTATAAAGGAATAAATAAAAAATTTGATTGTATAATAAGTAATCCACCTTATATTTCTAAGGATGAAAAAATAATGGATATAGTATATAATAACGAACCACATTTGGCATTATTTGCGGATAACAATGGATTATATTTTTATGAAGAAATAATAAAAAACGCTAAAAATATATTAAAAGATAAATATTTGATATGTTTTGAAATAGGTGAAAGTGAAGCAGAAAGTGTTACATCATATGCATATAAATATTTGAATAATCCAAAAGTCATAGTAAAAAAAGACTTAGAAAAAAGAGATAGAATGATTTTTATACATAATTTTGAATAAAATTAAAATAATCGTCCATACATAGAGTGAAAGGATGATTTTTTTATGAAAAAGTATATAGTTTTAATTCTAGCAATAATATCTATGATATATGTTTTTACAAGTGTTAAAGCAGAGGACACAATAATTCCAGATGAAGCAATAAGATTCAGGGTAATCGCAAACAGCAATACTATTTATGACCAAAATATAAAAGTTCAACTTAAAAATGTCGTACAAAATAAAATATTTGAACTAACAAAAGGAACAGAAACAATAGAAGAAACAAGAAAAATATTAAAAGATAATATTGATTTATTAGATAATTTAACAAAAGAAACATTAAAAAACTTAGGATATGATAAAGATTATAAGATAAATTATGGTTATAATTATTTTCCAAAAAAGAAATATAAAAGTGTAACATATAAAGAAGGAATGTATGAATCATTAGTTATAACATTAGGTACTGGTGAAGGAGATAACTGGTGGTGTGTATTATTTCCACCATTATGCTTAGTAGAAGCAGATGAAAGCACAACAAGTGATGCAGAATATACATTTTTTATAAAAGAAATTATTGATAAATATACTAAATAAAATCAGGATAATTCTTGATTTTTTTCATTAGCTTAATTTATTTGACAAAATGGCCCTTTTGTGTTAGTATATAGCACGTTATTTCGAAAGAGAGGGGATTTTAATGGAAAAGGTTAAGATAGCTCGTAAAGATATGTCAATATCTAAAATAAGCGAAAAAATATTAAAAATTAGTGAGGATTACGAAAAAGCAAAAAAAGAAAATAATAAAGAGATAATGGAAAACTTACAAAAAGAATATGAATATCAAAAAGCAGTTTTAAATGCTTCAGAAAACTTTTTTGCAAAATATGATGAAAAAGAAATGAAGGATAAAGCAAATTATAGTTCTAATGAAGAAGAAGTAAAAAGAGCTAAATGGATATTAAAAAACAAAAAAGAATATCAAGATAAAGAAGATTTATTTGATGCAATAATAGCTTCAAAATCATTAGAAGAAGCTAAAGATGTAATTGAAGAAGCCAAAGAAGAAAAAAAAGAAAAAAATAAAAAACACGGTGTTTTTGCATTCAGAAAATTTAAAACAATTCTTATTATAGGTATAACAGCAGCATCTATCACAATTGGTGGATTAGCAGTATATAAGTTAACAAAACGAAACAAAGATAAACAAAATCCTGTTAGACAGGAACAAACTGCAGAAATAGATGATCTTACTGATAATCTTGATAGTACTCCAGAACAAAATACAGAAGTTAAAGAAAAAAGCAAAGCAAATAATGCAAACGTAAAAAAGAAATCATTTAGCAATGATGAAATAAAAACAGATGAATCATATAAGAATCTTAAATATAAAGGTAATGGTGAAACTATAGATGACTATGCTGAAAAAAATGGTGTACCAACTAGTGGAAAACCAGAAGATACTGTTACTACAAGAGAAATTCCAAATGTATCTTTACCATCAAAACCAGAGGATACAGTAAAAACAGTTGTAATACCTGAAAAAGTTGAGCCAACAACAGAAGATACAAACAAAGAACCAGAAGATAAAATAGATGATTCAAAAAAAGACGACGATAAGAATGATAAAGAAAAAGTAACTGTTGTAGAAAAAGAAGAAAAGCCATCTGATAAAGATCCATCTAAGATTGAAGAATCAAAAGATAATACTAAAAAAGATGATACTAAGAAAGATGATAATAAAAAGGATGAATCAACAACTGAAGATAATAAACCAAAAGATACAGAAGAGAAACCGGAATTTAAAGAACCAACCGAAATAGAAGAAGACGAAAAAGATGTTACTTATGTTGATGGTGATAAAAATAATTCCAACGAACCAACAACTGAAGCACCAAAAATAGATGAATCAACAACAGAGGATAATACACCAAAGGATACAGAAGAGAAACCAGACTTTAAAGATCCAGAAATTATAGAAGAAGATGAAAATGATATTTCATATATTAGTTCATTAAAAAATAATTATATTGCTCTAAAATCAGCAATAATGACAGAACTAGCAAATATGAATCAAACAAAATCAGTAGAAGATTCAGGGCCTGTATTAACTTATACATCTTCAAAAAATTGTTAAGGGGGTAACAAAATGATGAAAGATATAAAGAAAAAAATAGTAACAACCTCATTAGGAGCAATGGTACTTGCTAGTGGCTTAACAGGATGTAATTCAAATACAAAACAAGCATCAAATGATGAAAAATCAAATATAACAACAGAAGTAACAGCTTTAGAACAATTAGAAGAAACAACAATATCACCAGAAGAAGCGCAATTAGAATCAAATAGAGAACAATATAAAGAAGTTGCATTAAATTCATATGAAACTTATCAAGAATTTTATGATGATATAAATGTAACACCAGAAGATATTGAAAAATTAGTTAAAATACTAAATGAAGATTTTGAAGGTATTACACCAGATGATATTAAATCATCAGATTCATTAATGAATCAAATGATATTCTCAAATAATATGCATTATCAAATAGATAAACATATATTTCAAAAAAATGAAGATACTATAAAGGTATATGATCAACCAAGAGTATCAGAACTTGTATCAAATGATAATGAAAGAATAAAAGAATTCTTAATTAGAACTGAAAACTTAAGATATGAAGTTTACAGAGCTTACGCAACAGGTTCAAAAGAAGATAGAAAAAATGCTATGGAAGATGCTGCAAAACTTGTAGATGCAGAAGCTATAAGTTATCGTAAAGGTAATGCTATAATTGACGATGATTATTTATCATCATCTAAAACAATGCTTGTAAGCTGTTATGAAAAAAACATAATTTTCATTTTTAATGCAGTATCAGCAAATCAACCAGAAATGGAATCATCAGAAGGATTTACTATAAATTTAATTTCAAATGTATCAGTAAGTGTTGATAAAGATGGTAATAAAGTATATGATTATACAGGAACTGACGATGTAGCATTCGCAGACGGTAAAGAATTAAGAAAGTTACTTGCTCAAAGTGAACAAGGAAAATATATAGAAACAGAATGTAGTGCAGAGGCGTTATTAATTAAAAAAGTAAAAGAAAACAATATGAGTCAAACAAGTGAAACAAAAGATTTTAATAAAACAGAATTAAAATCAGAATTATTAAAGAAAAAACAAGTATTAAGTATGGTTGAAGCAGCAATGAATAATCAAAATGAAGAATCAAAATCATATAGTTATAGAGCATAATTAATATGTAAACTAAAAAGTAGACATTTGTCTACTTTTTTACATTTTATATTTTTTATTTATCTAAAGTATGCTAAAATATTAATACGACATATATTAGATATAGGAGGTAAATATGAAGGTTTTAAAAATACATGGAGGAAAAGAACTTGAAGGAAAAGTAAAAATAAGTGGCGCAAAAAATAGTGCGGTAGCATTACTTCCTGCAACAATATTATGTGATGATACAGTTACATTACATAATGTACCAGATATATCGGATGTAGATGCATTAGTAGATATATTAAATTATTTAGGTGCAAAAGTTGATAATTATGAAGAAGAATCATATAGAATAGATACAAAACAAATGCAAAATAGAGAAATTATAGAAGAAATGTCTAATAAATTACGAGCATCGTATTATTTTATGGGAGCTCTTCTAGGTAAATATAAAAAAGCAGTAGTTTCATATCCAGGGGGATGTAGTATTGGATCTAGACCTATAGATTTACATTTAAAAGGTTTTGAAAGTCTAGGTGCAAAAATCGAATATGAAGAAAATAATATAATTATTAGTGCTGAAGAATTAAAAGGAAGTAATATATATTTAGATTTTGCAAGTGTAGGTGCAACTATAAATATAATGTTTGCAGCAGTAAAAGCAGAAGGAACAACAATAATAGATAATGCTGCAAGAGAACCAGAAATAGTAAATATAGCAATGTTTTTAAACAGTATGGGAGCAAAAATAACAGGTGCAGGAACAAGTACTATAAGAATAAAAGGTGTTAAAAATATGCATTCATCAGTACATGAAGTTATACCAGATAGAATAGAAGCAGGAACATATATAATGATAGGTGCATGTGCATGTAAGAGCCTCGTAGTAGAAAATGTAATACCAGAACACTTAGAAGCGTTGACACAAAAATTATTAGAAATGGGCGTAGATTTAAAAATAGAGGATGAATCAATATATGTATCAAATAAAAATAAGCTAAAAGCTGTAAAAATAAAAACACAAGTATATCCAGGTTTTCCGACAGATATGCAGCAGATAATGTCTTCACTTATGACTACAGCAGAAGGTAGAAGTGTAATAGAAGAAACTATATATGAAAATAGATTTCAAAATTTATATGAAATAAAAAAGATGGGTGCAAATGTTGAGATAAATAGTAATAAAGGATATATATTTGGACCTACAAAATTAAGAGGAAAAACAGTAAATGCAACAGATTTAAGAGCGGGTGCATCACTTGTACTCGCAGCCCTTATCGCAGAAGGAACAACAACAATAAATAATGCAGATTATATATTAAGAGGATATGAACATATAACAGAAAAACTTACATCTTTAGGTGCTAAAATAGAACTAACTCAAATATAATTTACTAGTAGTAATACTAGGGAGTGGGTATATGAAGATGAAAATATTAATAATATTTCTATTTTTTACAGGCATTATATTTATCTCTTATGTAAAGAGTAATAAAGAAGAAATAAATTATACAATAATAGGAGAAAAAGAACTATTTTCAAATAATATTATATCCAAAAATTTTTCTGATTTAATATATGATGAATTGTCAAAAAAGAATAATTTTGGTTTTTATTCAAAAGAATTTATATATAAAAATATAAGAACAATTGATATGATAAATAACATTAATAATAATGTAAATATAGATAATATATATATACAAAATATATTAAAAAGGACAAATGTTCTTATAATAAATACAGGAAATAATGAAATAAATTATAAATTATCAAAAGTTGATAGTAATGAAAATAACGATAATGAAGTATATAATTATCTAGATGAAGTATATAAAGATATTAAAGTATTAATAGAAAAAGTAAAAGATTTAAATGAAGGAAAAATAATATTTCTTGGAATATATAATGATACAGGAAATGAAGATAATGATAAATATTATAAATATATAAACGAAAAATTAGAATTATTAATGCATTCAAATGACATAGATTACTTAAATTTATTTTATGTATTAAATAAAAATGAAGATTATCTAACAAAAGGAAACAATATTTATATAACAAATGAGGGTAATATTGCAATTTTTAATAAATTATATCGTAAAATTGATCAATTATACTTGCATAAACAACGCTAAATTGTTATAATATTAAAGATTTTAGTAATTCTATGACTAAAAAAATAGTTATGGCGGAAGGAGAAATAAAAATGGCAAAACAAGGAAATATTGAATATATGGATACTACAGTTACTTGTGCTTGTGGTGAAACATTTACAACAAAGTCAACAAAACCAGAAATTCGTGTAGATGTTTGTTCTAAATGTCATCCTTTTTATACTGGAAAACAAACAAGAGCATCTAAAGCAGGTAATGTAGAAAAATTTAATGCTAAATATGGATTTAAATCAGAAGAAAAATAAGCTAAATACTAGTTTATTTTTTTTTAATGTTTTATAATAATAATGGGTGAATAAAATGAAAATAGGAATAGCGTCAGATCATAGAGGATATGAATTAAAACAAAAAATAATAAAAGATATGAAAGGCATTGAATTTGTAGATTTTGGAACAAATTCAGATAAGAGTGTGGATTATCCTGATTATGCATTTAAGTTATGCACAGGAATAATAAATAAAAAAGTAGATTTAGGAATTGCAATATGTGGTTCAGGAATAGGAATAAGTATTGCATGTAATAAAGTAAAAGGAATAAGATGTGCAAGAGTTACAACTATTAAAGATGTAAAAGTAACAAAGAAAGATAATAATGCAAATGTAATAGCGTTTTCTAGTGATGTAAATTATGATAAAGTAAAAAGAATGATAGAAGAGTTTATAAATACACCATTTAGTAATGAAGAAAGACATATAAAAAGAATTAATAAAATTAGTGAATATGAAAGATTAAATTAACATATACTTTAACGGGTGAAGACTATGAAAAGAATAGTGGTAATCATAATAAGTGTTATATTTATACCTTTTATAATTACTAGTTTTTTTTATGAGTATAAACTTCAACATATACAATCTGGATTTAATTCAAATAAAGATGAAACAGTAGTTAGAGTTCTAACAAAAAATAATACTGTGGAAAAAATTAATTTAGAAGATTATTTAGTTGGAGTAGTATCAGGAGAAGTACCCGTTTCATTTGAAAAAGAGGCAATAAAAGCGCAAGCAGTAGCGGCAAGAACATATGCATTAAAACAAATAGAAAACCATAAAAATTATGAATATGATGTAAAAGATGATACATCATCACAGGTATATCAAACAGATGAAGAATTAAGAAATAAATGGGGTAATAATTATGATGAATATGTAAAAAAAATAAAGGAATGTGTAAATGAAACAGAAGGAGAATATGTTTCATATAATAATGAAGTAATATATGCATTTTTCTTTTCCACAAGTAATGGAAAAACAGAAGATAATAAAAATGTATTTGGAAAAGATTTACCATACTTAAAAGTTGTAGATAGTAGTTTTGATGAATCCGAAACAAAGAACTTTACCACAGTAAAAATAGTATCATTAGATGATTTTTATAAACAATTAGATTTAGAAAAAAGTGATGAATTAAACATAACTGATATAGCAAGAACAGAATCAGGTAGAATATCAAGTATTATGGTAAATGGGAAAGCTTTTACAGGAAGAGATTTTCAAAAAAGATTATCACTTAGATCAAATGATTTTACTATACAAAAAAATAATGAAAATATAACAATAACAACAAAAGGATTTGGTCATGGTGTTGGAATGAGTCAATATGGCGCAAATGCACTTGCAAAAAGACATAAAACATATGATGAAATACTTAAATATTATTATCAAGGTACAAATTTACAAAAATTATAAAAAAATTGTATAAAATAAGAAAAATCTACCAAACTTAAAATGAGGTGGATAAAATGAAAGAAAGAAAAAGAAAATTAAAACCATTTGTAATGCCAATGGTATATGCATTAGCGTTTACAGCATTAGTATTATCTTTATCAGTAGTAGATACTATTCAAAATAAACAAGTATCAAAAGCAGATGATAATTATACATATGTTAATAATAGTATAATATCAAGCAATGTACCTGTTGTAAAAGAAGAAACAATAGAAGTAACAATAAAACCATTTAAAAGTGATAATGTAGAAATAGCAAAAAAATTCTATGATACAAATGCAAGTGATGAAGAAAAACAAAATGCACTTATATATTATAATGATACATATATGCAAAATTCAGGTGTATTATATAAATCAAAAGAAGCATTTGATGTAGTTACTATATTAGATGGAACAGTTGTAGATGTAAAAAAAGATGAAGTATTAGGTAATATAGTTGAGATAAAACATTCAAATAATTTAATCACAACTTATGAAGGATTATCCACAGTAAATGTAAAAAAAGATCAACTTTTAAAACAAGGTGATGTAATTGGTAAAAGTGGTAAACTAAATTTAGGCGAAGAAATAGAAAATGGATTACTATTTGAAGTAATAAGTGACGGAAAATATATTAATCCTTTAACATATTTAGAACAAAAAAATAATGGACAATAAAATAATCATAAAAAAATAATATTTATATATATTTTACTATAGGGGTGTTTAACTTGAATAGTAAAATATATAAAAGAATAAGATTAGAAACAGAATATATTTTAAAGGAGAATTTAACAGTAAGAGAAATAGCAAAAAAAATAAATGTAAGTAAAAGCACAGTACATAAAGATTTACATGAAAGACTTTTTGATATTGATAAAAATTTATTTAAAAAAGTAGATAAAATTATGCAAGAACATTTAGAAATAAGACATATAAATGGCGGTAATGCTACTAAAATGAAATATGAAAAATTAAGAAAGGGATGATATCTTGCTAAGCAAAGATATAGGAATAGATTTAGGAACAGCAAATGTTTTAATATACGTAAAAGGACAAGGTATTGTCATAAATGAACCAAGCGTAGTTGCAATAGAAACAGAAAGTAAAAAAGTATTAAGTGTCGGTGAAGAAGCCCATCAAATGTTAGGTAGAACTCCCGGAAAAGTTCGCTCAATTAGGCCATTAAAAGATGGAGTAATCGCAGACTTTGAATTAACAGAAGCAATGCTTAATAATTTTATAAAAAAAATAAAAGTAAAAGGAGTTTTTACAAGACCTAGAATACTTATTTGTTGTCCATCTAATATTACGCAGGTTGAAAGAAATGCAATAAGAGAAGTAGCAGAAAGTGCAGGGGCAAAAAAAGTATATGTAGAAGAAGAACCAAAAGTTGCAGCTGTAGGAGCAGGCCTTGATATAAGTGCTCCATCTGCAAGTATGGTAATAGATATAGGTGGAGGAACAACAGATATAGCAATACTTTCATTAGGAGATATAGTAAATAGTAAATCAATTAGAGTTGCAGGAGATTTATTTGATACAGAAATAATTAAATACGTAAAAAATAAATATAAATTATTAATTGGTGAAAGAACAAGTGAAGATGTAAAGATAAAAATAGGTACAGTATATCCTGATGCTAAAAAGGAAAAAATGCTTATTAGAGGTAGAGATATGATAACAGGTTTACCAAGTTCTATTACAATAAGCTCAAAAGAAGTAGAAGAAGCATTACATGAATCAATACATAAAATAGTACTTGCTACAAAATCAGTACTAGAAGAAACAATGCCAGAATTATCAGCAGATATTGTCACAAATGGAATAGTAGTAACTGGTGGAGGAGCATTATTAAATGGACTTAAAAAACTACTAGAAGAAGAATTAAAAGTACCAATTAAAATAGCAGATTCACCACTTACATGTGTAGTAGATGGAACTAAGGTTATGTTAGATAATATAAAATTACTTGAAAAATAAGTAAAATACTTATTTTTTTTCATTTATATATATGTTATAATTCTATTAGTGGGTGATAAAATGAGTAGTAATTTATTAGATAACCTAAGAATAATTGCGATAGTTTTTTTGTTTGTTGCGTGTTTAGTACCATTCATAAAAAAACTTGCTTTATATATAGGTGCTGTTGATATCCCTGGCGGAAGACATATCCACAGTAAAATAATGCCAAAACTTGGTGGACTTGCTATATTCACAGGATTCTTATTAGGATATATGCTTTTCTGTAATCAGACACCACAAATGATTTCAATATTAATAGGTGGATTTATAATATTAGTATTTGGATTATTTGATGATATAAAAAGACTCCCTGCATCTGTTCAATTTATTGGTCAAATAGCAAGTGCTGTAGTAGTAGTTTTTTATGGTAATATAGTAATGCAGGATGTATCTGCATATGGGATATATTTAAATTTTGGTGCATTTGCGCCATATTTAACTATTATTTTTATAGTAGCACTTATGAATTGCTTAAACTTTATAGATGGATTAGATGGACTCGCAGGTGGAATTGCAACAATATTTTTTGTAACTATTTCAATAATTATAAATTATACAGGAATATATAATGGATTAGATGCATCATTATCACTAATAATGGTAGGTGCAACATTAGGTTTTTTAGTACATAACTTTCATCCAGCAAAAATATTTTTAGGAAATAGTGGATCAATGTTCTTAGGATATATGATTGCGGTAATATCATTACTTGGATTTAAAAATGTAACAATAACATCAGTAATAATACCATTACTTATATTAGCGGTACCAATACTTGATACATTCTTCGCAATAGTAAGAAGAATAATAAAAGGTCAATCACCAACTCAAGGTGATAAGAAACATATACATCATCAATTGCTTCAAATGACATCTAGTCAAGTAAAAACAGTACTTATAATATATTTAGTAGATATATTATTCTCATGTGCATCAATAATATATGTAATAAAAAATGCAAAACTTGGTCAAATAATATATGCTATTCTAGTTGTTATTGTACTATGGTTTGTACTTACAACAGATATAGTCTTTGATAGAAAGACGATAAAAGATGATATAATTCATAAAGTTAATAAAAAAAATAAAGAAGAAAAAGAAAAAATAGAAAAAAATGGGGAAAAAGAGTGATTTTTTCCTATTTTTTTATGTTTTTATAAAAATTGGTCAAATATGGTATAATTATATAGTGGTGGAGGAAAAATGATAAATTTTGTAGTATGTGAAGATAATAAAATAATTTTACAAAGAAATATTGATATTATTAATAGGGTAATGTTTAAGAATAATATCAATTATAGGGTTTATTCTTTTAGTAATTATTGTGATGATTTAAAAAAGTTAATTAAATCAGATATAGGTAAAAAAATATATATTCTGGATATAGAACTTGAGGATGTATCAGGTATAGATATTGCAATTAATATAAGAGAAAAAGACTTAAATAGTTTTATAATTATTTCAACATCTTATATTGACTATTTACCATACACGTTAAAATCAAAATTAATGCTATTTGATTTTGTATCAAAATTTGATGATTATGAAAAAAATCTTACCTCCGTATTAAATAGAGCACTAAATTCATATAATGGTGACATCAATATAGATGACACAGAAAAAGAAGGAGTGATGTAATATGAATTTATTAAATCTAATTTTAAGTGGTATTGTTTCAGGTACCATGTCATATTTTTCTATAAAAAATTTGTCAAAAAATAAATTTAATGTAAAAAATATGCTTACATATGTATTGATTTTGATTCCATTACTACTTGTTGTATATATTTGTTTTGATGGAATTACTAGATTGCTTTTAAATATAATTTTTACAATTATGGCATTATATTTAACGATATTTAAGAAAGACATTTCTAATTCTGTATATTATGCATTATCCTATGAACTACTTGCATATATATGTGAAATAATTATTTCTGTTATTTTTGTTTCAATATTTAAAATAAATATGAATAGTTATAAAGAATTTCAATTTTCATTATTAATTTTTTCTATATGTAATTGTATATTCATTTATTTGTTATCAAAAAATAGATTTATATGTAAAAGTGTTAGAAGACTAAATGAAATTATAAAGAGAAATAATAAGGAGTGGATTTATATACTTATTATTATGATTATACTTTCGTTATTATTAGTATTTAACAATAATAATTTAGGTTATGGTATTGATTATTACATAAATGCGGGAATGGTAATATTTGTTGTATTTTCACTTATATATGTAATTTATAATAAGTTTCAAAAACAAGCAATAGAAGACAAGTATAATGAGTCAATGGAATATGTGTTAAGGTATGAAAAAATAATAAATGATCAAGGTAAGAAAAATCATGAATATAATAATCAGTTAATGGTTATAAAGGGTTATATAAACAATCCTGAAAGACTTTCAGAATATTTAGATGAAGTTATTGGTGAGCATAAAACTGGTCAAAATTATACAGTTAAACAATTAGGTTTCTTACCAGATGGTGGTGTAAAGGGTTTACTTTATCATAAATTAAGTAAAATGGAGGATAATAATATAAAATATTATCTATATGTAGATCAAAATTTAAAAGATAAAGATATAGAAAATTTTGATTTAAAAACATATCGTGACTTAACAAAATTATTAGGTGTATTTTTAGATAATGCAATTGATGCTGCTTTAAAGTCAGAAGAAAAAGAGATAGAAGTTGAATTAAAGGATAAGGATGATTGTCTTTTATTAACTATTTCAAACACATATGATAAAAACACGGATATAAATAAAGTTGGTAAGTCAGGATTTACAACAAAAGGTGTTGGTCATGGCTTTGGACTATCAATAGTTAAAGATATTGCTAAAACAAATTCTGAAATAGAAACATTTAGTTCTAAAGAAAGTGATAAATTTATTCAAACTGCAATGGTATATTATAAAAAATAAAAGTTCTCTAAAACAAGAGAACTTTTTTAAATAATTAATCAATAAGAGATCTTGGCATTTCTGGTTCATCAAGTAAAACAAATAAACATCCACTAGTAGCAACTGTGCCAAGAAATGCACCAACTGCTGATAAAGCAATAGCTAAAGCTTTTTTCATAAATTTCCCTCCTTAATTTATGGTCAACTATTTAACCTCGTAAGTTTTGTAATTATTATAACTAACTCCAAATATCTTATATGTTATAGGAAGCATTATAATAATTTGTATAACTATTGCAAATATGAAACAATTACTAAGAGTATTATCTTTAATTACAATAGCTATAGTCATATATATTATTGAAATCATTATTGATAACATTTTATAAATTTTTCTTTTCTTTTTATTTATTAGCGGTCTTTTTTCTGTATCCGCAGGAGCAAATATTCCAATTAATACAGTAAGTGGTATAAATAGAATTACTTTTACAATTAATGGTATTGAAAATTTAATGCATATTATTGGAAATAATATAAAGAATAGTGTTGATGATATAAGACAATCAATACTTCTTTTTGCATGTACTCCAAATGATGTAAGTCTAATACCATTAAATATTAGTATTAATAGTAAAGTTTCTTTCCAAATACCTAATATTATTGAAACAATTATAATGAAAATTAATTTTGTTATTGTAAGATATAAACCTTCCAACCCATATTTGATTTTATCAATATCTCTTTGTGACAAATCCTTATTATATGTTGTTACAAGTTCCATACATTTATTTATAATTAATTTCTTCATAACTACTCCTTGACAACATATTACCACCAATATTATGTTGTATATGAAATTTTAAAATAATAAATAAACATTAAACTTTTTTTCTAAAAATTATAAAAAAATATTAAAAAAATACAAAAAAACTCGAAAAAAATCTAATTTTGTCGAGTTTTATTTTTTACATATATATTAGTGATAAAATTAAAGTGTTGACCGCAATTTTTGTCGAATTTTTGGGTACGCTTTTCCTTGAATGTCACGTATATATAGCGGTATCATAAATATAGACATAAGAAGGAGGAATATATGATGTCAAAAGGAATAATTAAATGGTTTAATAATGAGAAAGGATATGGATTTATAAACGGTTCAGCAGATGAAGATATATTTGTTCATTATACATCTATAAAACAAGATGGGTACAAAACTTTATCTGAAGGTCAAGTTGTTGAATTTAATTTAATAAAAACTGATAAAGGTTTACAGGCTACAGACGTAAAAACTGTAAATGAAAAAGAATTAACTGCTATATTATAGTGGTTTTTTTAAAATTTATGTTATAATTTTTAAAAGGAGATGATATGAATGAAATATATTATTAGAAGTGCAAAAATGGAAAATACAGATGCAATCAAAGAATATATTGAAAACAAATTAGCAAGACTTGATAAATATTTTCAAGATTCAGATGAAATTGAAGCCAATGTTTTAACAAAGGTGAATGGTAAAAAACAAACAATTGAGGTTACAATCCCTACAAAGCATTTTACACTTAGAAATGAAGAAACAAATGAGGATTTATATGCCGCAATTGATAAAATAGTTGATAAATTAGAAAGACAAATAAGAAAAAATAAAGAGAAAATAAATAAAAAAGTTAATAAAACTTTAATAAATGATTTTGAATATGATTTAGTTGATGAATTATCAGAAGATGAAAAAGTTGTAAAAAGAAAGAATGTTGAATTAAAACCAATAGATGAGGAAGAAGCAATAATTCAAATGGAGATGCTTGGTCATTCATTCTTTGTATATAAAGATGTTAATACAAATGAGGTTTGTGTATTATATAAAAGAAAAAATGGAAATTATGGGATAATTGAAACTAAGTAGAAATGTGTATTTCTACTTTTTTTCTTGTAAAAATTAGTTCATTATTATATAATTGTTTTAGATAAGGATGATATTAATGGATAGAAGATTTTTGCATTATTTTTTTGTTATAACACTTTTATTTTTTATTGGAAGTGTTCCAGTATCAGCAAAAGAAAATTGTGTTTCGGTTAAATCAGAACTTGAAAAATATGATTCATATGTAAATTTATTAAGTTCTATAGATTGTACAGATAACAGTAATGAAACTAATGTAGCAACTTGTAATGAATTTAACGTAAGAAAAAATATAATTATAACAGATTTAATGAAAAAAAGTGATGAAAAACAAATCTGTCCGAATGAAAAAAGGAAAGTAAATCAAATAATAAAAGAAAACAAGGATAACTGTGGACAAATATTTAATGAGGATTTTAATAAATTTGTTAAAAATGTAATGATTATATTTTATATTGCGGGTCCAATATTATTAATATTATTTGGATCATTAGATTTTGCAAAGGCAACAGTATCTTCAGAAAAAGATGCATTAAAAAAAGCAAGTATAAATTTTGCAAAAAGGCTTACCGCAACATTGTTATTATTTCTTACACCAACAATAATAAATATAATATTAAGCTTTAATATTTCTGATAAATACTTATCAGGAAATGCTTACACATGTAATTATAAATATTCAGTATTTAATAAAAAATATACTATAACGTATGTACCAAGAAACAATAGCTCAACTAGTCTTAATACAGGTTCATATACTAGATGTACTGGTCCATCTTGTCCGACATATATATGGATGCTTCCTGCCAATGACAATATAATTACAGACAGATTTGGATATAGAAATGCACCAACTGCTGGTGCGACTTCAGCTCATCAAGGCGCAGATATTGGTGCAAATTATGGTGATAATATTTATGCTATTGCAGATGGTGAAATTACATTTGCAAGGTGTATTGATTATGGATTAGGCTGTAATTTTGATTTAAGAGTTACTGAACCTGGAGGGCATGTTATAACATACACATTTGGCCATAACCAAGATCTTTTAGTAAGTGCTGGTGATAGAGTAAGGCAAGGTGATGTGGTTGCACACGCTGGTAGTACAGGGACATCTACAGGACCACATTGCCATTTTGAAGCTTATGATGAAAATGAGGGAATAAAAGTGAATGCATTATTGGTTGCATACGGAAGAACGGAGGATATACCTGCAATGGATTCAAGTACAAATAATTTAACTAGAATTAATTTGGCACGTTTAGATGGTATTTTAAATCCACTTGAATATTATTATTCTGATGGAACAAATTATTATGAAAGTAGATAATGGAAGGAAAATAAAATGAAAAATAGAATATTAGTGATGATAGTAATTTTATTAGTTATTTTAAATAGTCTTATATTGTTTTTTGAAAATTACTACAATCAAATATTAATTATTGGAGGAAATACTATAGTTGAATATAGAAATAATAAGTTATTAAAAATAAAAAAAATTAATAGGATTAATAAAAGATTAAATTATAAAAAATATTCAGTTTATAACGATAGTAAATTTGAAGATTATTATATTAATTTTGAATATGGAGATTATAATAATATTTCATATACCTTGTTTAATAATTCTGATGATGAAACAAGTATAACAGAATCATTACTCGCATACACTAATGATTTAAATATAAAAGTATCACCAATCAAAAATTCTTATGTTATGACGGATGACGACAAGAAAATCTTTAAACAAGTTTTACCAGGATATAATTTAGATAGCGTTTATTTTAATAAAATAATTGTTGATTTGAATAATGATGGTTTAAATGAGGAAATATATATAATTAATAATTTTAATTTAATAAATATTCAAGATAATATTGTTAGTTATGTATTTTTAAGAACAAGTAATGGAAATATAATTGATGTACTAAAAAATGAATCTAGTGATCAAAGCAAGGTTCCAGCTTATAGATTTTGCTATGCTGTTGATATAGATAATGATAATAATTATGAAATAATTTTATCAGAATTTTATAATGAATCAAAAGTAAATTATAATATATATAAATACAATTTGATAACAAATGAAGTAACAGAATTAAAGTAAGGAGGAATAATTATGTGTAATAATATTATAGTATTATGGTTATTTATTGTATTAAAGATAATTGCATTAATCATTCTTCCAATAATCATAATAATTAAAAGAAAGAAAGATTATATTATATACGTAATAGTTGCAGATATTACATTACTATTATTTTTCTTGATATGCAATATTTTTACAGTAAATAGCTGTGTTTATAATTCTAGTATAGATGGTATAAAAAGAGTAAAAAAACATAATGAAATAACATTATATAATGAGATACATCCTAATACAGATTATGGAAATAATCCTGATGGAATAGAACCTGAAAAGAATTATACAACTGCGACAGGTAAAAATTTATATTATTTTAATCAAAATAAAGCCTATATGAAAACTGCATATTATACTTGTAATAATAAAAAAATATATATGAATTCGTTTGGAAGTAGTATTACTGCAATATCAACCGCAATATCAACTTTATATGATAATAATATAAATCCCGTTCAAGTATTTAATTTATATAAGAGTGATAATACAGATTTATGTAATATGAAGTTTGATATCGGAAGTGTATTTTCATCAGTTATGAAAAAATATGGAGCATTATCATTAACTAATATTGATAGTTCCGTAATAAAAGATGAACTTAAAAATGGTGGAATAATAATTGCTGAAGTATCTGCAAATGAAAATTCAAAATTAACTTGTGATCATGATTATATTATTGTCTACAATTCTACTAATGATGGAAAAGTTATGATTGTAAGTCCTTCAAGTTTAGATAATCCTTACGTTTGCTCATACTCTTCAAGAGCTTATGGAAATACTATAGATTATTCAAAAAATTCTACTATATCTATTAATGACTTAAATAAAGAAGCAGTAAATTATTACTTGATAAAGAAGGTGTAATTAATGAATAAAAGGTTAAAAATATTTATAATTAGTATTTTATTAATTTTAGTAACTGGTTGTTCAGGTAATTATAATTTAAAAATAAACGATGATATGTCAATAAATGAAGAACTTTATTTAACAATAGATAATAGTAATAATGCATATACAAAAACATTAAAAATATTTAAAGAGAATAACATTCCAGAAAAAGATTATGAAGTGGTTTTAAGTGATAATAATGTAAGAATTACGTATAATAAAAAATATAATTCAATAGAGGAATATTTGCTTGATAGTAAAGTTTATCATGAACTTATTGATGAAATACAATTTAATAAATCAAATGATTATATTGATTTGTATGTAAATCAAAAATTAAAACTTTCAAATGATAATGTGATTAAAACAAATGGTACAAATTTAACAGATTTAGATGTTTTGCAAATCAATATTGAAAATCCATTTGATGTTAATTTTTCCAATGCAGAAATAGTTAATGATAATGTTTATACTTGGACAATAAAAAAAGGTGATATAGAGAAGAAAATTCAAATGCAATTTAAACCTTCATTAAATGTTTTTCCATATAAGCAAGCAGCGGTATTATCTGCAGTAATTATATGTAGTTTGATTATCATATTTACTATCTATGGAAGATATAAGAAAAGGCAAAAAATTTAGCACTATTATTAGTGCTTTTATTGTGAAATAATATAATTTTTGTTATAATTACTAAAGGAGATGATTAAATGAACATATTAAGAAGCTTATTTGATTTTGAATATAAAGAATTAAGAAGATTTATGAAAATAGCAGATCAAATAGAAGCAAAAAGTGATGAATATGAAAAATTAACTGATAAGCAGTTACAACATAAAACAGAAGAATTTAAAAAAGAATTAGAAAAAGGGAAAACTTTAGATGATATACTTATTGATGCTTTTGCGACTGTTAGAGAAGCAGCAAAAAGAGTAATCAACGAAAAACCATTTTATACACAGGTATTAGGTGCACTTGCAATTCATTATGGTAATATTGCTGAAATGAAAACAGGTGAAGGTAAAACATTAACATCTGTTATGCCAGCATATTTAAATGCATTAACTGGTGAAGGTGTACATATTATAACAGTTAATGAATACTTAGCAAGCAGAGATGCTGCTTGGATGGGTCAAATATTTGAATTCTTAGGATTAACAGTAGGAACTAATCTTAGAGATTTATCTCCAGCTGAAAAGAGAGAAAGATATAACTGTGATATTTTATATTCTACAAATAATGAAATTGGATTTGATTATTTAAGAGATAACATGGTTGTTAGAAAAGAAGATAGAGTACAAAGACCACTTAATTTCGCTATTGTCGATGAAGTTGACTCTGTATTAATAGATGAAGCAAGAACTCCACTTATAATATCAGGTGGTGCAATGCATTCAAATAATCAATATACTGATGCACAAAGATTTGTTAGAGACTTAAAAGAAAATGAAGATTTCATAATAGATGAAAAAACAAAAAGCATTAATTTAACAGATGAAGGAAGCAAAAAATGTGAAAAATTCTATGGAATAGATAATATGTATGATATTAAATATTCGGCTTTAGTTCATCATATAAATCAAGCATTAAGAGCAAACTTTACTATGAAAAATGAAGTTGATTATGTAGTTCAAGATGGTAAAGTAGTTATAGTTGACCAATTTACAGGAAGACTTATGCAAGGAAGAGCTTTCTCTGAAGGATTACATCAAGCAATTGAAGCTAAAGAAGGCGTAAAAATTAATGAAGAAACTAAGACACTTGCAACTATAACATTCCAAAATTTATTTAGAATGTATAAAAAACTATCTGGTATGACAGGTACTGCTAAAACAGAAGAAGAAGAATTTAGAAATATATATAACATGTATGTAATTCAAATTCCAACAAATAAACCTGTTATAAGAAAAGATATGGCAGATTTAATATTTGCAACTAAACAAGATAAATATAATGCTATTATAAAAGAAATAAAAGAAAGACATGCAACAGGACAACCAGTTCTAGTTGGTACAATAGCAATTGAAACAAGTGAACTTATTAGTAATATGCTTAAAAAAGAAAGAATTAAGCATGAAGTATTAAATGCTAAAAATCATGCGAGAGAAGCAGAAATTATAGCCAAAGCAGGTGAAATAGGCTCAGTTACAATCGCTACTAACATGGCTGGTCGTGGTACCGATATTAAACTAGGTGAAGGTGTAAAAGAATTAGGTGGTTTATGTGTAATCGGTACAGAAAGACATGAATCAAGACGTATAGATAATCAGCTTAGAGGTCGTGCTGGTAGACAAGGTGACCCTGGTTATACACAATTCTTTGTAAGTTTTGAAGATGACTTAATGGTTAGATTTGGAACAGATAGATTTAAAGATTTACTTCAAGCAGCTGGTCTTGGAACAACAATTAATTTAAGAAGTAAAACAATGACTAGAAATGTTGAAACCGCTCAAAAGAAAGTTGAGGGAAATAACTTCGATATAAGAAAAAGTTTACTTCAATATGATGATGTAATGGGTAGACAAAGAGAAATAATGTACGAAAGAAGAAATGAAATACTTGATAGTGAGTCAATTCATGAATCTATAATAAATTTAATTAAAGATCATATTTATAATTTAGTTATGTCTCATTTAGTAGAACAACCTGAATTACTTGAATTTGATTGCTCTGAAATATGTGAATATGTAAATGAAAATTTACTTAGAAATTCAAATATGAAATTATCTGAAATTATAAATAAATCAAAAGATGAAGTAATTCAAATATTAGAAGATAAAATTATAGGAGAATATGAAAATAAAATAAAAGACTTACCAGAAGAAATTGTAAATGATTTTGAAAAGATAATTGCATTAAGAGTAATTGATACACACTGGATGGAACATATTAATACTATGGATCATTTAAAAGAAGGTATCGGTCTTAGAAGTTATGCACAAAATAACCCTTTAGTTGAATATACTAATGAAGGATTCCAATTATTTGATGAAATGCTTGATACAATAAATAGAGAAATAACAAAATATTTACTAAAAGCAGAAATTAAACAAAACCTAGAAAGAAAAGAAGTTGCTAAACCAACAGGAACAAATGATAGTAAAGATAAAGTTAAAACAACAAGAAAAGTAGAAAAAATAGGTAGAAATGAGCCATGTCCATGTGGGTCTGGTAAAAAATATAAGCAATGTTGTGGTAAATAAATTATTTTATAAAGTTAAAAATTATTGGTGGTGGAGATAAAATGAGTTCAAGAATATTTATACAAGATTCAACAACACTTGCATTAATATATAATTATGATGCAACAGGAAGTAAGATATTATCATTGAGCAAAATAGAAGCGTTTGATAGTAAAATAGATAGTAATTTAGAAGAAATGAATAGTAAAGTAAATATGGTTTATCCATTAGATTATTCAAAGTTAATATATTTTAAATCTTATGATGAAAATGGGAATTGGTATTGTATATTAAAACCAAATTTCAATAGAGAACAAATGGAAATAAATTATATGTATAAAATACCAATTGATGTTATACGTGCTTCAAAAAATGAAAATGCTCTTGACGTACTAGGATTAAAATTAGAAGATAATAAGATTGTAAAAAAAGAAAAAAACAAAGTTAAGAGTATGAGTTTAAAATCTGAATATGCTGTGTAAAATAGTATAAAATTTGAAGAATAAACAGTATTATTATCCTAATAACAAATGTTTATACATCAGAAACGAATATTATGTAACATATAAATAATAATTATTAAAATCAGAAATTAAATGACACATAGAAAGAAAAGAAGTTGTTAAACCAACAGGAACAAATGATAGTAAAGATAAAGTAAAAACAACAAGAAAAGTAGAAAAGATAGGTGAAAATGAATTATGTTTATGTGGTTCGTGGAAAAAATATAAATAATACTGTGGAAAGTAATATAAAATATATGAAATTATAAACTAGTTTAAATTTTGTAACTTGTATGCAGAACATTGAAATTATGCAGTAAAATAAAAAAGGTGTCATCGAAAAATAATTTGTTGGCACTTTTTAAAATCTAAATAGAAATGAGACAAAAATATTGAAAAAGGATTTAGTAACAGCAGAAATAATAGTTAAAGAAAATAAGGTGGGAATACTGAAATGTTAATTACATTTTTTTAACCAATTTAGCAAATTATCAAAATTCTAGTGATTCATCTTTTACAGTTAAAAACTAGTTAAGAAGAATAAATACTATTGATTATATTGGACTATGGGAAGAAATCCATAATCAAGATTTTAATTTGGTCGAATTCGACCAAATTAAAACTGAGTACGCTAGAAACTCGTTTGCAATGTAACCAACAATTTTAAAAAGTAGGAGATATAGTATTGGAACATATGTCCATCCAGATATTGCATTTGAATTTGCAAGTTGTCTATTACCAGAGTTTAAATTATATTTAATAACTGAATTTGAGAGATTAAACACTAATGATGTTTATAAAGAGAAAATAGATTGGCAAGCAAATAGAATTTTATCTAAATTAAACTATTTGGTTCAAACTGATGCATTAAAAACTTATATTGTTCCAACACTTACAGAGGCACAAAAGAAATTTGTTTATGTTGAAGAAGATGATGTTTTAAATGTAACTTTATTTTGGATAACAGCAAAAGAATGGAGAGAAGGAAATCTAAAACTTGCTAAAAATGGAAATATAAAAGATTATACTGATTTGCTTCATTCGATGAAAAAAGAAAATATAGATACATATAAGTTATTAAGTTCATTTGATAAACTACGTTGGTCATTAACAACAAAAGAAGAATAGTACTGCTGCTAGAGAAAGTTATAAATTATTTATAAATAATATTATATTTCTACCACTAAGACATAAAAAAGAGCAAATTTTAGGGATTAAACACCTAATATTTACTCTTTTTTGGATAATTTATCCCACTTTGTTTTTTTAAAAAGTTAATTTTTTTCAAAATAGGTAGTTTTTCAACAATCTGAAATAGATATTTTTGTGTCTATTTTTAAAGTTTGTAAGTTTTTTCATTTTTAAAAAAAATTTGTTTTTGAATTGCTAAATTTAAAACTTTTTTTAATATTTTCTTATCTCCAAACCAATTTACTTTTTCTATAAATTCATCAAATGTACACCATTTATAGTCTATACTCTCTTCATTTAATACAATATTATCTTTTTTTACAAAGCTTATATAAACATATTCCTTACATTGTACACCTAAAGACTCATATTCTAAAATCCAATTTAAGTAAATGTTATTATTGGTTAATAAATTTGTTTCCTCTTTTACTTCTCTTTTAACAGTTTCTTCTCTATCTAAATCATATTCTTCACAGCCACCTGTTACTACATACCAAAAAGAACTTTTAAATTGTGGATCATTTTCACTACCTTTTAATAGTAATATTTCATTATATTCATTTACAATAAACGTTAAAATTTTCTCCATTTATATCACCGTATATAGTGTATCATTTAATAGTACATTTTGCAATAAATCAACAATTCGAGCAAATTGATTGTTTAATAATGTAAAAAATAGTATTATATCTAATATAAATTAACGAAAAAAATTAGGATAAGGAGGATAAAACATGAATAATAAATTAATTGGAAATGAGAAAAATATTTTATTTTATAATGATGAAGAAGTTAATACAAAAGAAGAAGTACTATTAGAAAATGAAGATGTTTGGTTAAATACAGAAGCATTATCAGCACTTTTTAATGTTAAACGACCAGCAATTACTAAACATATAAATAATATTTATGAAGATGAAGAACTTGAAGAAAGAAGCACATGTTCCAAAATGGAATATATGGGTAACAATGGCAAACAAGATTATAATACTAAATATTATAATCTTGATATGATCATTTCAATAGGTTTTAGAGTAAACTCAACAAAAGCAATTAAATTTAGAACTTGGGCAAATAAAATAATTAAAGATTATATGATTCAAGGTTTTGCATTAAATGATGAAATATTTTTAAAAGCAAAAATTGATAAGCTTGTTCATCATTCAGTAATTATGAATATTTAAGAGTAAATCCTACCGAATAAAAGATTTAGTACAAGAAGATTTTAATGAAGAAAAAAGTAGTTAAAAGCTACATTTATTTTTACCAAAAATCTACAAAAATATTTGACATTTACACTTCTTAATAAGTTACAATGTTTTTACACATATTTTTCAATAAATAAACTTAAGTATGACAGTTATTTAAGTTTGTGATATACTTTATATAAGGTAGGTGCTGTATGAAAGAAGAAGTAAAAAATAAAACACATGTAAAAATAACTTATAATACTTATAAAAAAATGGTAAAAACATTTCCAATAAAAATTTTTAAACGATTTACAATTTCGTCAATAATATGGTTATTAATTTCATTAGTTGCAATGATACCTGATGAAACAGATCCTGATCCATGTAGTTGGGGTGATTTAATAATTACTGATGTTATAATTATTTTATCTATTCTTGTAATAGTTTGTGTAATAGATTGTATATTTAAAAGAGTTTACTATAAAAATTTTGTTAAAGAAAATAAAAATAGTATTGAATATGATATACAATTTTATAAAGATAACTTTAAGATAAAAAATGAAAATATGTTTCAAAAAATTAATTATAGTGATGTAAGAAGATATAAAGAACGTGATTTTATGTTGTATTTATTAATCGGTAAATATAATATTATTCCGGTATCAGAATTAGAGTTGGATTCTGATTTAGTAAATTATATAAAGTATAGCATAGATAATAAAGAAAAAAATATTACAACTCCAGAGGTAAAGAAAGAAATAAATAAGAATGACAAAAAAAGAAAAGGAATTGAAACGATTTTATTGTTATTATTTATATTTAGCTTTTTTACTCCTTGGATTGGATTATTTGGATGGGGTATGTTAACAATTCATAATGGAGCAACAGATCTAAGTGCCTTTAATTATACATATGGAGCGTTAATAGGACTTGTTATACCATTGCTATCTTTAATTTTAGGTATTATATATAATCAAAAGGGTATTAACTGTGTTAAAAATATTGTAATAGGCATAATTATGTGTGGTTTAATATTGATTATGTCATCATTTTCGTTATTAAGTAAGACGTTTGAAACAGATTATTCAAAAATAAGCGTATATAAGGACATAATTAATATTGAGTTACCTAAAAATGCTAAATATACTAATATAAAATGGGATGAAAGTTATTTAAAAAATAATATATCTAGTTCAGTAAAATTTGAAGATAAAAATGAAAGTGATATTTTTTATGATAAGGTTAAAAATAATGATAATTGGATTTTGTATAAAAATGTAAGTACAATATTAAATAACTTTATTCCAAGTTCATTAGTATGCCATTCTGATGACAGATGTTATTATTCTATTTATATAGATGAATTAAACAAATATAATACCATTCCACCTGAAACAGGGGATTATCATATTAAAACATTAATGTATGATCCAGATATAAGTACATTAAAAATAGAAGATTTTGAATATACTTATAAAAAATAATCATAAATATATGGTAGTTAATTATGAATAAAATTAAAAAAATAATTGTTTTATTGGCACTACTAATTATTACGATTTTACAAATAATACCAACCCCAGTTGAAGCAAGGGCAGGTGGTGGTAGTAGTGGCGGTTCATCAGTTTCTCATGGAACAACACACATTTCTTCAAGTACTACTGATCCTTTATCATCAATTTTTGGTATTTTAGCATTTGCAATAATTAGTTCATCATCTATAATTATCATGAAAATAAAGATTACTAAATATAGATATAATGCAAGAAAAGATTTTAAAGATACAGATTGGAATTATAAAGAGTTAGTTAATGGTAGAAAAAGCATATTTTGTATTACAAAAAGCTTGGAAAAAAATGAAATAAATCTTGCTAAGGATTATCTTACGAAAGAATTGTATGAAAATTATAAATCCAAATTACAATGGATGTAAATATCAAATAAAAAGAATTTTTTGAAAAAAATTAAGCTTTCAGTATTAGATGAAATTGGAGATAAAAATGATAAAGTATATATGTACATAAAAGGAAAAATGATTGATTATATAATAAATACAAAAACAAATGAAGTAATTGAAGGAAATGTGATGAGTAGTGTATTCACTGAATATTGGTTGTTTGTAAAAAATAAAAAAGGTGAATGGGCTTTAAGTAAAATATATTAGCGTGATGAATTGAATACAATACCATATTAATATAAAAAATGTTAAGAATTAAATCTTAACATTTTTATATACCCTATAAAGTTATTGCTCAAAACCAATATATTTATCATTTCCAAAGCCAAGAATTAGTAAGAATATTGGTGATAAGAAAATTAACCCAAAAGTAAATCCAGTACCTTTTCCAAATGCTTTAGAAAGTCTTATACATTGAATTATAGAAAGAACAATTGCTGCAATAACATTAATAAATGGAATAAATAGAAGAATTATTAATAGTGGATGTAATCCAACTATTTGATACATTACTACTGTATTATATATAGGTATTAATGAAGCCCAACCTGGTTTACCAGCTTTAGTAAATATCTTCCACATTGCAATAACAGAAAGTACATAAATTACTAGAAAAGTAATTAAATAACCTACTAGCATTCCACCTAATACTGCATCTGAACTATCAAAATTATAATTATATGTATATGTCATATCTACTCCTCCTTTATTATAAGTATAATATATATTTTTAAAATATACAATCAAAATAAATTATCCATAACATTAAAACTATGATAAAATGTATATACAGGAGTATTTTATGAGAAAAAAGGTAATAACAATAATTTTGTCATTAATATATACAATATTTATGGCAGTTGGTACTAGTTTTATAAAAAGCAATAGTTTTAAATATTTGAAAGATAATTTAATAATAATGATAATTTTATCGTTATTATTATTTTTAATACTTTATTTTATATTAAATAAGTTATTTGATCATCTAGATGATTATAAAAAGAAAAAAGATAAAACTGAAAATAGAATATTAAATTTATTTGATAAACATCCGATTATATTTTCAAGTATTGTTATGTTTATTTGTTATTTAATTTATATGGTAGCATTTTATCCAATTATAATGTCAAAAGACCCTAGTTTTCAATTGCTTCAGTATTTTCATATAGATAATAAGTATTCATATTATTCTGTATTACTTGATAAAAATGTAATAATTACAAATCATCATCCAGTTATACATACTCTTCTTTTGGGAACTTGTGTAAAACTTGGAATGGTACTTTTTAATAGTTCAAATGTAGGTTTATTTATCTATAGCATAATTCAAACAAGTATTCTTATAATAACTCTTTCATATACAATTAAATTTATGAAAGAAATAAATATATCTACAAAATATAGATTTATTTGTTTGCTTATATATGCTTTAGTACCTGTGTTTCCATTTTATGCGATGAGTCCAGTTAAGGATGTAATATTTGGATGTTTAATAATTCTTTATATAATTACAGTTTATAAATGTATAAACTTAGAAGAAAAGATAAGCATAAAAAATATTATAAAAATAATAATCTTATCAATATTAATGTTTTTATTTAGAAATAATGGAATACATGTATTTATATTAACATTCCCATTCTTGATATTAATAAATAAGAAAAATAGAAAAAGATTTTTAATTATATTTTTAGTAGTAGTATCACTATTTATGACTTATTCTAAAGTAATTTTACCATATTTTAAGATAACTCCATCAAGTGTTCGTGAAACACTTAGTATACCTTTTCAGCAAACTGCAAGGTATGTAAAGGAACATGAAAATGAAGTAACTAATGATGAGAAAAAAGCAATAGATAAAATACTTAGTTATGATACATTAAAAGATAGATATAAAGAAGAAATATCAGATCCAGTAAAGAATGGATTTAATAAATATAGTACAAAAGAAGATTTAAAAAATTATTTTGTTGTATGGTTTGAAATGTTTAAAAAGCATCCATTAACTTATGTAGAAGCAACAATAAACAATACATATGGATATTTTTATCCATTTAGCACAAAATGGTATATATATTATAAATATACACCAATAATTAAAGAACATGGTATTGATTATCATTATAATAATTTAACAAAACTTAGAACAAATTTATCAAATTATGGTAATATATTTCCATATATTCCAATTATAGGCTTGATAGTTAATATTGGATTTAGCAATTACTTATTAATATTTATGTTGTTTTACTTAATATATAAGAAGAAATATAAAGAAATGTGTTACTTATTTCCATCATTTGTTTTAACTTTAGTATGCATTGCGTCCCCGGTAAATACATATTTTAGATATGCGCTTCCTACAATTTTTGCGATGCCAGTTATGATAAGTATGTTTTTTAAAATAATTAGAAATGGTAAATAAAGCCATTTCTTTTTTTTACTTCTTATGTTATAATTATTATGGTGATAATATGGATACTAAAGAATTAAAAAGCGAAATATTATTGTTAGAAGAAAAACTAAATAATATTTGGAGGTTACTTTGATGTAGATAATAAAAAGAAAGAATTATCTAATAAAGAAAGTAAACTTCAAAGTTTATATGATAATAATTTATGGAACGCTAAAGAAACAATTGATTTATCTAAAGAAATTGGCAATGATAAAAAAATAATATCAAATATCGAATCTTTAAAACAAACATTAGAATCATATATTGATGTAGTTAATAGTAATGATGATGAATTAATAAATGAACTTATAAATGAAATAAAAGGTACAATTAAAAAAATTAATTTGTTAGAATTAGAAACAAAATTATCAGGAAAAAATGATAAAAAAAATGCTATTTTAGAAGTACATTCAGGTGCAGGTGGAACGGAAAGTTGTGACTGGGCTGATATGCTTCTTAGAATGTATTTAAGATGGTGTGATAAAAAGAATTTTAAATATGAAATTTTAGATACATTACCAGGTGAAGAAGCAGGTATAAAAAAAGTAATTGTTTTAGTAAAAGGATTAAATGCATATGGATATTTAAAATGTGAAAGAGGTGTTCATAGATTAGTTAGATTGTCACCATTTGATTCACAAAATAGAAGACATACATCATTCGCAGCAGTTGAAGTTATTCCAGAAGAGAATGATGATATAAACATAGAAATAAAAGATAGTGATATAAGAGTAGATGTATATAGAAGTAGTGGAGCAGGAGGACAAGGAGTAAATACAACAGATAGTGCAGTTAGAATAACACATTTACCAACAGGGATTGTAGTAACTTGTCAAAATGAAAGAAGTCAGCTTAAGAACAAAGAACAAGCTATGGTAGTATTAAAATCAAAATTATATGCACTAGAAGAACAGAAAAAACTAGAAGAATCAGAAGAATATAAAAAAGGTCAAAGTTCAATTAACTTTGGTTCACAAATAAGAAGTTATGTAATGCATCCGTATTCCATGGTCAAAGATCATAGAACAAATTATGAAACAAGTAATGTTTCTAAAGTATTAGATGGCGATATTGATGAATTTATAGAAAGTTATTTGAATATGAGTAAAGAATAAATGGAGGAGTAAAATGGAGTTTATTAGAATTAGAGATGTAGAAAAAACTTATCCTACTGGTGTAACTGCATTATACGGACTTAACCTAGAAATAAAAAAAGGTGATTTCGTATTTATAATAGGTGCATCAGGTAGTGGTAAATCAACACTTATAAAGATGCTTTATAGAGAAGAAAAAGCAAGTAGTGGAGAAATAATAATTGGAGGAGTAAAGGTTGGTAAACTTAAAAATAGAAAAGTTTATAAACTAAGAAGAAAACTTGGTGTAGTATTCCAAGACTTTAAATTATTACCAAAACTTACTGCATATGAAAATGTAGCATTTGTACTTGAAATGTTTGGTTATGATAAAAAAGAAATAAGAAAGAAAACATTAAAAGCACTTGATTTAGTAGGATTAAAAGAAAAAGTAAAAAGTTATCCACATGAATTATCAGGTGGAGAACAACAAAGGGTTGCAATTGCAAGAGCAATAGTTAATGCACCAAAGTTGTTAATATGTGATGAACCAACTGGAAATTTGGACCCAGATACATCATTAGAAATAATGAAAGTACTAGAAGTTATTAATAATTTAGGTACAACAGTAATAGTAGTTACACATGATAGAGATATAGTAAATAAGATGAAAAAGAGAGTTATATTATTAGATAAAGGAAAATTAAAGAAAGATTTTGCGAAAGGAACATACGATAAGAATGAGAAACATTAGAATTTTAATAAAAAACATTAGAGATGGTTTTAAAAATGTAATAAGAAACTTTAGTTTGTCCTTAGCATCAATATCATGTATAACAGTAACTCTTTTAATAGTAGCGTTCGCAATTGTTGGATCATATAACGTAGAAAATTTTACTAAAGTAATTAGGGATGATTTTACAATAGTAGTTTATATGAATAACTCAAATACAGAAGAAACAGAAGCAAAAATAAAAGATGAAATAAATGGTTTATCTAATATTGAATCAATAACATTTAATTCTAAAAAAGATATTGCTAATGAAATGAAAGAAGAATCAGAAATATTTAATACAATTATTTCATCTTGGTCAGATTCAGAAAACCCTTTATATGATACATATTTAGTAAAGGTTAAAAATTCAGAAAAAATATCAAACACAGCATCTAAAATTGAAAAAATAGAAGGTGTTGAAATGGTTAGATATGGAGAAGGAATGATTGAATCATTATTATCTATATTTAAAATAGTTGAAAAAATATTAATTGTTATAGTAGTATCACTTGTTTTAGTAACGGCATTCTTAATAATTAATACAATTAAAATTACAATATTTAGTAGACAAGAAGAAATAGAAATTAAAAGACTTGTAGGAGCATCTAATTTCTCAATTAAACAACCATTTGTTATAGAAGGTCTATTTATTGGAGTACTTGGTTCAATAATTCCAGTTCTTGTAACAATTTATGGTTATTCAGTATTATATGAAAAAACAGGTGGAATATTATTCTCTAAATTTATACAATTAGTAGAGCCATTCCCATTCACATTTGAAGTATCATTAGTTTTAGTATTAATAGGTATAGTTGTTGGTATGATAGGTAGTAGTAAAGCAGTAAGGAAGTACTTAAAAATATAATGAAAAAATATATTAAGTTATTAGTACCAACAATATTAACAATAATATTAATTCTTCCATTTAATAATGTTCAAGCAAAAACACTTGGAGAACTAAAAAAAGCATATGAAACTACTTTGAATAAATATAATGAAACAAAAAATAATATTAAATTAACAGAAGAACAAATATCAAATGCAAAATCAAGAATAGATAGTATATATACTGAAATGGCACAAGCAGAAAAAGATATACAAAATACAACAAATGAAATAACAAAATTAAATAATCAAATTGCTGAAAAAGAAAAGCAAATGAAAGAACTTATGAAATTTTTCCAGGTATCTAGTGGTGAATCTACTTATTTAGAATATATATTTTCAGCAGATAGTATAACAGATTTTATATATAGAGTATCAGTAACAGAACAATTATCAAAATATAATAATAATTTGATAGATGAAATGCATAAAATGATAGATAAAAATAATAAAAATATTGAATCACTTCATAAAAAAGAAGATTCTTTAAAATCTCTTCAATCAGAATTAACAGAAAAAGTAACTGAGTTATCTAAATCTAAAGATGCACTTGGAGAAGAAAGCCTATCATATGAAGAAGAATTAAAGGCACAAAAATCAATATTAGATTATTATACAAAATCAGGTTGTAAAGATAATGAAGATGTATCAAGTTGTGGTAGTGCACAGTTACCTGCAGGTACTAAGTTCTGGAGACCATTATCATCTGGTTGTATAACAGAAAATTATGGTTATAGAATTTGTCCATTTCATGGAAAAGAAATACATTCGGGTATGGATATGGCATGTGGAGATCATAAGATATATGCAGTATCTGATGGTAAAGTAAAATATACTGGTTATAGTCGTGGTGGATATGGAAATTATATCGTAATACATCACAATATAAATGGTAGAAAATATTCATCATTATATGGACATTTAGCAGCAATTTATGTTAAACAAGGTGATATAGTAAATAAAGATACCGTTATAGGATTAATGGGATCAACAGGAGCATCAACAGGAACACATTTACATTTAAATATATATAATGGCTGGTATTTACAAGCAGGTGAATCAGCATCATTAACGGACCCTAGAAATTATATTAATTTCCCAACATATAATGGCGGTGCATATGCTAGATTTGCAAATAGAACTACATATTATAACTAACAAAAATAAGTATCCTTTTTAGGGTACTTTTCTTATATAATAATTGAAAAAATATAGAAAAAATGTTATTATTAAAAATAGATAGTAGGAGGATAAAATGAAAAAACAAAATAAAGGTAAAAATCTAATGATTATTTTGATAATATCATTATTGATTTTAATATTATTATGTTATTTTATTGTTAGTAATTTTAAAATAAATAAAGTATTATCAGCAAAATACGATAATATTAAATGTATTACTTCGGATTGTGATGGTATAATGGCAACAAGAAAGATTAAGAATAAAGAAATGGTATTTTTACTTAATTCAAAAGGTAAAATTATCTCTAAATATGAAAAAAAGAGTGATAGGTATGAACCATATGCTTTAAGCAAAAATTATTTTATATCATCTAGTCAAAATGATGATAAAAGTAAAATAACTTATGTTGTTTATAACAAAAAAGGAAAACAGATCTATAAAACACAAGAAAAATTAGAGAAAATAAATGACGATTATATTTTAATTAGTAGTGACAATGAAAAATATTCAATTGTTAATAAAGATGGTAAGTTAGTATACTCTGATATAAAAGAAGTAAATTTTTATAATAATAAAAAATTTATTTCTGCAAAAATTGATCAAGATTATATTTTATTTAATGAAAAATTAGAAAAGGTATTAACAAATTATACTGTGGATAAAGAAGTTAAAGATAAGAATGATGAAGTACTTTATTTAATTTTAAAAGATACAAAATCAGAAGAATATAGTTATTTTGATATAAAATCATCTAAGATAGTTGGTGAAAGTTTTAGTAATTATAAAGAAACAGAAAATGAAGATGAATATTTAATAACAAGAAAAGTGAATAATTCAAAAGTAACATATGTTTTATATAAAAATGGAAAACAAAAAAAATCAGAGAATAACAAAAGTCAAATTGAACTTGTAAATGACATAAAATCCATTTTAAATAAAGATTATTATTTATATACATCTACAGTTTCAAATGAAGGTAATAAATATGTTTTAGTAGATAATTTAAAAGAAAATAGTATAGGAACATTTAACGTAAAAACAAAAAAATATACAGAAATATATAAATATTCAAAAACAGAAAATATATATTCTACAGTAAATAAAATAGAATCAAAAAATAAAGAATATTATCAAATTTCATGTAGTTCGAACATGTGTGATACACCTGTATCTGTTGTATATGATTTAACTGATAATAAAGTAATATTAAAAAATAATGATTCGGATAAAATAGTAAAAAAATATGTCCAATATGAAAACAATTATAAAGTTATAAAATACGCAAAAACAGGAGAAAATGAAGATTATAAAGGTAAATATGTTTTGTACGATAACAATAATAAAGAGGTTGCTAAATTAGATAATGAAGTTATAGTTATAGATAGTAAAATGATAATTGGAAATGATATATCAGATTCAAAAATAGCATTATATAATTCTGAAACTAAAAAAATGTTAACAGAAACTAAAGGTGAAATTATAAATTTAAATAATAAAAAATTATACAAGTATATAAATGATAATAATGAGGAATTTATAGTAGATAACACAGGAAAAGAAATAGCAACAAAATCATCTAATGGTGTATTAGTATATAGTGATGATTCGATTTTAAGCGGTGATAAAAGTATTGAAGTATATAATTTAGATACAAATAAAAAAATAAATTATTCCCTTACAAAAAATGAAGAAATTACTGATGTAACAAGTTCTACAATTAAACCTTATAAAGGATTAATATATATTAATAATACAAAAAATAATTATTTTAAAATAATAAAAAATAATGGAAAAGAAAAAAAGATAAAAAAATTAATAATAAATAGAGTGATGCAAAATAAAGAAAAAAATATAGTAATAATTACAAAAAACAGTTCAAATCAATATGGTCTTTATATTATAAAATAAAAAATGTATAAAAATGTAATAAATTGGTAAACATATTATTGTTGAATAATAAAAAATATGATATAATGAAAAAAATAGAATAGTGGAGGATGGTTGTATGGCTAAGGCTAATGAAACAAAAGAAGAAGTTAAAGTTGTAACAGAAGAAAAGAAAAATGAAACAAAACCTGTTAATAAAAATAATGGAATTATTTGTATAGTAATAGGTGTAGTTTTAGTAGTTGCTCTTATAGTAGCAGCATGCATTATGTTTATAAAGAAAGGTGGACAAGAAGCATCTTTATCTAAATCATTAGAATCAATGGGTAAAGATTTCTATGAAAATTTCTATTATGAACAAGTTGGTTCAACAGATGAAGAAAGAGCAGATTTCTTATCTAAATATGAATCAATAGGTATCAAAATTAATTTAGATAACCTATCTCGTTATGGTGAAAATAAAAATGCGGATGAAATAAGCAAATTTGTTAACCAAAAAACTAAAAAAGCATGCGATAAAACAAATACAAAAGTAGTAATTTATCCACAAAAACCTTATAACAAAACTTCTTATAAAATTGAAACACAATTAGATTGTGGTTTTGATGAAACAAATACAAAATAATAATTAAACTGTTAGCATATGTTAACAGTTTTTTTATAGACAAAAACAAAAATATATGGTATAAATTTTATTGTATGAAAAAATAAGGAAGGAACAAAGTATGAGCGAAAAATTAGTTAAAGGAATATTAGGTACTTTTGGTGGGCTTACAAGTGTAGCATTTGGTAAAGAACTATTAGTTTTTATTATATCATTATTACCAATATTAGAGTTAAGAGGAGGACTTTTAGCTGCCGCATTATTAGGACTTGATCCACTTCCAAGTTACATAATAAGTATTGTAGGAAATTTACTTCCAATACCATTTATATTACTTTTAATAAATAAAATATTGGATAAAATGAGAAATGGTAAAAAAAGCAAAAAAATCGCTGATTGGCTTGATAAAAAGGTAGAAAAAAGAAAAGGACAAATAGAAAAATTTGGATATTTTGGATTAGTATTATTCGTTGGAATACCACTACCAGGTACAGGTGCATGGACAGGATCATTAATTGCATCAGTACTTGAAATGGATAAGAAAAAGTCATTTTTAGCAATACTTGTAGGAGTTATCATGGCAAGTATTATTATGATGTTTATATCATTTGGATTAGTATCAAATATTGTTAAATAAAAATCATTTTAATATGATTTTTTTTGTTGCTATTATATATGATGTGCATATTATAAAATGAGGAGGTATAATATGTATCATGATTGTAATACAGATTTTGAAAAAATAAGAAAAAGAATAGAAGAAGAAAAAAATAAATGTAAAAAATGTTATATACAAGGGCCAACAGGTCCAAAAGGAGAAATAGGTCCGACAGGACCAAAGGGCGAAAATGGTTTTTCAACTGTTGATGTTGGAGAAACAAAAACTGGTGAGGCAAATACAAATGCAATGGTGGAAAATGTTGGTACAAATAAAAATGCTATTTTAAATTTTACAATTCCTAAGGGTGAGGCTGGGGATAAAATTATTATTGGTAAAACAGAGACATTAGATGCAAATGCAAGAGCAAGAGTTGAAGATACTTATGCTGAAAATGTGCATACATTGGATTTTTATATACCACAAGGATTTGATGGAGTAAATGGTGAAATAGGACCAAAAGGTGATCCAGGAATTAGTGAAAAAATTGAAGTTATTAATACAAAAACAGTTGACTCAGGTCAATTGGCAGAAGTTAAAGATGAATTTACTGACAATACACATTATTTAACATTTTTAATTCCTAAAGGTGATAAAGGAGATACAGGACCACAAGGGTTAGTTGGAACAGCTATACTTGATTCTTATGCAAGTTTATATGAAGATAATGGTAATTCATATATGTTAGTAGCAAATACTCCAAATCAAGTAGAATTAAGTAAAAATTCACAAATAAAAAATATGGATATATCTTTTACAAATACGGTGAAAGTATTAAATGCAGGTATATATAAAATTGATTATTTTTTTTCATCAGTCGCATCAGCACAAAGTGATATATCTATTGAATTAAGAAAAGAAAACATTACAATAAATGGAACAAAAATTACAAAAAAGGTAAATAATCAAGAATATGTGTGGTTTAATGGAAGTATTATTGTAAGTCTAAATAAAGATGAAAAAATAGATTTAGCGGTGTCATCTACAACGAATGTAATACTCACTCCAGATGAAGATACTGTTTCATATTTAAATATAATAAAAATTGGATAAAATGTTTCATATTTTTAAACAATATTGCTGACTTTTTTAAAAATATATTATATAATTAAATTAGTATAACATAATGGAAGAGTAGTGTTTATGAAAAGATTTAATGAACTTAAAAATAGGTTAATTATTAAATTAGTTTTAACATTTTCGTTAATTCTTTTTAGTGTGCTACTAAATAAACCTATTGTATATGCTGCTGGGACTGAATTTGACTTTAATTATACTGGGGATTATCAAACTTTTGTTGCTCCAAAAACTGGAGTTTATAAATTAGAAACATGGGGAGCACAAGGTGGACACAGAGGAAGTAATAATGGTGGTAAAGGTGGTTATACAAGTGGCACTATATACCTAACAAGAGGAGACATATTATATGTTTATGTTGGTGGTAATGGTACAACAAATAAAGGATATAATGGTGGTGGGTTATTACCAGATTTAAATATTTATGGTGGTGGTGCTACTGATATACGTTTAACAAGTGGTGCTTGGGATAGCGAAGAAGGCTTAAAAACAAGATTAATTGTATCTGGTGGTGGAGGATCTGTTGGTTCAACAGGAAATTCAGGTGGAGCTGGTGGTCTTTCTGGTGTAACTGCATCATCAGGTTATGGTTCTGGAGGAGGAGGCGCAACAATTGCGGTTGCAGGATTATATCGTGCAAGTTTTGGTAAAGGTGGAAATGGACTCCATGCAAGTGGCGGATATAGTGGTGCCGGTGGTGGTGGCTTCTTTGGTGGCGGAGGAGCTAATCCAGATGGCAGCGGCGATGATGATAAAGGCGGAGGCGGCGGATCTAGTTTTGCTTACAACGCACAATCAAAATCAAATTACTCTTCAATGAATATAGATGAAAAATATTATATGAACTCTATTAGTTATTCAACAGGAACAAATGCTGGCGATGGAAAAGCAAAAATAACATTACTTGAAATGAATGGAATAACTGATGTACAAATTAATAATGGTGATGTACCTGTTAATTTCTCATATGATAGATATGATTATGATTTTACAGTTAATAATGATACTAAACAAATTAAATTTGATATAACTACAGAGAATGGATATACTCTTTCACAAAGCAATAAAGTAACTGATATGACAAATGTTTTATCAGTAACAAATACAGTAACATTAACAGATAATACTACAGGACTTGTTCAAGTATATACTTTCAAAGTAAAAAAACATAATTATTATTTAAACGCTGGTGGTGGAACATCTTATTACTACGACTATACTGGAGATTATCAAACATTCTATGCTTATAAATCAGGTGTTTATAAATTAGAAACTTGGGGAGCACAAGGTGGTGACCGTGGTGCCAGCAATGGCGGTAAAGGCGGTTATACCTCTGGTGAAATATATTTAAATAAAGGTGAAATACTTTATATCTATGTGGGTGGTAATGGTAACAATCATAATGGATATAATGGTGGTGGTTATATTCCTGAAACATGTTATAGTGATGCTACTTGTGTAAGACCTGTTAAAGTAACAGGTGGAGGAGCAACTGATATACGTTTAGTACCTGGTACTTGGGATAATACTGATGGATTAAATTCAAGAATTATGGTCGCAGGTGGTGGAGGATCTGTTGGTGCATATGGAAATGCTGGTGGAGCTGGTGGTTTAACTGGTGGATCTACATCGGGCTGTGGTTCTGGAGGTGTTGGTGCTTCAATTACTGCTGCTGGATCATATCGTGCAAGTTTTGGTAAAGGCGGTAATGGACTTAATGCAAGCGGAGGTTATGCAGGCTCTGGTGGAGGAGGCTTCTTCGGTGGTGGAGGAGCAAATCCAGATGGAAGTGGAGACGATGACCGTGGAGGCGGTGGAGGCTCTAGCTTTGCATGGAGTAATACTACTAAAACAAGTGTGCCATCAAGTTATAACGTGTCAGAAAAATACTTTATTAATGCAGCAACATATACATCAGGATCTAATTCTGGTGATGGTAAAGCAAAAATAACACTTATAAAATCAAACGGAATAACAGATATAAAAATTAATCGTGGTAATATACCAATAGATTTTAATTATGAAGTTCATGATTATTATCTAAATGTTGATAATGATATGACAAATGTAAGATTTAATGTAGCAACTGAAGAAGGTTATACAGTAAATCAAACAAATAAAATTGTAGATATGACAAATATATTATCATTTACAAATACAATAACATTAACAGATAATACAACAGGTGTAGTAACAACTTATAACGTTACAATTAGAAAACAAAATAGTCATTTAGAAGAAGGATCAACAGCTTCATATGGATACAGTTATACAGGTAATTATGAAAAATTCTATGTACCAGCAACTGGTATATATTCATTAGAAACATGGGGAGCTCAAGGAAGTGACCGTGGTGCTAAAAACGGTGGTAAAGGTGGTTACTCATATGCTGAAATGTACTTATCAAAAGGTGAAGTTTTATATGTACATGTTGGTGGAAGTGGTAATACAACAAACATAAATGGAACAGGTAAAGGCTATAATGGTGGTGGACAAGTATCAGGATACTATGGTTCTGGCGGTGTTTGGATTCAAACAAGTTTAGGCTATGGTGGAGGTGCGTCTGACATTCGTTATGGTGGAGATTCTTTATACAACCGTGTAATAGTTGCCGGTGGTGGAGGATCTGTTGGTGCTCCAGGAAATGCTGGTGGTGCCGGTGGTGGTCTAACTGGTGAAAATGCTATAGGTAGCTATGGTGCTGTTGGAACAGGTGGAACACAAACAAGTGGTGGTACAGGACAGAATGCAGGGTCATTTGGCCAAGGTGGTAACAGTTATGGAGCAAATGGCGGTTACGGCGGTGCTGGAGGCGGCGGCTGGTATGGTGGCGGCGGCTCTGGTGTTGACAGTGGTGGTGATGATGACCGTTCAGGAGCTGGAGGTTCAGGATTTATATGGAGTGAATCATCTGCATCAAATGTACCATCTGGATATTTAGTAACAGATAAAAGTTATTTATCAAATGGTCTACTTTATAGCGGTAATCAAACATTTAAATCACCAACAGGCGCAAATGAAACAGGTCACACAGGTGATGGATTTGTTAGAATCACACCAAAATTAATAAATGGTGTATCAAGTGTAACAATAAATGATGGTGATATTCCAGTTGACTTTGATTATTCAGTTTATGATTATGATTTATCAGTACTAGACAGTGTTGATTACATAAATGTAAGTTTTATACTAAATGAAGGATATTCGAAAGTAGAAAGTCATAAAGGAGCATACTATTTTAAAGACGGCGAAAAAAAATATGTATACGCAGTTGATGTTACGAATAATATAACAGGACTTACAGTAACATATACATTTACATTCCATAAACAAAGTGATTATTTATTAGATGATGGTAATTATGGATACCAATATACAGGTTCATGGCAAAAATTTATTTCACCGGCAACAGGAATTTATACACTAGAAGCATGGGGTGCACAAGGTGGACATAGAGGAAATAACAATGGAGGTAAAGGTGGTTATTCTACTGGACAAATCTTCCTAAATAGAGGACAGATACTTTATGTTTATGTTGGTGGTGATGGTAATAATCACAAAGGATATAATGGTGGTGGACTATTACCAGGAGCAAATATCTATGGTGGTGGTGCATCAGATATTAGATCTGGAGGCTATACACTTAATAATCGTATTTTAGTTGCTGGTGGTGGAGGATCTGTTGGTTCATCATCAAATGCCGGTGGCTACGGTGGAGGTTTAACTGGTGGTTCTGGTAATGGAGGTTTTGGTACTTTAGGAACTGGTGGAACACAAACAAAAGCAGGAACTGGTAACATATCTGGATCATTTGGTCAAGGTGGTAACGGTGTATACGCTAATAGTGGCTTTGGTGGTGCTGGAGGCGGCGGCTGGTATGGAGGCGGCGGCTCTGGCGTTGACGGTGGAGGCGATGATGACCGCTCAGGAGCTGGAGGTTCAGGATTTATTTGGACTGAAAGTAATAAAACAATAGTACCAGAAGACTATTTACCAGGTGAAAATGTTTACTTGACAGAGGCAAAAACAGTATCTGGAAATAGTGAAATGCCAACCCCAAAAGGAGAAACTGAAACAGGACATTCTGGTGATGGATATGTAAAAATATCATTCGCACTATCTTATGATTATCAAATAAAAGTTAGTGATAACGTAAAAGTAGATAAAGAATTTGATTACAAAATAAAAGATTATACAGGAACATTAGATAGTAATGATTCATCACTTGTTACATTTACAGTAACAGATAGTGACTCAATTATTAATGTTACAGGTGATGGAACAAGAGAAATACATGTTGGAGATAACGATTTTGAAGTTGCTATAACATATGTAAATGGTGTTGTTGATATATTCACATATCATATACATCGTGAAGCAAATAATATAGATTATTTAAATAATATTTATTTAGATGGTAAATCTGTATCAGAATTCGGGAATACAACATTTAATAAAAATACATACGAATATAACTTAACTCTTCCATATTATATGGATGAATATGACTTAACTGTAGATAAAGGATCAAGTGATCAAATAATTACAAATTTAGGCCATATATCAAATAAAAATAATAAATATACTATACCTATTTCAGTAACAAATGAAACAGGAACAAGTACAAAAATTTATACATTAAATATTACTCTTCCACACTCTAGTAAAATGAAGAAATTAACATTAACTAGTGATGGAGGTACAAAACTTGAATATGATGTACCAATCGATGAAACAACTATGAACATTAATCTTGAGAGTCATATTGCCGCAGTACATGCAAGTACAGAACTATATGATAGCGAAGCAAAATCAAATGTCTTAGGCGATGGATATATACAAGATGATGAATATACAATTACAATAACAGTAACAGAACCACATGTATCAAGTACAGTTTATACTATTAATATTAAAAGAATTACAGTAAGTGGTTATGAAAAAGATGTATCTTATACAGGAAGTTATCAAACAGTTGTTATACCTTATGATCATGAATATTTCTTACAAGTATGGGGTGCACAAGGTGGTAATAACGGTGGCCGTGGAGGTTACTCATATGGTACAGCATATTTAGAAAAAGGAACAATACTTTATGTTTATACTGGTGGATCTGGTCAAAATGGAGGATTTAACGGAGGCGGCGACTCAAAAGTTGGAAAAGGTGGAGGAGCCTCTGATATCCGTGTAGGAACTGACTCATTATATAGTAGAATTCTTGTCGCAGGTGGAGGCGGCGGCCATGGATCTGATGGCTGTGCATCTGGTGCTGTAGGAGGAGGAACTAAAGGTGGAGGTTCAGCTTCTAGTGGTTCATGTGGAACACAAGCAGGAGGAGGAACTCAAACTGAAGGAGGTTCTTACGGAATATATGGAACAGTACTAGGTTCAGTAGGTAAATTTGGTGTAGGAGCATCTTCCTCATTCACTAGCGGAAGCTACTATGGTGGTGCCGGTGGTGGTGGATGGTACGGAGGAGGATCTGGATCTACTTCTGGTTGGTCAAACGGAGGTGGTGGAGGATCTGGATTCGTATACACAAAAGATACTGCATCAGTAATAGAAGGAAACTCTGATTGGCTTTTAGATAGTACTTATTACTTAACAAATGCAGGGACATTAAGTGGTAGTAATGACTTTATTGCACCAAGTGGAGATAAAGAAGAAACAGGTCATCCTGGAAACGGTATGGTAAAAATATCAATACCATATCAAGAAAGTGAAAATAACTATTTAGATGGAATTATAGTTAATAAAGGAACATTAACTCCATCAGAATGGGATTATAACAAAGATACATATTATCTAGACCTTGCATCAGATGAGGTAGAGATAAATGTTGAAGGTGTACCAGCAGATGGTAAAGCAAGTGTAATAGGTAATGGTGATTATGTTATAGAAGGTGGAGAAACTAAAATAAATTTAGTTGTAACTGCTGAAAATGGAAGCACTAAAACATATACACTTGTAGTACATCGTGAATTAGATACAAATCCAATTCCAAATAGTATTGAGATAAACGGTTTAATAAAAACATATTGTGAAGAATATGAAGGAGCATGTAACTATACATTTAATAAAGATATTCATAATTATGAAGTAACTGTACCATATACAATTAGAGAAATTACTATGGTTGTAGATAAAGCACATTATTTCCAAACTACAAAAGGTGATGGAGTATATGCATTATCTGGTGGAAAAAATAATATAAAAGTAGAAGTTACTAGTGAAGACAAAAAGAATACAAGTGAATGGAACTATGAAATAACAAGAGATATGACTGGTAATGCTGACTTGAAATCATTAAAAGTGATAGATCCAGAAGTAGAAATTAATTATTCATATAATATTACTGATTACTATATAACAGTACCAAAAGATACTGAACATGTAACACTAGAAGCTATTCCAGATGATGAAAATGCAACTGTAAAAATAGAAAATCCAGAAACACTTGAATATGGTGACAATTTAATAACAATAATAGTAACTGCAGCAAATAAAAAGGTAAAAGAATATCATATTACAGTAAATAGATTACAAAGTAATAATGCATTCTTAAATAATTTTAAAGTTATAAATATAACAAATGATAAGAATGAAGAACTTTCTCTTACTCCTGAGTTTAATAAGATGAATTTATCTTATGAACTAGAAGTAGAAAACGACATAACTAAGTTAAGACTTGAAGGAGTTGCTGAAGATACAGAGTTCTCAAGCATTGAAGGCCTTGGTGATTTTGACATAAAGGTAGGCGCAAATACATTTAACGTAGTAGTAACAGCGCAAGATAAAACATTCTTAACTTATAAATTAAATGTTAAGAGAAAAGCAAACTCAAATACATTACTTGATTCATTAACAGTTAAAGATCATAATTTTACTGAAAATTTTGAATCAAATAAATATTTATACTATATGTATGTAGATGGAAATGTTGAAAGTCTTGATATTACAGCAGTTCCATCAGCAGAAACTTCAACATACCAAATAATTGGTAATTATCAAAAATTAGTCGCAGGTAAAAACGAAATAACAGTTAGAGTAACCGCAGAAGATAAATCAACATGTGACTATAAAATAATTGTTTATAGAACAGGATATAGCGATAATAACTTAGAATCATTAACAGTAACAAATGGTTCAGAAAATTATATTCTATCTCCAAATTTTGATCCATTATACGACAAATATACATTAACTCTTCCAAATGATGTATCAAGTGTAACTTTAACAGCAGTCGCAAATGGACAAAAGAGAGCAAAGATAGGTAGTAGTGCTATATATGTTAAAAAAATTGATTTATTAAAGGAAAATCCAAGTAATAATGTAATAACAGTAACAGCAGAAGATGGTACTATCCATACTTATACTGTGGATATTACTCGTGAAATATCAAGTGATAATACATTACAAAGTCTAGAAGTAAAAAATAATACATTTACTCCAGATTTTGATAAAAATACATTAAATTATACTTTAACAACATATGATACAAGTCTTGATATTTTGGCAGTACCAACAAATAAATTTGCTAAAGTATCTATAAGTAATAATAGAAATAATCTAAAAGAAGGATTAAATACTATAACTATAGATGTAACTAGTGAAAACGGAAAAACAAAAACATATACACTAGATGTAACACTTTTATATGATAGTAATAACTATTTAAAAAGTTTAAATACTAGTGATGGATTAAACGAAGAATTTAATAAAGAAAAATTAGATTATACAGCAACAACTGAAAAAGATGAAATAACTATTACACCTTTAGCAGAAAGTACAAAGGCAATAGTAAAAATTACTAATTCAAAAAATGAAACAGTTTCAGGACCAACCTTAGTTAGTGCAGGAGAAAATATATTTAATATAACAGTAACTGCTCAAAATGGAGATGTTAGAACATATAAATTAAATGTAACTAAAGTACCATCAACTGATTCAAAACTATCTAGTTTAACAACAAATGAAGGATTAAATGAAACATTTGATCCAGAAAAATTAGATTATACATTAAATACTAAGAGTCATGAAATAACTATTCTTCCAGTAGTTCGTGATAAACATTCAAGTTATAAAATATTAGATAGTAATAATAATGAAATAACAGATGGTAAAGTAAAATTAGTAACAGGAGACAACAGATATTCTATAGTAGTAACTGCTGAAGACTTAAGCACTACAACATATACTTTAACAGTTACAAGAACTAAAAATAATGTTGCGACAATAGAATCAGTAGGATTTGGTACTACACCAAAATTTGATAAAAATACATTTAATTATGATACAGTAACAGATGAAACTAGTTTAGACTTTAGTAATATGGTATTAACAGATCCATATTCTACATATGAAATAACTGGTAACTCTGATTTTACAAATGATAAAACAAGTACAGTAACAGTAAAAGTTAAATCAGAAGATGAAAAGGTAACAAATACATATACATTTAATGTAACAAAAGTAGTATCAACAGATTCATCACTAAAAGAATTTAAATTAGGTGATTATGAATTTGTACCAGAATTTAATAAAGATACGAAAGAATATGAAGTATTTGTACCAAAAACATTAACAGAAGAAATATTAAAAGTTAAAACAACAAAAAATACTGCGATTATAAAGAGTATTACAGTAAACTCAAATTCATTAACACTAACATCAGATCTTGAATATAACAGTAAAATTACTGGATTAAACCCAGCAAAAGGAGATACAATTACTGTAATAGTAGAAGCAGAAAATAAAACACAAAGTACATATACTTTAAAAGTAAGTAATGAAGATGAGATAAATAATTACTTATCCACATTAAATGTGTCTTGCGGAGAACTTACTCCAGCATTTAATAAGGATACAAATGAATATACTGTAATGACAACAAAAGATGTAACAGAATTTACAGTACTCGCAACACCTGAAGTAACAGAATCAACAGTAACTGGTAATGGAACATATTCATTTAATACAGATAAGAAAAAACAAGTAGTTGAAATAAAAGTAAAATCAAAACGTGGAAGTGAAAGAATTTATAAAGTAACTGTTAGAAGACCCGCATCAAATGAATCTAGACTAAATAATTTAACAGTTATAAATGGAGTAATGACTCCAAACTTCCAAAGTGAAACATATGAATATGATGTAACTGTTCCAAGTTTAATTACAGAATTAAATAAAGATTCATTTACTTATGAATTAATGGATGAAGATGCAAAAATCTCATTCCCAAGTATGAAATTAAATGTTAATGAAGTAAATAAATATGAAATAACAGTAACATCAGAAGATGAAACAAGTGTAACAAAATATATATTGAATGTAACAAAAGAGGCATCAAATAGTACAACTATCTCTAGTGTTCATGTAAATGCATTAGGCAAAGAATTAACTTGTGAAGTAAATCAAGATACTAAAACTTGCGAAATAACAATACCTGCAGATGCGACTAGTTTTGTAGTAAGTGCAGATATACCATATGGCGCAAGTATAAATCCAGAAAATAAAACAAGTTATAATATGGATATAACAGAAAAAGAAAAAGATATAACTTTAAATGTAACCGCAGAAAATAAAGTAAATACTGATTCTTATACACTAAAAATATTAAGAGAAAAATCAAATAATGCTTTCCTTAGTTCATTAGAAGTAAATTATACATCTGTTTCTAACTTTAAAAGTGATGTATTATCATATGAAGAAACTGTAATAGGAACATTATCACAAGTATTTATAAGTGCAAGTACAAAAGATCCACGTGCTACTATTAAGACAGATCTATCAAATACATTTAAGTTAAATCCTGGAGATAATAATATAGATATTTTAGTAGAAGCAGAAGATGGTACTAAAAAAACTTATACAGTAAATGTAATAAGAAGTACAAATAAAGATGCAACACTAAAAAGCTTAAGCGTTAATGGTTATAAATTTAGTGAAAACTTTGATCCAGATGAAACAGAATATACTGTTTTATTCCCAAGAGATAAGACTGAACTAAATAAAACAGAAATATCATATGAATTATCAGATCCAATCGCAAGTATATCAATGGATAGTAAATTAAGTGTTGATTATGATAAACAATACAATACATTTAATATAACAGTAACTGCGGGTGATGGAGTTACTAAAAAAACATATCATATAAATGTAAAACCAATTCCATCAACAAATAATGAAGTAGATCATATCGTGATTAATGGTGATGAAGTAAAAGATGTAGAAGGAACATTCACATATTCTATATTTGATACTGATACAGAAGCAACTTTATCAGAAATAGTACTTAAAAACGAATATGCAAGTATTTTTGTACTATTACCACAAAATGTAAAAGCAGATGAAGACTTTACATTTGTAGTAACCGCAGAAGATGGCAGTATAAAAACTTATACAATTAAATTAATTCAAAATAAAACAAGAGAATTAAATTTACAAAATATTGAAGTTAACTTTAAAGAAGAAGATGATTGTGACGGAATATGTACATTAGATAAAACATTTGATGAAAATGTATTAGACTATGAAATATATATTCCAAATGAACTTAATTCTTTAGAAAGTTTAATAGTAACACCTAAAAATAATTTACAAAATGTTGTAATAAAAGGTAATGAAAACTTTGTAGTAGGTGAAAATATAATAACAATTGTAGTAAGTAATTCATTAAGTGAAACAAAAGAATACAAATTACATGTTATTAAAGAAGCAAATTCAGATCCAAACTTACTTGGTATATCATTTAAAATACCAGAACAGGAAATAGAAGGATTTGATGAAAATACTACAGAATATAATGTTGAATTTACAGGACTTACAACAGGTAAATATGAACTAGAATATACTAAGAAATTTGATGGTCAAAGAGTTAAAAAGTCAGGAGCAACTGTACTTAATTATGGAAATAATAACATAATAGTAACAAGTAAGTCAGAAAGTTGTTTTAGTTCAGTAAAAACAAGAAAAGGATGTAATGAAAAATCTTATGTAATTCATGCTTATAGAAATGAAGTATATAGTAACCTTTTATCAGCATTAACTATTTCAACAGGTAATGAAAGTGATTTACTTCAAACATTTAATAAATATAAATTTGATTATGTACTAGAAGTAGATAGCGAGATAAGTAAAATAAAAGTAGAAGGTACAGCATTTGATTCTGAACACGCAAGTGTTGAAGGTAATGGTGAATATAACTTAAAATTAGGTGATAATGAAATTAAAATTACTGTTGTTCCTATAATAGGAGGAAAAAGAACATATACAATAAATGTTGTTAGAAGTTCAAGTGATAATGTTAACTTAAGTGATTTAAAAGTTGAAGGTCACACTATGACTCCAAGTTTTAGTAAAACAACTCTTGATTATTATGTAAGTGTTGACAGTGATGTAAATTCATTAGATGTAAAATATACAAAAGAAGATCCTAATTCAAGTGTTGTTATTTCAGGAAATGATAATTTAGTAACAGGTGAAAACATTATTAGAGTAGTAGTATTATCTCAAGATAAAACAAGAGGTAAAACATATAAAATCCATGCAATTAAAGCTGCTAGTGATGAAAATAAACTTAATAATATTAAAGTTTCATCAAAAGAAAATGATACAGAAACTGAATATAACCTAGAACCTAAATTTGATTCAGAAAAAAATGAATATAATGTTAATATTCCATCTAATATAAATATAGTTAATGTAGATGTAACTAAGAAAAATATTATGGAAACAGTAACAGGAATAGGTACTTATGCACTTAAATATGGAACTAATAAAGTAACAATTGTAGTAACAAGTGAAAGTGGAATAATTAATAATTATACTTTAAATATTAATAGAGAATATGAACTTGGTTTATCAGATTTAATAGTAAAAGACTTAATGACAAATGATGAATTTAATCTTACTCCAGAATTTGAATCAAGCACTTTAGAATATAATGTAACTGTTCCATATGAAACAGAAGATGTATTTATAGAAGGTACTTTAATAGAACCTGATTGTAATATAACAGGTCTTGGTGCTCATGCATTAAATACTGGAGAAAATATCGTAAATATTACGGTTTCATATAAAGATGAAGCAAGTAAAACTTATGTACTTAATATAACAAGAGAAAAAAATAACGATAATAATTTATTAAGTTTAAAAGTAGAAGAAGGAATTATTTCACCAGTATTTGATAAAGATACATTAAATTATGAAGTAACAATTCCATATGAATTTACAAGTGCAACAATTGATTATACATTAAGTGATCCCAATGCAAGTGTAGAAATAATTAATAATTCTGATTTTGAAGTTGGAATAAGTAAAGACGTAATAGTTAGAGTAACTGCAGAAAATGGTGATGTAAAAGACTACATAATTAAGGTAACAAGGGATAAAATGCCAGATGCAAGTAATTATTTAAGCTATATGGCTGTAGATAACTTTGAATTAGAACCTGAATTTACTAAGAAAAATTTAAATTATGAAGTAGATGTACCTAAAGATACAACAAATATAACACTTCATTTAAAAGCAGATGATCCAAGATATACAACTGTATCAATATATAAACTTGGTGAAAGTGCTATGACAGATATAGATGTTACACAAAAAGATCCATCTATAAATCTTGATATAACAAGTAAGGATACAACATTTGTAATTAGAGTAACAAATTATCAAGGTATAACTAGAAACTATCAATTACTTGTATATAGATTAGGTGATGATGAAGCAAGAATTAAGAGTTTATCATTTAATCATGGTGAATTATCTCCAAAATTTGATAGAGATAAATTTGAATATACACTTGAAGTAGATAGAAGCATAAATGCTATAAAAGAAAGTATTATAATGCTTGCGGAAGATTCTACTTATACAATTATAGGAAATAAAAATCTAAAACCTGGAAATAATACAGTATTAATAAAGACTTTATCTGCAGATAAAACAACAAGTCTAACATATACAATTACTGTAATAAAGAAATTATCAAGTAATGCATATTTAAAAGATATAGTAACATATCCAGATAAAACATTTACATTTAATAAAGAAGACTATACATATAATATGACTGTGCCAAAGAATGTTAATAGCATTCAAATAATAGGTATTAGAGAAGATAATACATCAACAATTACAGGTAATGGAGTATATAATATTACAGGAAATGAATTAATGGTAAATTTAGTAGTAACCGCAGAAGATGGAACATCAAAAATATATACAGTAACATTTACTAAAGAAAAAGATGATAATGCTAATTTAGCAGAACTTATAATAGATAATGGTGAACTTGTACCAGAATTTAATCCTGATACTTTAGAATATAATGTAAAAGTAGAAAATTACATAGATTCAATTAGAGTAACAGGAAAAGCAGAATCAGATTCAAGTACAGTAACTGGATTTGGAGAACATAATTTAGATGTTGGAACAAACAAGATAACAATCACAGTAACAAGCGAAAGTGGAAATAAAAAAGATTATATAATAAATGTAACTAGAAAATCAAATACAAGAAATACACTTGAATCACTTGTAATTAGTGATGAAAATAGAAGTTATGCATTAAATCCAGAATTTGATAAAGATACTGAAAATTATACAGTGGAATTACCAAGATACTTAAAAGAAGTAACAGTAACTGCTAAAGCAGAAGATGAATCTAGTACAGTAACAGGAACAGGACTAGTATCTATAGATGGTAAAGACAAAATAGTAGTAACAGTAACGAGTGAATCAGGAGAAGAAAAAACTTATATTGTGGATATCATAAGAGTTAAATCAAGTATCGCATATATAAAATCATTAGTTGTAAAAAATGGTGAAATAGATAAAGAATTTGATAAGAAAACTTATGATTACACCGTAAATGTAAATGAAGATGTTACATCCCTTGATATGGATATAACACTAGAAGACCCTAATTCAAGTTATGAAGTAATAGGTAATAAGAACTTATCATCAGGAGAAAATATAATAAAAATAAAAGTAACTAGTGAAGATGGAAATACTACTAAGTTATACACAGTAAAAGTAATTAAAGGACTAAGCACAAATAATAACTTATCAATGATAAAAGTAAATGGTAATAATGTGGAAAACTTTAATAAAAATACTTTAGAATATAATTTAACTGTGGAAAACAGTACTGAATTTGCATTAATTGAGTATATTAAAGAAAATATAAAATCCACAGTAAAAGGTGATGGAACATATTCATTAGTAGAAGGAGAAAATATTATAAATATCACTGTCGCAAGTGAATCAGGTAATGAAAAAACTTATAAATTAAACATTTATAGAAAATATGATGATACACTAAAATCTATTGAAACAAATAGAGGTGAAGTATCTCCTACATTTAATAAAAATATAACTGAATATACACTTACTCTTCCAAATAGTGTTAAAGATATAAATGTAAAGGGAATAGCTTCTTCAAAAGAAAGTACAGTAGATGGAAACAATACATATGATTTATTACCAGGAGAAAACACAATAACTCTTACAGTTACTACAAAAGATAATAATAAAAAAACATATACATTAATAGTAACAAGAGAAACAAGTGATAATAATTACTTAAGTAGATTAAGTATTTCAGAAGGTGTATTATCCCCAACATTTAATAAAGATAAGACAGATTATACAAGTGTTATACCAAATGAATATGATCATGTAACAATTGATTATGAAACTATGGATAAAGAAGCAACTGTTCAAATAATAGGTAATGAAAACTTGGTAGAAGGAGAAAATACTATAACAGTAAGAGTAACATCTACTAGTAAAAAAGTAAGAGATTACGTATTAACTATAACTAAACAAGCAAAAGAAAATTACAGCAATTACTTAACAGATTTATCAGTAGATCCTGGTGAACTTGATCCAGTATTTAATAAAAAAACAAATACATATAATGTAACTGTTCCAAATAGTGCAAGTGTTATAACAGTAAGTGGTGTAAGAGAAAGTAATGAAGCTACTGTAAACGGATTTGGAAGACATGAACTTTCTAGTAACAGAACTGAAATATTTGTTACAGTAACAAGTAAAGATAAGAAAATAAGAACTTATAAAATAATTGTTAACAAACTTGGAAGCAGTGAAGCAAGATTAAAAAATCTTATGTTTGAAGAAGGAGTAGTAACACCAGTATTTAATAAAAATATATATGAATACAATATGGTTATTCCATCAAATGTAAAAAAATTAACTCCACTTTTAGTAACAACTATTGATAAGGATGCTACTTATGAAATAATAGGTAATGAAAACTTAAATGCAAGCGTTAGTACAGTAATAGTAAGAGTAACAGCGCCTGATAAAATAACTAAAAAAGACTATAAAATAACAGTTAATAAAGAAGTAAAACCAATTGCTAGATTGCTTTCTTTAACAAGCAATGTTGGAGAACTTACTCCAGAGTTCGATAAAGATAATTCAGGAGTATATGAAATAGATGTAGATGATAGTATCAATAGTATAATTTTATCTGGTGAAAAAGAATATGAATCATCTATAGTAAGTGGTTTAGGAATTCATTATTTAACTGATAAAGAAACAAATGTAATAGTAACAGTAACAAGTGAAACAGGATATGTAATGAAATATGCTGTAAAAATTGTAAAATCAAATTCTTCAAATGCATACTTAAGTGATTTAGGTGTTAAAAATAATGTTATATCACCAGAATTTGATAAGAATACAAATTCATATAAATTAACAGTGACAGATAAAGAATCAAGCATTGAAATATATGCAACACCAGAAAATCCATCAAGTACAGTAGATGGTACTGGAATAAAGAATCTTGATTATGGTTTAAATACATTTAATATAGTAGTAACAAGTGCAAATGGTAATACAAATACTTATGCAATAGAAGTTACAAGAGAATATAATGAGAGTGTTAGAATTAAAGATTTAATAGTTAAAGAAGGAGAACTTACTCCAGAATTTGATCCTGATACATTAGAATATAGTATTAATATTCCAAATGAAAAACAAAGTTTATCATTAAATGTAACTCTTGAAGATCCAAATTCAAGTTATGAAATAATTGGTAATGAAAATTTTGTATTAGGAGAAAATAAAGTACAAATAAAAGTAACTGGTAAATCAGGTAAAACTAATACTTATGTATTAAATGTAAATAGACAAAATGAAGTAAATAATTATCTTAAAAATATAACATTATCAGATGGAAAACTTACTCCAGAATTTGATAAAACTACTCTTAGTTATGATGTAACAGTAGGTGAAAATGTAGATTCTATAAATGTAAGCGCAACTGTTGAAGATGAAAAAAGTACATTAACAGGTGATGGAATACATTCACTTGTTAAAGGAAAGAACAAGATATTATTAAAGGTTGTAAATAGTGGTATAGAAAGGGTTTATACATTAAATATTTTAAGAGAATATAATAGTGATAATAAACTAATATCATTAACAACTGATAAAGGATCATTAACTCCAGAGTTTAATCCTGATATTAATAATTATGTTGTTGATGTAGATGAAAATACTGATAATATAACTGTAAATGCTACTGCAAATCCTGATTCTTTAGTAACAGGAACAGGAAATTATCTATTAAATAAGGGTGAAAACACTATAACTATTACAGTAACCGCAGAAGATGGAAGTATAAATACATATGTTATAACTGTAAATAAAGCATTATCTTCTAATTTAAATCTTACAAAATTTGAACCAGATACTGGAACTCTTGATAAGGAATATAATAATAATGAAAATACTTATACATTAAATGTTGGTTCTAATATATCAATTATAAATATGAGTATTATTCCTGAAGATTCTAGAACTACAATTAGTGGTGAAAAAGTAATTACGATGAACGAAAGTGAAAACACTATTACTTATACATTAACTGCCGAAGATAATAGTACTAGAGTTATTACATTAAATGTAGTAAGAGAAGAAGAAGTAACTGATTTAGAAATTGATAAGACAAATATTGTAATGGTAGAAGGAGAAACAGATAAAATTAATGTTAAAGTTCTTCCAATTAGTGTTAATACTAAAGTTTTATATGAAGTATTAGATAAAGATATAATAGAAGTTGATGAAGATGGTAATATTAAAGCACTTACTAAAGGATTTACAAAAATAATTGTAAGTACTGAAAAAAATCCAGCAATGAGAAAAGAAGTAACTGTCGAAGTATTATCAAGTAAAATTACAAGTTCTGTTTATAATATTGCTAGAGTTGATTATGAATATATAACTGGTATGGATGAAAATGATACTATTAAAGATTTATTATCTAATGTGGATAATGAAAGTAGTACATTAAAAGTTTATAATTCAGATTTAACAGAAATAACTGATTTAGATGAAGTTATAAAAACTGGACAAGTAATTAAACTTATTATAAATGGTAAAGTATATGATGAATTATATATTGTACTAAAGGGTGATATAAACGGAGATGGGCTAATAGATGTTACAGATAAATCAAAATTAAAAGATCATATATTGTTAAGAAATGAAATAACAGATTATACTAAATATGCGGCAGATCTTAATAATGATGGATTAATAGATGTATCTGATAACTCTAAAATTGCAGATTATATCTTAATGAGAATAGATACTTTAAATTAAAAAGCAGAATGAGAAATCATTCCGCTTTTTTGATACCTTGCAAAAATAAAAAATTTATGTTATTATGAATACAGATGAAGGAAACTTCATAAAATAAAAAAGAGGAACATTTATCTCGCAAGTGAATGCCATCCTCAAAATTTTTCTAGAGGCACTCTATCAATGCTGAAGAGTGTCTATTTTTTTATAGCTAATACCAATAAGGTAGATAGTAATAAAATGATTGTAATGAATCTTAGAAACTTTAAAATAAAAGTTTTTGTTTTCATAATTATCTACCTCCCTTCTATTATAGAATGGAGGACGACACTCACATTAAATGTTCCAAACGTATTATCTCATAGTTAACTATGCAAAACAAGCGAACAAAGAAAAATAAATGTATTTTTTTCAAATGCAAAGGATAGCAGCGAATTTATTATAAGAGTGTTAATTTTAAATAATATAAAAACTACTCTCGAATTGAAAGTAGTTTTTTGATAGTAATTAGACTTGTTAGTATATAAATACTTTTATCTTATTACTTTTTTCTTAACTAAAGTAGGTATAGTTTGAAACATATATATACATTGATCATTTAACATTTGATAATTTGATAATTCATCCCTAAAATCTCTTCTATTAGAAGATGATTCTACTTGGTTTTCAATTGATGATAATTTTTTAATAAGTTCATCTTTAGAACAATTAAGTTCAATTTTATTTTGAGTAATTAAGTTTGCAACATTAAGTTCTAATTGTTCTTTTAACTTTATGCTATCAAATATTTCTTTCATTCTTAACAATTGTTCTCTTGTATAAGAATGTTTTCTTTGAATACATCTATCAAATGAAGTTAATAAGAAATCAATTTGATTAGCATCCAATAATCCGTTTTGAATCATATATGAAGCAATTTCTAATTTTTTATCAATCATATCATATCTTTTATAAAAAATATCTTGGTCATCTTCTATTCTAGCAAATGAACGAGCCCAAAAATCAAATATTGTATAACCGCTATCATAGGGCTGAACAGTTAAATCAATTTTATAATGCTTTAAAATGTAATCCATTAATTCCAATCCAATATTTTGTGGATTCATAGAAAGGTTACCAATTACTGATTCGTTTATTTTGTGAGTAACATCAATAATTGTTTTTGTATAAGATTTAACACTGTTAATATCAAAATCCTTGTCTAACATAGAATTTTCAGAAGCTAAAATTAAAAGTTTTAATGATTTTAGTGCATTAATATCAGTTTGTTTTGCTAAATATATTCCAAGTTCATTTAAGTTTTTTAAATCTTTAGTGGTATCATTTAATATATCTATTCCACTTTTTACATAAGCATTCATAAAAAATCATCTCCTAATGGTTTTAGTATAACATATTTTTTATAAATGTAAATATTAATTTTAAATATAATCATTGTACTTAACGATTCTGCTTTTTTGACACCTTGCAAAAATAAAAAAAGTATGATATTATGAATACAGATGAAGGAAACTTCATAAAATAAAAAAGGGAACATTCAGTTTTGCATGTTGAATGTCTACCCAATAAATGGTGAGACATTTAATTTCTTATGAAATTAAGTGTCATTTTTTTATAACTACTATCATAATGATAAGGAGAAATAAAATGATAGTAATGTATCGAAGAACTTTGATTACAAAGTTTCTTTTTTTCATCATTATCAAACCTCCTCCCTATAAGAGATTCGGTAGACACTCAAGCAACTAAATATTCCAAATATATTATCTCATAGTTAATTTTGTAAAACAAGCGAACAAAGCAAAAAAAATAGAAAAATTTAAACAACTAAAGAGTTATAAAAAAACTCTTTTTTTCTTATAAATTAAGGAATTTTCATTCACAAAATTAATTAAATTTGATATAATTAATATTAATAATAGGAGTCTATCCTTAGGAGGTAGTAAATGAGAAAGTTTTTTTATAAAATACTAAGCTTAATGCTTATATTTTCGGTATTTATCTCATCATTTTCATTAAACATAATTAGCGTACATGCAGATGGTGAACACAAGTTTTTATTAAAAGCATATGATTGGAATGCATTTGATAATGATTGGGAAGGATCTGGAACAGGTGATGAACTTATAAATAATGCCGATGTAGAACCTGGAAAAGTAATTCAACTTTCAATTTACTATATACCAGGTACAGATCCAGATATGATGATGCAGATGGCTATAAAATATGATAGTAATTTAGTTGAGCCCATGTATGATGAAGGTTCATTATATTTAGAGGCTGATATGTCAACAACTTATCAAGGAGGTATATGGCCTGCAGTTGGAAAGTCGCCAGACAATAAAAAGAAAACGAATTGGACAGTATCTGCTAACGATGCATCAAGTTATAGTATGATTAGTGTTTTGGCAGAAGATCAAGCAAAAACAAAAGCGCTTACAACAGAAGGTGTAATCGCAAGTGTATATTTTAAAATAAAAGATACTGCAAAAGCAGGTTCTGTAATAACATTTGAATATGATAATTCTCGTACAAAATTAACAAAATATGACGATGGTACAGAAAGACCAGTTATTACAGAAGGAATAAACTTAAATGTTTTCGGAAAAATGTCCGCAAATACATTATTAAAATCATTATCAGTAAAAAATGGTACACAAGAGTATCCATTAAATCCTACATTTGTACCAGATTCAGAAACAGTAAGAGATTATCAAACAACAGTACCAAATAATATAACAAGTGTTGATATATCTGCAACAGCATCTGATACATCTGGAAAAGTATTACCTGGTGGTCTTGGAACAAAAAGTTTAAATGTCGGAGAAAATAATTTTAATTTAGTTGTTCAATCACAAGATGGTACACAAGAAATATATAGATTAACAGTATATAGATTAAATAATGATGCGACACTAAAAAGTTTAACATTAACAAATGGTGTAAATATTGGAACATTTAGTGGTGGAACAACATCATATACAGCAACTGTTCCATATAAGACTAAATCATCAGAAGTAACTGCTTTAACAAATGATTCAAATGCAGTTATAACAAGTGGAACAGGTTCATTTGATTTTACAAATTATGGAACAACAAATACACATAATATTGTAGTAAATGCAGAAAATTGTGATTCTAAATATGCAAGTGTTCCAGGAAATACATGTACAAGCAAAACATATACAATCACAGTAACTAGAACTTCTCCATCAAGTAATAATAATTTAAGTAATTTAACAGTAAATAATAAAACAGTAACTAATTTTAATAAAAATACTTTAGAATATACTTTACCAAATGTATCTAATGAAACAACAAGTTTGTTAGTAGGAGCAGTAGTAGAAGATACAGATAAAGCACAAATAAAAAGTGGAACTGGAACAGTTAATTTAAATATTGGAGATAATACATTAAATATAGTTGTTCAAGCAGAAAATGGAGACGAAAAAACATATAAATTACATGTTAGAAGATTATCAAATGATAACAAATTAAAAAGCTTAGAAGTTAAATCAACACCCGGTGCTAGTTTATCACCAGCATTTACAAGTACGTTCTTTGGAGATTATAACTATAATTATACAGAAGATGTAAGTTCTATAGATGTAAAAGCAATTGTTAATGATACAGATAAAGCAATGGTTGGAATAGTAGATGCAAATGGTTCTGAAACACTTACTAGTACATTAAATACTGCATCTAAAACATTTACAACTAATACAAGTAATGTAACAATTGTAGTAACTGCAGAAGATGGAAGTATTCAAAACTATACTTTAAACTTAGTACGAGCAAAATCAACAGATGCAAATTTATCTAGTTTAATAGTAAATCCTGGAGAACTTGTTCCAGTGTTCAGTAAAGAAACAAGAAATTATAATGTAACTGTAGATGGAAGTGTAACAAGTATAAATGTTAATGCCACACCTCTATCAAAGTATGCTAAAGTAGAAAGTATTACAGGAAATACAAATCTTAACTTTGGAAATAATCAAGTGGAAGTAGTAGTAAAAGCAGAAAGCGGGAATACAGTAACATATACAATAAATGTTGAAAGAAAGAAATATGATATTGCTTTATTAGATGATATAAAAGTAGATGGCGTAAGTATAGACAATTTTAATAAAAATACATTTGAATATACTTTAGATAAAGTTCCATTTAGTAAAAATAAAATCAATGTAGATGCAACTAAAACAAATGAGTTATCAACAGTAAAAGGTTTAGGAGATATAGAACTAAAAACTGGTGATAATCAAATAGTAATAGAAGTAACAGCGCATAATGGTACAACTAAAAATACATATACAATAAATGTTGAAAGAGAAAAGAATAGTGATAATTTAGTAAAAAGTATAAAAGTATCAGGAGTAACACCAATATTAAATGATGATGGAACATATAATGTAACACTTCCAAATAATAAGACAACATTAACACCTAATGATGTAGATGTTACAATAAGTGATGATGCTAGTATAGAAAAAAGTCCAGCAATAAATTTATCAACAAAAAATGATAACATATATACATTTAAAGTAACTGCTGAAAATGGAGATGAAAAAACATATACTATAAAAGTAACAAGAACAAAATCTAATGATACAACACTAAACAAAGTAACATTAACAATAGGAAGTGATTCATCAAGATATTGCTTAATGGAAAATGATAAATGTAAAATTAACGTACCTAGCGATACAACAAAATTCTCTTTAACATCAGAAATAAATAGTGAAAGTACTATCTCGCCTGTAAATGGTACAGAATTTACTATGACACCAACAGAAAGAATAAAAGATATAACTTTAACAGTAACTGCAGAAGATGATACTAAAAAAGAATATACAGTTACAGTTGAAAGACAAAAATCATCAAATAATAATTTAAGCGATATAAAAGTAGATAATGTAAGTTTATCTGATTTCAACAAAAATAAATTAACTTATAATATAACAGTCCCAGGAACTACAAGTAGTGTACTTGTATCTGCTACAGTAGAAGATACAGGAAAAGCAGTGATAACAACAGATTTAAGTAATAAATTTAATTTAGACTTTGGAAGTAATAAAATAGAAATTGTAGTAAAAGCAGAAAATGATGAACTAAAAACATATACTTTATATATAGAAAAAAGTAAAAGAATAAATGCAAATTTAAAAGACTTAAAAGTAGATAATGAAACAATTACTGATTTTAATAAAGATAAAACAGAATATACTTTAGATGATGTACCTTTTAATAAAACTGAATTAAATATATCTGCAATAGCGGAAGATACTTTAGCTAAAGTATCAGGTACAGGAAATATAAAACTAAAAACTGGTGATAACAAAATAATTATTACAGTAACAGCGCATGATACATCAGTAGTAAAAAATTATATTATTAATGTAAGAAGAGAAAAGAATAGTGATAATAAAGTAAAAAGTATAAATGTATCAGGAGTAACACCAACATTAAATGCTGATGGTACATATAGCGTAACACTTCCAAATAATAAGACAACATTAACACCTAGTGATGTAGATGTTACTGTAAGTGAAGACGCTAGCATAGAAAAAAGTCCAGCAATTAGTTTAACAACTAAAAATGATAACATATATACATTTAAAGTAACTGCTGCAAATGGAGATGAAAAAACATATACTATAAAAGTAACAAGAACAAAATCTAATGATACAAGTATAAAAAAGGTAACACTTACAATTGGAACAGATTCATCAAGATATTGTTTATTAAATGATAATAAATGTAAAATTGGTGTACCAAGTGATACAACTAAGTTCTCTTTATCTTCTGAAATAAATAGTGAAAGTGTTATTACACCTACAAATGGTACAGAATTTACTATGTCATCGACAGAAAGAGTAAAAGATATAACTTTAACAGTAACAGCAGAAGATGGAACACAAAATGAATATACAGTTACAGTTGAAAGAGAAAAATCATCAAATAATAATTTAAGTGATATAAAAGTAGATAATGTAAGCGTATCAGGTTTTAACAAAGACAAATTAATTTATAATTTAACTGTACCAGGTGCAACTGATAGTGTAAGTGTAAGTGCAGTTGTAGAAGATACAGGAAAAGCAACTATAACAACAGATTTAAGTAATAAATTTAATTTGAACTTTGGAAGTAATCAAATAGATATAATTGTAACAGCAGAAAATGGAGATTTAAAAACATATACTTTATTTATTGAAAGAAGTAAAAGAGTAAATGCTTATTTAAAAGATTTAAAAATTAATGATAAGACTATAACAGGATTTAATAAAAGTAAAACAATATATGATTTAGGAGAAGTTGATTATAATACAACTGCTCTAAAAGTAGAAGGAATTGCTGAAGATGAACTTGCAACTGTATTAGGTAATGGACTTATAAATTTAAGTACTGGAACAAATACAATTACATTAACAGTAAAAGCACATGATACTAGTGTAAGTGAAATATATAAAATTACTGTTAAGAGAAAATTAAATGATGATACAGGTATTCAGAGTATAACTCTTGCGGGAGTTCCAGCAGTTAAAGATGGATTAAATTATAAAGTTACTGTACCAAATGATGTGACAAAAGCAGATAAAACAAATTTAATAGTTACAGTAAATGATCCAAAAGTAGAAACAGATAAAAAAGCAGAATATATATTCAATGATACAGAACTTTTAACAACAAGCGATAATATGATAAATATATTGGTAACAGCAGAAGATGGAAGCGTAAGAGCATATACATTAATAGTAACAAGAGAAAAATCAGATGTTGCACTTTTATCGAATTTAACAGTAACTAATGGTAGTTTCTTACCAAGTTTCTCATCAAATGTATTTGAATATGAAGTAACAGTACCTGTTGATGTAACAGAATTTAATGTAACTGCTACTAAGTTAGAACCAAATTCAAAAGTAACATCAGGGGAAGGACACTATAATATTTCAACAAGCGAAAAACAAATAGAAGTAACTGTAGTAAGTGAAGATGAGACTAAGTCAAATACATATATATTAAATATAAAGAGAACTAAATCAAGTATAAATACATTATCAGATATAACTGTTAGTGAAGGAACATTAACACCAGAATTTAATTCAAATATAACAAGTTATACAGTAAATGTTGATGGAAATATATCATCAATAGATGTATCCGCAACCCTAACAGATAGTAGAGCAACTATTATCTCAGGAACAGGTATTCATTCACTAAATGTAGGAGATAATAACATAGTTATTAGAGTAGAAAGTGAATCGGGTTCAATACTTGATTATAATATAAATGTAATTAGAGCTAAGAAGAATATAAATGATTTATCAATGATAAAAGTTGATGGAAAAGAAATAGAAAACTTTAGTTCTGATACACTTGAATATGATTTAGGTGATGTAAATTATAGTAAGACAAAAATAAATGTAGAAGCAGTATTAAAAGATGTTGATTCTAGCGTAAAAGGTGATGGAGAAATATCTTTAAAAACAGGAGATAATGAAATTGTACTTACAGTAATAGCTCAAAATGGAGAAGAAAAAACATATAAATTACATGTAAATAGAATAAAAAATGATAATGCAAACCTTAGTTTATTATCAGTAATGGGTTATACATTAACACCAGATTTTGATAAAGATACTTTATATTATGAAACAACAGTTGAAGAAGAAAAAAGTATTCTTACAAAAGAAGAAGTAACTGCGGTTGCAGAAGATAAAAATGCATCTATTTCAAAACAAGATAATATAGAATTATCAACAACAGTAGATAATATTTATAAAGTAACAGTAACAGCAGAAGATGGAAAAACTATAAAAATATATACAATAAAAGTAAATAGACCAAAATCAAGCGATACAACTTTATCAAAAGTTAATTTAACAAATGCAGTGTTATCTCCATCTTTATCAAAAGATAAAAGAGAATATACACTTACAATTCCATATGGAAGTACAGAATTTAATATAGAAGGCGTGCCAACTGTTCCTACTACAACAATAACGGGTAATGGTACATATTCAAAAGATGATAAAGTAGTAAGACTTACAACAATTGCGGAAGATGGAAGCATGGATGTATATGTATTTAATGTTGTAAAAGCATTAAGTAATGATGCAACACTTCATGATTTAAGTGTAAGTGGATATAATTTAGATAAAACATTTACATCAACAACACTAGATTATAGTATTGGAGATATTCCTTATGGAACAACTAAATTAAAAATAAATGCTACTCCAACAAATTCAGATTCAACTATAAAATATTATGTAGGAACAACTTCCTTTGATAGTAATATAGTAGATATACCAACACTTCTTGGTGAAAATATAATAACAGTAGAAGTAACCGCAGCAGATGGAATAAGTAAAAAATTATATACAATAACATACAATATAGTAAAATCAGATAATGCTTACTTAAGTAAATTAACGCCATCATTAGGTAAAATAGATTTTAATAAAACTACATTCTTATATAATATAAATGTAGAAAATAATGTTGATAAAATAAGTTTTGATATAGAAACAGAAGATAAAAATGCAAGTATTAAAGTTCTTTCAGAAAATTTCTTTACACCTAAAACAATTACAGTTGATAACTTAAAAGAAGGTGATACAACACTTGAAATTATAGTTGTCGCACAAAATGGAAATACAAAAACATATAGTGTAATTATTCATAGACTTAGTAAAGAATTAAGTAGTGATGCTAACCTTAGTAGTTTATCAGTAAATGGACAAACTCTAAATAAAGAATTTAATATGAATGAAACAGAATATAGTATTGGAGAAATACCATATAGTTTAGAAAAATTAACAATAAATGCAACACCAAATATTGATACATCAACACTTACATATTTAGTAAATGGTAATAAACAAAGTAGTAATGTTGTTGATATTCCAAAAAATAATGGTAATGGTGCAATTACAGTTCAAGTAACTGCAGAAGATGGTAAAACAGTTAAAAATTATAAAATAACATATTCAAAACAAGCATCAAGTAATGCATACTTAAGTGATTTAAGAGTAAGCTCTGGAGAATTAAGTTTTAATAAAACAAAATATTCTTATATAGTAAATATAGATAGTGATGTAAATAAAGTTGATTTAACAAGTGTACTTGAAGATAATAAATCAAATATGAAAATAAATGGAACAACATATACATCACCACATACATATACAATTTCACCACTAGAAGTAGGTAATACAGAAGTTGTAATATTAGTAACGGCAGAAGATGGAACATTCTTAACATATAAAGTAACATTTGTGAAAAAAGCAAATATATCAGAAGTAATAACATCTGTTAAATATGGTCATACAATAGCAAATGGTTATATAAAAACAGTAAAAGTAAATACAACAGCACTTGAATTAAAAGATCAATTAGATAACCCTAATGAATATTTAGAAATAGTAAATAGTGATGAAACAAGTGTTATATCAGATAGTGATATAGTTGCGACAGGATATATAGTTAAGTTAATGATTAATGGAGAAGAAAAAGATAGAAAAACTATTGTAATAAAAGGCGATGTTAATGGTGATGGAGTAATAGATATCAGTGATTCAATTGGTATACTAGGTCATTATTTAAATGGTGAAAATAGTTCTAAAGCATTAACAGGAGCATATTTTGTTGCTGGTGATATGGTAGAAGATAGTGAAATAGATATAAGCGATGCGATAAGTGCATTACAATATTATTTGAAGAATTAGTAGGAGGTACATAATGAAGAATAATGGAAAGATAACAAATAAACTTATTATAATTTTAATAGTAGTAGCATCTATATTTGCAATATATATTAAAGCAAATGCTGCAAGTACAGTAGGATCTGCTAGTATTGGTTATACAGTAAATAATAATGCTAATATTGGCGATGAAATAACTGCTAAAGTAAATGTTAACAATGTTAATGTTGATTCAAGTAATATTGGTATATGTGGTGTAGGAGGAAACATATCATTTGATAGTGATTATTTAGAATTTATATCTGCAACTGGTATGAGTTCTCCATACGCTGTATCTGTAAATAAAAATAATAATTACAAATTTGCAGGTATTGATTTTACCTTATCAAATGGATTTAGTTCAGCAACAGATATAATTACATTAAAATTTAAAACATTAAAAACTGGTTCAACAACTTTATCTTTGGCAAATGTATTATTAAATGACTGTAATAATAATAAATTATCAGTAACACCAGTTTCAAAAACAATAACAATAGGAACTCCTGTTATTAAAGATTCTAATAATTATTTATCTACTTTAAGTATTACAGGATATACAATTAGTCCAGCATTTAATAAAAATACAACTAGTTATAGTTTAACAGTTCCAAATAATGTTTCAAGTGTAACATTAAATGCTACAAAAGAAAGTGCTAAAGCAACTCTTACTGGAATAGGAAATAAAAGTTTAAGTGTAGGCGCTAATAATATTTCAGTAGTAGTAACTGCAGAAAATGGAAATAAAAGAACATATACAATAACTGTAACAAGACAGTCTGCAATTCAAAAATCAAATGATAACTCCCTAAAAGATTTATCAGTTCCAGGTTATACATTAAGTCCAGTATTTAATAAAGATAATTTAGATTATACTTTAAAGGTACCAAATAATGCGACTAAAATAGATGTTAAAGCAATAACAAATAATGAAAAATCAAGCGTTAAAATAGTAGGTAATACAGATTTAAAAGTAGGAAACAATGTAGTAACAGTAGAAGTAACAGCAGAAGATGGAAGTAAAAAAACATATAAAATTACTGTAACAAGAGAGGAAGAAAAGAAAAATGAACCTGTTCTTGACTCAGATGCAACATTAAGTAAATTAAATGTAGGTGGTTATACATTAAGTCCAGCATTTAATAAAAATAAGTTCTCTTATTCTATAACAGTACCAAGTAATGTTGATAACTTAACTGTACAAGCAATCGCATCAAGTAGTAAGGCTAAGGTTACAATAAGCGGTAATAGTAACCTAAAACCAGGCATGAATTATATTACAGTTACAGTAACCGCAGAAAATGGTAATAAAAATACATATACAGTAAATGTAACTAAAAAGAAGGCAAGTACAAGCACAAGTTCTAATTCTGGTACAAAAGAAGAACAAAAAAAATCAAATGAAAATTATCTAGAAAGTTTAGTAATAGGTAATGGTGAAATAAGTCCTAAATTTGATAAAAATATGAGTAATTATGAAGTTACAGTACCATATGAAAGTAATAAACTTGATTTAACTTATACAGCATCAGATAAAGCCAAAGTAGAAGTAATGGGTAATAAAGATTTCAAAGTAGGAGAAACAACCCCTATAACAATTAAGGTAATCGCAGAAGATGGAAGCGTAAGAATTTATACTTTAAATGTAAAAAGAAGCCCACTTAAAAGTAATAATGATTTATCAGATATAAAAGTTGATGGTAAAAAATTAGATGATAATTTTGATCCAGATAAATTAAATTATAAATTAACTGTTGATGGAAATACTGATTCCCTAGATGTAGAAGCAATTACTAAAAATCCTAATGCGAAAGTAGAAATAACAGGTAATAAAGATTTAAAAGAAGGTAACAATGTTGTAATGGTTAGAGTTACAGATGAAAATGGTTTTACAAAAAGTTACCAAATAGATGTTGAAAAGAAAAGTAAGAAAATTTTAGGATTAACTTTAGGACAATTCTTTGCATTATTATCCCTTTTATTGCTATTACTCGCAATCATTATAATGCTTATAATATTAATTAAAAGAAAGAATAAACAAAAAGAAGATATTCAAAAAATATCAGAAGGAACTAAAATAGAATTTAAACCTGAAATTAATATTGGTTCTAGAAATGGTACAGATGATGATACTATTTATCCTAATGGAAATTTATATCAAGATAGTAAATTAAGTGCTGAAGTACCAAAACAATTAAGTGAACCTAAAAAAATAATGGATGAAGATTCTATTATTGAAGCAGATTATAAAGATAAATATGATTTATATGATGATGTGGTAACAAAAGATGAATTATATGATGCATTAGAAGAAAGTTTAGAAACAAATAATTCGGATAAATTAAAAATGCTTCTTAAACAAGAAGAAGTAAATAGACTTAAAAAAGAAATAAAAGAAAAACAAGAAAAGTTAAATAAGTCATCAAGATATGATACATTTGATGATGATGATTTTTAAAAAGATGCCATAAAGCATCTTTTTTTAAATAAAAAAATTGGTATAAAACCAATTTTAGTCTACTAATGGATTACCTTCTGCATCAGTATTAATGCTTCCAGTAAGAATCATGATTCCTTCAACAATTCCCCAGATTTCTGAAGCAATAGCTCCCAAACCACAAGTTAATACTGTAATTAATAATTGTGCAACTGCTTTACCAGTGTAACCTAAGTAAAAATTATGAACTCCAAATACACCTAAAAATATACCAAGTAAAGCAGCAATAATTTTAGATTTACCAGCTGGTTTAACATTTGTTACAGTTGTATTTACTTGTTCAGTACTATTTTCTGAATTACCACAGTTACTGCAGAAGTTTTCTCCTTCTTTAATTTCTGTACCACATTTTGGACAAAATTTAGCCATTTTAACACCTCCGTTACTACAATAATATCATAAATAATTTTATAAATAAATAGTTTATCTTATTTTTGTTGGAATAAGATAGTCAAATTTTGGTATATTTCTTAAAACCATATAAATAGAAAGTAATATTACTAAAATTATTAATAATCTTAATGATGGTTTTTTTATATTACTATATCTAATATATATGTATACTTGATATATAAAATATGGAATAAATATTATTAAAAGTATAAAAAGAAGCGGATTATATCTAAATGCTTGATAAAAATCTAAATGTATAATAGATTTTACCATTCTTGTAAATCCGCAACCTGCACAATAAATATTAAATAATTCTCTATATATGCATTTATAATTTATTAATTCAAGGAATAATAGAATAAGAACTAATGATATTACAAGTACGAAGATATATACTATTCTCTTTTTCATATCTTAATATAATTCTGTTGCATATTCTAATATAAACATAAAAATATAAAGAATTATAAGAACTACAAACATTATTGAGTTAATAATTATACCAGCAATCGCAAGACCTTTACCATCTTTACCATTTTTATTACAATTTACAAGTCCTAAAATTGAAAATATTAATCCAAGTATTGAAGTAGAACCACAACAGAAAAATGAAACAATTGATAAAATGAATCCTGCAACTGCAAACCCCTCAGTTTTATTTGTTTCTTTTTTTGTTATTACAGTTTGTACGTTATTATTTATTGCTTTACCACAATTTCCACATACATTGTCATTTTCTTCAACTTCTTTTCCACAGTAGACGCAAAATTTAGCCATAATATTCCTCCTTATGTATATATAATATCATAAAATATAGAATAAATAAATTATTATTCCATTTTCATTTCAAATAAAATATCTCTAAGTTCAGTTGCTCTTTCAAAATCTAATTCTTTAGCAGCTTCCATCATTTCTTTTTCAATTTTTTCCATCATTTTTTGTTTATCTTTTTTATTATATGCCTTACTAATTTCTTTATTTTTACTAGTATCTGTATTTTTAATTACATCTCTAATTTCTTTCTTTATAGTAGTTGGTGTAATATTATGTTCTTTATTATAGGCAATTTGAATTGTTCTTCTTCTTTCTGTTTCTTTAATTGCTTTTTCCATTGCATCACTAATAGTATCAGCATACATTATTACGTGTCCACTAGAGTTTCTTGCGGCTCTTCCTATTGTTTGTATTAAACTTCTTTCACTTCTTAAGAAACCTTGCTTATCCGCATCTAGTATTGCGATAAGTGAAACTTCTGGTATATCTATTCCTTCTCTTAAAAGGTTAACACCAACAACAACATCATATTTACCAAGTCTTAAATCACGAACTATTTCCATTCTTTCTAAAGTTTTAATTTCATTATGAAGGAATGCAACTTTTATATTCGCACCTTTTAAATAATTAGTAAGTTCTTCACTCATTCTAATTGTTAAAGTAGTAACAAGTGTTCTTTCATTTTTTTCTATTCTATTTTGTATTTGTTCTATTAAGTCATCTATTTGATTTTGTGATGGTTTAACTTCAATAGTTGGATCAAGTAAACCAGTAGGTCTTATTATTTGTTCCGCAAACTTATTATGCACTTTTTCTAGTTCATAATCTCCAGGAGTTGCAGATACATATATAACTTCATTAATTTTTTTCTCAAATTCGTCAAATTTTAAAGGTCTATTATCAAGTGCACTTGGAAGTCTAAAACCATATTCAACAAGGACACTTTTTCTCATTCTGTCACCATTATACATTGCACGAACTTGTGGAAGAGTTACATGAGATTCATCAATAACCATTAAATAATCATCAGGAAAGAAATCAAGCAAGGTAGTAGGAGTTTCTCCTTCTTTTCTAAATGCTAAATGTCTACTATAGTTTTCTATACCTTTACAAAAACCAGTTTCTTCCATCATTTCAATATCATAATTAGTTCTTTGCTCTAGCCTTTGTAGTTCTAATAATTTATTATTTGCTTTAAAGTATGCGAGCCTTTCTCTTAATTCTTCTTTTATATTTTTAACAGCTAATTTTAATTTGTCTTCACTTGTAACAAAGTGTGATGCCGCAAATATTGTTATTGTTTGTTTTTGAGAGATAACAGCGCCTGTTGTAGTATCAAATTCAATTAGTTTTTCAACTTCATCACCAAACAAATCTATTCTGTATGCTGTAGTTCTAGAATAAGCAGGCACTACTTCAATAGTGTCACCTTTAGTTCTAAATGTTCCACGAACTAAATCCATATTATTTCTTTCATAAAGCATTTCAACTAATTTTTCAAGTATTTTATCTCTGTCAATTACATCTCCAACTTTTAGCGATAATGTTTTATTTTCATATTCTTCTTTTTCACCTAAACCATATATACATGAAACAGAAGCAACTACTATTACATCATCTCTAGAAATAAGTGCGCTAGTTGCGCTATGTCTTAGTTCATCTATTTCATCATTAATAGATGCATCTTTTTCAATAAATGTATCACTTGATGGAACATAGGCTTCCGGCTGATAATAATCATAGTAAGAAACAAAATATTCAACACGGTTTTCGGGAAACAACTCTTTTAATTCCGAGTATAATTGACCTGCAAGAGTCTTATTATGAGCTAAAACTAGCGTTGGTTTATTAACTTTTGCAATAACATTTGCGATTGTAAAAGTTTTACCAGTCCCCGTAGCTCCTAGTAAAACCTGGTATTTCTCATGATTATTAATTCCATCTACTAATTCTTTTATAGCCTCTGGTTGATCACCACTTGGCTTATATTTTGATACTAATTTAAACATAATAAACCTCCTTTTTAATCATTTGTATTTTATCATTTTATATCCAATAAAACAAGGTAATTGCAAAAATACCTTGTTCTTATTATTATCAATTTTTTAACTAAATTATTTATTCTTTCTTAACAATTTTATTTGATTTAAACCGCTATCTCCTTGATGATTATATTCTTTATATAATTCCAACTGATGATTATATCCATCATTGCTTATTAAGTATTCCCTTATTTCCTTTATAAAATTATCGTCGCTTAATCTTTTATGTGAACTTTGTATATTTTCATCTTCGTATAATGATAATAAATATAATCCTGTTACGCTTTCAAAGTAACTATATCTTGGATTTTTAAAATATTTATTATTAAATACACACATATTGCTTTTTATAGCAATCATTATTATATCGTGATAGTATTTTTTTAACATCTCATTTTCACTTGTCTCATATGCATAAATAAAAGATTCTAGTGCTATTGTTCCATTTTTTAATATAGTCCAATCTACTAATGGATTAGCAATAATTTTTAAATTATAAATTAACAATTCTTGCTTTTTAGGAAGCATGGTAAATAATGGCTCAGAAGAAGTACCAATACAAATATTTGGATCTTTAATCATATTTTCTTTTACCATATCAATATATATTTTATATAAATTATCTGAATCTATTCTAATAATATATTTTAATAATGATTCGTCATAAATATGTTGTTGATTCCATAAATTTAGAATTTTATTTTCTGTTTCTTTAAATGAATCAACATTATATTTTTCAGCAAATATTTTTAAATTCTTTAAGTAATTTATAATTTTATGGTTCAAATTATCGTCATCTATTGAATTATATAAATGTTTAAAAATTTTTTCCAAATTTATATTTTTAAAATCATCATTTATTAATACTTTTTCCATTATAAATTGTATATTTTCACTATCTTCTAATGTTCCATTTGATAAAATTAGTAAATAATTCATTTCACAAATCAAGTTATAGTATTCTTCAATAATAATCTTTATTGTCATATTTCCCCCTACAAATTAATAATATTATACTTTTTAAAATTTTTAGTTCAATTAATTTTAATAAAAATTTATCAAAATGTTTTGTGCATTAAGTTATTCTAACATCTTATTTCATTATTGTAAATTGATAGTTTTATTTTCCCATTTATTATAATAGTCGAACTACCATTTGCTATTTATGTTATTCATTATAATGATAGTAAGTTAATTTTTTTTTAGAGTAACAAACGAAGGTCATAAACTTTATTTCTAGTAACACTAATATTTTATTTTATTTAGTTTATTTTGTGAATTTATTATTAATAGCACTAAATAACAGAAGAAAAGTGCTAACATATATAATATGAATCGAAATATTCAACACGATTTTCAGAAAATAACTCTTTTAATTCCGAGTATAATTGATTTGCATATGAGTTAAAACAAGTGTTGATTTATTAACTTTTGCAATACCATTTGCGATTGTAAAAGTTTTATCAATCCCCGTAGAACTTAGTAAAACCTGGTATTTTTCATGATTATTGTTAGCTAGAAAAATTGTGTTCAAATTTAAATTATGTTGATTGATTTTTTGTAAAAAATACCTTGGATACGAATTTCTGTCAAATAAGAAATTAAATCACTTTTCATTTATTTTTTTTATTTTATTAATTACATCATTACTAAATTTTTCATTTCTATTTTCATCAACTAATCCATTAATTTCTTGTTGAACATCAGAAAGTTGAGTATAACAATAACCTGTAATATAATTTGTATTTTTAATAGCGTCTGTTAACTCTTTATATCTTTTTATAAATTCATTTTCATCTTTTACTTGTGTTCCATATCCCCAACCTTCATCTGAATTTAATGCTATACCACCATATTCACTCATTATAATAGGTTGTCCATTATACTTATAATTTTCACTAAAAAGTTTATGGTTACCATTGTGTTCTAATCTATTATTAATAATACTTAATTCTTCGTCATTATATTTCTCATATAATAATTCACCATCTTGTACATAATCATGAATAGTTACAATATCAGTAAGGGTATGTTCCCATCCATCATTGGCAATTACTAATCTTGTTTTATCAATAGATTTTGTTAGATAGTATAAACTATTTGCAAAGTTTTGTTCTTTAATGCTTGTTGAAATATTAGGTACTCCCCATGACTCATTGATAGGTACCCAAGTAATTATAGATGGATGATTATAGTTTTGTTTTACTACTTTTATCCATTCATCCATAAAGTATTCTATTGATTTATCAGTAAATTCATAAAAATTTGCCATTTCATTCCATACTAATATGCCATATATATCACAGTAATAAAGAAATCTTTCATCTTCAATTTTTTGATGTTTTCTTATACCATTAAATCCATATTTTTTTACTAATTCTATATCTTTAATTATAGCTTCTTCATTTGGAGGTGTTAAATGTGAATCAGCCCAATAACCTTGATCTAAAATCATTTTTAGATATAATTCCTTATTATTCAATAAGATTTTGTTTTTATCAATTGATATTTTTCTAATACCAAAATAGGAGTATACTTCATCTATTATATTACCATTACAATATAATTTATAAGTTATATCATATAGATATGGATGTTCTGGTTGCCAATATTTTATCTCATGATTTTTATTTTTGTTACAAATATCAATAGTATAATTAAAAATATTATCTTCTATTGGTATTTTTGTACTATTAATTATTTCATTGTCAAAAGATATTTCTGTTTCTATTTCAAATTTATTATTGCCAATATTTGTTAATAGTTCAATGTTAATATTTTTATTGTCAAAATCTGGTGTAATTTTAGAAGAAACAATATGATTTTTTGAAACATTTTCTAACCATATTGTTTTCCATATACCGGTTGTTTGAATATACCAGCATTTCCAACTTTCTTTTTTATATCTTTGTTTTCCTCTTGGTTGACTTTTAGATAGTGAATCTTCAATTTTTATTGTAAAGTTATTATTACCTTCAACTAAATAGTTAGTAATATCGAATGAAAAACGATGATATCCTCCAACATTCATACCAACATAATTACCATTAATCCATATTTTTGTGATAAAGTCACTACCTTCAAAATGTAAAATAGTATTTAATTTATAATTTTTTTGTAAATTTATATTTTTTTGATACCAGATATTTTTATGAATAGTTTCATCATTTATACCACTCATTTTTGTTTCGTATGTAAAGGGTACTTGTATTTTTATTGATTCAGGGAATTTATTATAGTATTTTTGTTTTTCACCTATGTTTTCATCATCAAATATAAAATTCCATTCCCCGTTTAAATTAATCCAATTTTCTCTAACAAATTGGGGCCTAGGATAATTTGTTATTTTCTTCATCTTTTATTCTCTCCTTAATAATTAAATATTTGTAATAAACGTCATACCAACTATATGCTCTATATATATTTTTACTTTTTAATTCTTTATTATGATTTTCATGAAAACAAATAACTGGTATGCTTTTTGAAATACTGTTTATGTTTTCTTTTTTATCTTCAATCATTATGTTTATATTGTATTTTTTACATATTTCTAATTTTTCTTTACTAAAAATTAACTTATCATAATAAATTTTGTTATATTTTAGCCATTCCTCAACAATATTATTTTTTTGATTATAAATATTATCAGTACCTCTTGCAGTTATAATATAAATAGAATTTCCTTCTTTTTTTAATTTGTTTATTATTTCTGAAGCGAAAGGTCTAGCAGGTTCATTTATAGAATAATTTTCAACAATAGTTGACCAACATTTTTTATCTTCTTCATCAGTAACATTAAACATGTCTTTAAGTGACCATGCATTAATATTTATATCTAATTTACCATATTTTTCAAAGAAATATTTACTCCCATAATCACATGCATATCTTATAACATCTGTAAGTACACCATCTATATCTATTCCAATATTCATATTAATTTCTCCTTTCATTGTTATTTCATCATCGTAATTTAATTATAACAAATTATAAGTCACCAATTTTTTTAAAATAAAAATTTTTATTTTATTTTCCAATATCCACCATTGTTTGGTCCAATTCTTTCAATAATACCATAATTAACTAATTTTCTTAAATTATATTTAATACCATCTGGTGTAATATTTAATTCGCTTGCTAATTCATTTCTTGTAATTTTTTGATTTTCTTTTATTAATTCTATAATTTTTAATTGATTATTATTTAATTTTATTTTTTGGGTAGTTTTTTGGGTAGTTTTTTCTAATGCTGAATTAATGCACATTAGCATAAAGTCAATAAATATATTTACATTTCCGTTAATGTGACATTGTGCAATAGAATCATAATACTTTGTTTGATTTAAATAAATTTCTTCTTCAATAGGAATATATTCAAACTTTGAGTTCCAATTAGTTAAAATCAAACTTACCCAAAATCTGGCCATTCTACCATTACCATCACTAAATGGGTGTATATATACGAAATAATAATGAAATATACTTGATAAAATTAGTGGGTGAATTTCTTTTTCATTTTCAGTTATAAAGTTAAATAAGTTTTTCATAAGTGATGGAACTAATATAGACTGTGGTGCGGTATAAATGACTTCATTTCCTTTTTTTACTCCTTCACCGTGATTCCTATAATATCCATTATCATCATCAAAATATTTCATCATCAATGTATGTGCTTTTAAAAAATCACTTTCGTTTTTCCAATTATATTCGTTTATATGTTCATATAGTTCATTAGCATTTTTAACTTCTTGAATTTCTTTTCTATCGCCCAAAACCATTTTGTTGTCAACAATACTTTCAACTGATTCTAATGATAAAGAATTTGCTTCAATTGCTAATGAAGAGTGGATTGATCTTACTTTGGATTTAACTCTTAATTTTCTTTTTTTATCATTATCGTCTATAGTAATTAAATCAAGTTTATTTTCTATTTCTTTTATAATTTTTTTATTATCTTCTGTAATATAAAATACTGGTTTTATTGTATCTATACTCTTCATTTGTATTTTCTCCTTTTATATATTTTTTGACACATTTAATCAAATGGAATTAGGATATATTTTGTTCATGGATTTGCAAAATAAAGCAAAGTAAATATAAATGTTTTCTAGTAAGTTATTTTAACACTTATTTTATTATAAAACAAGGGAGGTGATGTTAACTATCTTGTAATTTATGTTATTAATTATATGAATATATATTAAAAACAAAATAAAAAGTCTCAAAATATGTGCTGAGAATTGTTAGTGAAAAAAATAAAAAAATATTCAAAATAAAAATATCCAATTTGAATATTTTTACTTTAATCTTTATTCCAACCAAGTATTTTTATAACTCTTTTATCAGGATAAACATAACCAGATAATGGATAATTTTCTAAGTTAATAGAATTTGAATTTATAAGTAAATCAGTTATTTTTCCGTTATTATTTTTAACGTTACCTATTATAACAACTGTATGTTTATATATATTATTATAACCAACTTGTCCAATATCACCAGCTTCAGCATAAAAGGGATTTATATCTACTTCTGCGCATAATCCATAACCTTTATTTGCTTTAGCATAGTCATAAAAGAATGTTACACCTGTCCAAGAAGTTGATCTACCAATTTTACTTTTAGTTTCACTTAATGTATCTCCGTAATATTTCCAAATTGCATCACCTTGTAAATCCATAGGAACTCCGCCGTTATATATTACTTGTGATGCAAAATTTTGACAATTTCCACCATACTCACTATAATTTGACCATTCACTATTTGATTCTGTTACATATTTTTTAGCATAATTTAATGCTTTTGTTCTATCATACTTATAATCACATGTTTTAGTAATAGTATCTTCTTTATTTTCATATCTATTTAAATAAGTTTTAAAATCTGACACTTCATCTTTAAAATCAGATATATAATTTTCTTTCATTTTATCAAGTTCATTTTTAGCATTTTCATCTGATTTACCCACTTCATATTCATTTGTTATCATAACATAAAAATCTTGAACTTTTCTTAAGCTTTTAATTTTATATGTATCTCCAACTTCTTTTAAAACAAAGGTATTTTCAATACCATATGCTTTAGATTCTATGCCTTTCATAAAATCAAAGTGTAAATAATCATTTTCAAGTATTTTTACAGTAATTAAGCCATTTCTTTTATTTATATCATCAAAAACAATATCATATTTAGCATTACTTATGGTCATTTTATTTCTTTCAAGTTTTCTAGAATTAATAAGTAATGAGATTGCTGTTTGATTAATATATGCTTCTTCATAAGCATCATCACAAAATAGGTTAGTCATGTCTATTTCTTTTAATGTAGTGATAGATTTAAAATAAGAATCCATATATTTTACAATTACATCTTGAATTTTTTCATCAATTTCACCATCAAAATTATCTGTTTTACTAGCATTATTTAGATATGTTGTTGGTTCGCTTGATGTTGATTCATCTGTTGTTGATTTGTTTATAGTTTGTTTATCTTTTTTTACAATAGTATTTTCCTTATTCTTATTAGAATTTAAAAGTACGGTTATTAATTCTATTATTAAAAAAATTACTATTATTAACATTAATATATTTTTTATTTTATATCTTCTTCTTTTTTTTCTTTTCTTCTTCATATTGTCACATCCTAAAAATATTATATCATTAAAGGTTCCATTTTAAAAGAAACAATTAAATTATTATTTGACTAATTTGTACTATATAAATTATAATAGTTGACTATGGATGGAAGTGATAACATGGAAAATACTAATAATATTTCAAGAGAAGAAGTTGATTGCTTTGATGAAGTTGAAGCATTTAATTATCAATTGATGGATATGTATGTCAAACAAAAAGATTATGATAGCGCTAAAATGATTGCAGAAAAATATCCTAATAATGAGATGATTCAATATAAATTAATAACTATATGTATTGAATCAAAAAGGTTTGAAGAAGGAATAGAAATAGCAAAAAAATATCCAGATAGTAGAATAATACAAAATCAATTAATTGCACTATATATTAAGACAGAAAAATATGATGATGTAATTGAAATTTATAATATTCAATTAATGAGTATATATTGCATGAAGGAAGATTATGATGAAGCATTAAAGATTGCTGAGAAATATCCAGATAATGATTTAATTCAAAGTCTATTAATAACATTATGTATTAAAACTGGAAGATATGAAAATGGAATAGAAATAGCAAAAAAATTTCCAGATTGTGAAATAATACAGAGTCAACTGATAACTATATATACTAAGCAAAAAAATTATAAGGCAGCAGAGAAAGAAGCAAAAAAACATCCTGATAATGAAATAATACAAAGTCAATTAATAACTATATATATTAAAACAAGAAAATATAAAAATGGAATAATAGTAGCAAAAAAATATCCAAATAGTGAATCTATACAAAGTCAATTGATGACTATATATATCAAAATAGGACAATATGAAGAAGCACTTAAAATAGCAGATGACAATTATAATTATGAACCAATTCAGAACCAATTAATAACTTTATACATGAGAATGGGAAAGTATGATGAAGCTGAAAAAGAAGCACAGAAACATTTAGATTATGATCCTAATCAAAGCCAATTAATGACTATATATATAGAACAAAAAAAATATGATGAAGCAATAAAAATTGGAGAAAAAAATCCCGATAACGAAATAATGCAATATAAACTTATGATTGCGTATATTAATGTTGGAGAATATGAAAAAGCAAAATTAATAGCAAAAAAATATCCAAAAAATGAACCGATTCAAAATCAATTAAAAAATATTAAAGAAAATAATAATATAATTAAAACTAATGTTATATCTGAAATTTTGGAAGAAAAAAATGAGAAAGAATCTGAAGAAAAAAAGCTTTTGAAACAGGAATCTGATAAGGAAATTATACATGTTAAAAAAGAAGTCAAAATAGTTACAAAGTTTAAAAATAAAAAGTCTAATTTATTAATTAGCAAAAAGGTAGAAAAAAATAATAACTCCAAGTGTAAGACGACTTATGACTTATTAGATAAAAAATATAAAGAAGATGTTTTTAATTTAAAAGTAAAATATTATTTTGATATGAATAATTCAGAAAAAAGATCATCAGCAATATATAAATATGATAGACTAGAAGATATTTTAAGTTCTAAACCAAGTAAAAAGAATTTAGAATTATTATTGTTAATGCTAGTAGGAGATATGAGTGTTGATATACAAAAAGATTACCCACACGAATATTCTAAAATTATGAAAAGGATTGAAACAAAAAGAGATGAATTAAAAAATAATACTACATTATAATAAGCAACAAAAGTTGCTTTTTTTGTTATGAAATAAATACCCACAACTTTAAAAGTATAGATAATAATTATAAATATTGTTGTGTAATGGAAACAATTGGTTTATATTAACTATAGATGTATTTGATGTTAAATTTGTTGGAACACTATTACAATAGAAGTTACAGTATTGTTTAATTTATTTGTTACAAAACCTCTTATGATAATATATGAAAAAAATAAACAATATTATAGATTAATTCTATTATTGCTTATTTCTTTATTAAATGCTTCATCAATAGATGACTTAACATTATTATTTCTTAAAATATTCCTTAAATATTGAATCCATAATTCATTATTTATCTTTTGATATCCTTTATTTAATAATTCAGTAAATACTTTTTCATCTTCTATATTTTTTACAAACTGTGAATATGTTAAATCAATTAAGTAATAGTCTTTAGTAAGTTTATTTATTGGTACTAAAATAAATTGATGTTCATAATCAAAACCTAAATCATTTGTATTTATAAGTCTTGCAAGTATATGATTTTTCTTTAATTCATTATATACATAACTACTATATACTTTACACATTCTATCTTTCGTAAGACCATTTAGTTCATCATTTACGTTTTTAATGCTGTCACTAATTACTTTATTTTGATTAACTTTCATTATGTTTTGGCTCCACTCAAATAAGTCCATAATAGTTCTCCTATCTAAACATTTTATTTATATCATTTTCTTCAAGTTCATCTTTATTATATTTATAATCTTCATTTGAATTAATTATATTGTCATAATAATTAATCTTTTTATTTGGTTTTTCACCTAGCTTAAGTGATGATAAATAGAATGGTTCACCATATTCTTTTGCAACTTCTTCATTAAGTTTTATAAAACCATTTTTTATTAATTCTTTAGCAAAAACTTTATTTTTAACAAAGTAACCAGGATCTGGAGTTTTATCCATATAGTACATACCTTTATTACATTTTTCTTTTGTAAAAAATTGTCTATAAGTTGCATCTATTAAAAAATGTTCTTCTTTTATTTCATCATTTTCTTTTACATTTAAAGTAATAGTTCCAAAAGCATGATTTAAGTTATAATCAAAATCATTTTGAGCAGTATTTTTAGTAACTTCAAATCCCATTTTTTCAAGTGGATAAAGTGTTACAAATTGAGCAAGTTCACAGTATCCATCAAGTGAATTGCCTTTTATATTTATACCAAGTTCTGATATAAATTTTCTTGTGTTTTGAACAGCCCAATTTAATATGTATTTTGCGTCATCAGTAGTTACATATTTATTTTTTTTATAATTGTTTAAAAGTTCTTTAACTTTATTATAATCAACATCTGTTATTAAAGGTGTTTCATCAATAATAAAAGTATTGGAATTTTCTGTTACTCCCATCATTTCTTTTCTTTCTTTATATAAGGAATATAAATTATTAATTATATATTTTTTATAATCATCTTCTAAATGTTCTTTACTAACTTTTTCTATTTCATCTAATATTTGATCTAAGTTCATCATAAGTTTCACCAACCTTTTTCCTTATTTTATCATGTATTATTCTATAAAACAATATTTTATAATTCGTTTATATATCCAAGCAGCATATTAACATATGTATTTGTAGTATTAGAATCCCAGTGCATTCCATCTGTTGTATTATAAGTTATTTTATAAGAAAAATTCACTTTCTTTCCTTGTTTTGTATCCATTATTTGAATAAAAAGTGGTTCATATTTAAGATTATTTGAATAACTAGACTCAACAACACTTTTCATTGCTAAATTAAATTTGTAGTATTTATAATTAGATCTATAGGATTTAGTACATGAATTACTATCTTCATTCGTTACAATTTTTGTATTATTTCCTCTTTGACTAACTCTAACAGGATGCATAGAAGCAACATATCCTTTTACATTGTATCCACTATTTTTAATACTTTGAATTGAAGTATTGTATCCACTAGCAAATTTTTTAATAGTGTTGTTTGTTGATGATATTTCATCACAAGAGAAACTTTGTATAGTATTACCTGATAAAGGGAAGAAAACATAAAAATAAGTATAATTTTTATATGAGCTATATTTTCCAATTATGCTCTTTGCACGAGATATACCTGTACTATTTTGCCAATCGATTCCTGTACCACTTTCATTAACATAAACTAGAGTACCATTATCTACATTATATTTATATCTAGATGATGAATAACTATTTTTATACCATACCATTCTAGTTACTTGTGATGCGCCAATAATAACAATTACTTTCTTTTTAACTACAACATTAATACTTGCTTGTTTGTTTCCATCAACAGTTTTAACTGTAATAGTTGCAGCACCTGGATTATGTGCAGTTATATATCCATTATTTACACTAGCAATATTTGAATTACTGCTTGACCAAGTTATATTTTTGTTTGTTGAATTACCTGGAGAAACAGTTGCGCTAACACTAAAACCAGTATCATTATTAAGATAAATTTCTGCACTTGTTTTATTTAAACTAACACCTGTAACTTTTACTGTTTGACTAGGTTTTGTACTTGAAGAGTTATTATTGTTTGAGTTAGAGGAATTATTGTTAGAACTGGATGAAGAATTGTTTTTGTTAGAACTAGAAGAAGAATTGTTTTTGTTAGAACTGGAAGAGGAATTATTTTTGTTAGAACTAGAAGAAGAGTTGTTTTTGCTAGAATTAGAAGAAGAATTATTGCTGGAACTAGAAGAGGAATTATTTTTGTTAGAGCTAGAAGAAGAATTGTTTTTGCTAGAACTAGAAGAAGAATTGTTTTTGCTAGAACTAGAAGAAGAATTGTTTTTGCTAGAATTAGAAGAAGAATTATTTTTATTAGAATTAGTAGAATTATCTTTGCTTGAATTATTAGTAGTATTTTTGTCTGAAGCAGTAGAATCATCTTTTGTTTCTGTTATACTATTATTTTTGTTATCATAAACTAGTTCATTGTCTACATCATTTAATAAGTTATTATGTCTATTTATGTTATCTCTATAAATTGAAGTAAATCCTATTACCAAATATGTTGTAATACAGATAGCAATTATCATTAACATTCCATTTCTTAATATTTTCTTCATAAAGTTCACCCTTATTAGTATTATACCTTTTTCTTTTCTTTATATTAAGCAATATATTTTATTAATCATGTATAATGTAAAAAATATGTCAATTACTAGACATATTATTTTTATATGTATTTTTTTTTACGGAATTAATTTTATTATCAATTTCTAGTATAATTTCTTTATCTTTGTTTTTTATTATATTAGTATTTACTTTATCACCAAATACGTTAAATAAATCATTAACATATTCATCATTAATGGAGCCATCAATGTAATATAAATCAACCTTATTGTTATTTTCAATTAATTTAGCAGTATAATCAAATATTTTTTGTTCTTTACTTAATTTTCTGTCATAAAGTAATGCACCACTTTTTACTATATCATTATAGTATATATTATTTAGGTATTGTCTTCCAATTAATATTTCATTATCATCAGTAATATTTCTTAAATAATACATAAAAACGTCTTTATTTTCAGTATTATCACAGAAACTAATTAAAATAACATCATCATTATTTATTTCTTTTACTTGTTTAATTTTATCAATGATCTCTTTAAAGACCTCATCATCAACATTTTCAAGTGTATTATATACACCAAATACTGTTAAAAGTATTTTCATTATTATCACCCATAATATAATATTCAAAAAAATTAATTTGTTCGCTATATTAATTTAAAATAATTTGGTATAATACATGCTTGAAGGAAGTGTTTTTCATGGATAAAATAATAATAAGAGGAGCAAGAGAAAATAATTTAAAAAATATAAATATAGATTTACCAAAAAATAAATTAATTGTTATGACAGGTGTATCTGGTTCAGGTAAATCATCATTAGCGTTTGATACAATATACGCAGAAGGACAAAGAAGATATGTGGAAAGTTTAAGTAGTTATGCAAGACAATTCTTGGGAGGTTCTGAGAAACCTGATGTTGATTTAATAGAGGGTTTAAGTCCAGCGATTAGTATTGATCAAAAAACAACAAATAGAAATCCTAGATCAACAGTAGGTACAGTAACAGAAATATATGATTATTTAAGACTTTTATTTGCGAGAGTTGGAGTGCCATATTGTCCTACTCATCACATACCAATAACAAGTCAATCTATTGAAGAAATGACAAATAAGATAATGAATTTTGATGAAGGCACAAAAATTATGGTATTAAGTCCTATAGTTGAAGGAGAAAAAGGAACTCACGCAGATACATTTAATAAACTTAGAAAAGAAGGATATTCAAGAGTTAGAGTAAATGGTGAGATATATGATTTAAATGAAGAAATTACTCTAGAAAAAAATATAAAAGATAATATAGATGTTGTTGTAGATAGATTAATTATAAAAGATGGAATAAGAAGTAGACTTTATGAATCATTAGAAACAAGTACAAAGTTATCTGGTGGAAAAGTTGTAATAAGTGTTGTTGGAGGAGAAGAAATAATTTTTAGTGAAAACTTTTCATGTCCACATTGTAATTATTCATTAAGAGAACTTGAGCCTAGAATATTCTCATTTAATGCGCCATATGGAGCATGTCCATATTGTAAAGGTTTAGGATTTAAACAAAAAATGGATGTAGATTTAGTTATTCCAGATAAAACAAAATCATTAAATAGTGGCGCAATATTACCATTTAAGAATATGGAGGACACTAATATATATATTCAAAAGTTAGAAATATTCTGTGATAAGTATAAAATTGATATGAATAAACCAATTGAAAAACTTACTAAAAAAGAACTTAATTTGGTATTATATGGAAGTAATGACGCAATTAGATTTAAGTTTAAATCAAAAGGTGGAAATGCATATGACAAGATTGAAATATATGAAGGAGTTATTGGTCTTTTAGAAAGAAGATATAAAGAAACAAATTCATCATTTATTAGAGATTGGCTTGAAGGATATATGATAGATCAAGAGTGTGAGCATTGTCATGGTGCGAGACTTAATGATAGCGTATTAAATATATTTATAAATGGGAAAAATATTTATGATGTATGTAATTTAAGTATTAAAAAATGCTTAGATTTTATGAGTAAATTAAAACTTACAAAAGAACAAGCAAAAATATCTGAAGTTGTATTAAAAGATATAAAAGATAGATTATCATTCTTAAATAATGTTGGACTTGAATATTTAACATTAAATAGAAGTGCCGCAACTTTATCTGGTGGTGAAAGTCAAAGAATTAGACTTGCAACTCAAATTGGTTCAAGACTTACTGGAATTCTTTATGTACTTGATGAACCATCAATAGGTCTTCATCAAAGAGATAATCAAAGACTTATTAATTCAATGCTTGAAATGAGAGATTTAGGTAATACTTTAATCGTAGTAGAACACGACCATGATACTATGAAACAAGCAGATTATTTAGTAGATATTGGTCCACTTCAAGGTGTACATGGTGGTGAAGTAGTCGCAGCAGGTACTCCAGAAGAAGTAATGAATAATGAAAATAGTTTAACAGGAAGATACTTATCTGGTAAAGAAAGAATAGAAGTACCTAAAAAGAGAAGAAAAGGTAATGGATTATATCTTGAGGTAAAAGGTGCAAAAGAAAATAATTTAAAAAATATTAATGTAAAATTCCCACTTGGAAAATTTATATGTGTAACAGGCGTATCTGGTTCTGGTAAAAGTACACTTGTTAATGAAATATTATCTAAAACTGTTAGAAATAAACTTTATAAATCAAAAGAGAAACCTGGTAAATGTAAAGAAGTAAAGGGTATTGAAAATCTTGATAAACTTGTATGTATTACTCAAGATCCAATTGGTAAAACACCAAGAAGTAACCCTGCAACTTATACAGGTGTATTTGATGATATAAGAGAAGTATTCGCGGTTACTAAAGAAGCGAAAATAAGAGGATATGATAAGGGTAGATTTTCATTTAATGTAAAAGGTGGAAGATGTGAAGCTTGTTCTGGTGATGGTGTTAAAAGGATAGAAATGCATTTTTTACCTGATGTATATGTTCCTTGTGAAGTATGTAAAGGTACTAGATATAATAGTGAAACAAGAGAAATAAAATATAAGGGTAAAAATATTAGTGAAGTACTTGATATGACTGTTGAAGATGCTTATGTATTCTTTGAAAATATACCTAAAGTAAAATCTAAACTTGAAGTATTAAAAGATGTAGGACTTGGATATATGAAACTTGGACAAAGTGCACCAACACTATCTGGTGGTGAAGCATCAAGAGTAAAACTTGCTAAAGAACTTCAAAAGAAACCTACTGGTAAAAGTTTATTTATACTTGATGAACCCACTACTGGTTTACATACACATGATGTTAAAAAATTGCTTGAAATATTAAATAGAATTGTTGATAATGGTGATACTATTATTGTTATTGAACATAACTTAGATGTAGTTGCGCAAGCAGATCATATAATTGATTTAGGACCAGAAGGTGGAGATTTAGGTGGTGAAGTAATATTCACAGGTACTCCGGAAAAAATCGTTCAAGATGAAAAAAGTTATACAGGAATGTATTTAAAGGACGTTTTATAATCACTTTATCTAATGAGTATTGAAAAAAATAAAAAAATATGATATCATGAATACAGATGAAGGAAACTTCATAAAATAAAAAAGGGAACATTCAATTTTGCAAGTGAATGTCGTCTCTAATTTAATAGGTTTGACACTCTATCAATGCTGAAGAGTGCCTTATAATTTTATTGCTATTACCAGTAAGTTGTAATAAAATGATAGAAATGTATGGAAGGACTTTTATTATAAAAGTTCTTTTATTTTCAGAATTGAAATATCTTGTTTATATAATTTTAATTAAAAATATTAACAATAATTATACGTATTAACTGTTAAAATAATAATTTTTTGAAACACCAGAGAGAATTGTACAAGATAATTAAATAAAATAAGAAGAAAAATAGTGGATGTTTTTAGGAAAACATCTTTTTATTTTAAAATATTTGTGATATAATCTCTTTGGAAAGAAAATATTTGTTATAAAAGAATAAGAGAGAGGAATATGATAATATGAAAGTGGTAATAAAAGAAAAAAATAGTGTTAGAATTAATAAGTTTTTAGATTCAGTGTTATATATATTAGGTTATACACTTGTACTTCTTATTGTAGATGCTATATTTAATTCTTTTGATGTGGATAACTTTTGGTATGAACTTTTAGCGGTAGTTATTATTTATGTATTAAATAAAACAGTAAGACCAATTATATTTAAGTTAACAATACCTATAACAGCCTTAACATTTGGACTATTTTATCCATTTATAAACTTTTTAATATTAAAAATTGTTGATTTAATACTTGGTGATCATTTTAATATATATGGATTTTGGAGTGGACTTTTAATCGCAATATGTATTAGCATTATGAATTTCTTTGTAGAAGAATTAATAGTAAAACCAATAATAAGAAGGTGTAATAATGAATAGAGTTGCATTTAATATATTTGGATTTAATGTATATTATTATTCTTTGTGTATACTTTTAGGTGTTATAGTAGCGTACATATTAATAACAAGAGAAGGAAAAAAACAAGGATTACCAAAAGAATTTATAAGTGATTTAATTTTTTATACATTAATAATTGGAATATTAGGTGCGAGAGTTTATTATTGTGTATTTAATTTAGATTATTATCTAGCAAATCCATCAGAAATATTAAAAATATATAATGGTGGACTTGCGATTCATGGAGGAGTAATTGCGGGACTTATATTTGTATACTTTTATACTAAGAAAAAGAATGTTAGTTTTATAAAAATATTAGATATAGTAGCGCCTGCGGTTATAATTGCACAAAGTTTTGGAAGATGGGGCAATTTCTTTAATCAAGAAGCACATGGAGGAATTACAACATATCAAAATTTAAAAAATATGCATATACCTGAATTTATAATAAATGGAATGCATATAGAAGGTAAATATTATTATCCAACATTCTTTTTTGAAAGTATTTGGTGTTTAATAGGATTTATAATATTAATGATTGCAAGAAGAAATAAAAATTTAAGAAAAGGTTTTCAAATAGGTTTTTATTTTATATGGTATGGAATAGGAAGATTTTTTATAGAAGCATTTAGAACAGATAGTTTAATGTTCCTTGGTTTAAAGATTGCTCAAATAGTATCATTAATAGGTATTTTAATTGGAATAATTATTATAGTAACAAATAGAAATAAAAAGTACTATAATGAAATGGAGGTAAAATAATGATTTATGACTCTATTATAATAGGTGCGGGACCAGCATCTTTATGTGCGGCACTTTATCTTAAGAATGCAAATAAAAATATACTTATTTTAGAAAAAAATGCACCTGGTGGGAAATTACTTAAAACTGATAAAATAAATAATTATTTAGGATTTAAAAATATAGATGCAAGCGCTCTTGCTTATGATATGTATGAACAAGTAATTAATTTAGGAGTTCCTATTAAAACAGAAAAAGTAATTGATGTTATAGATGGTAAAGAAAAAATAGTTAAAACAGAAAAAAATGAATATAAAACTAAAACTATATTAATTGCGTGTGGCAGAGTAGAAAAAAAACTTGATATATTAAAAGAACATGCACTTAATATAAGTTATTGTGCTAAATGCGATGGTTCACTATATAATGGCAAAGATGTTATGCTTATTGGTAATAATAAAGAAAGTGAAAATGATGCAATATACTTAAGTAATATAGTAAACAGTTTAATATATGTTAATTATAGTGATGATAATGTAACTTTTGATAAAGATAATATTAAAGTTATTAATAAAAAAATAAGCAATTTAAATGTTAATGATGAAATTATTAAAACTGTAACTATAGATGATAAAGAATATGCTATAGATGGATTGTTTATAGAAAATGGATACACACCTAATATTGATTTTATAAAATCACTTAATATAAAACTTGATAATAATTATATTGTTGTAGATGAAAATATGAAAACTAATATAGATGGTATTTATGCATCAGGAGATATAATTAAGAAAAAAGTATATCAAATAGTAACTGCTGCATCAGATGGAGCAATAGCGGCTTTATCAATAATAAAAGATTTAAAGTAAGGAGGTAAGTGTTATGACTTTTTCAGGAAAAATAAAAAAAGAAATATCAAATCTAGAATGTACTAAACTTGAATATATTTCAGAATTATCTGGAATAATTAGAACAAGTGCTGATATAAAATTGTATGCAATAAGAATTCAAACAGAAAATATAAATGTTGCAAATAGGATATTTAAAATAGTTAAAGAAATATATAATGTTACATCTAATATAACAATAAAGAAGAATTATAACTTTAAAAAGAATGAAGTATATATTATTGAAATTAAAAAAGATGTACTTACAATAATAAAAGATTTAGGTTTACTTAACGAAAAAGGTTTTGATTTATTAAAGGTTCCTAGTGAGTTTATAGTTGCGGATGATGAACTTAAAAGAGCATTTATAAGAGGATGTTTCTTAATATGTGGAAGTGTAAATGATCCAAAGACATCAAGATATCATTTGGAATTTTTAATAGAAAATTTGGAATTTGCAGAATTTTTGAATGATCTATTAAATGAATATAATTTAAATTCAAAAGTACATAGAAGAAAAAAAGGTTATATGGTTTATATTAAAGAATCAGAAAAGATTAGTGAATTATTAACTATAATAAAGGCTTATGAAGAAGTACTTTATTATGAAGATATAAGAACATATAGAGAAAAAGTTAATATGACTAATAGAATAAATAACTGTGAACAAGCAAATATAGAAAAGAGTATGAAATCTGCTCAAAGTCAAGTTGATGATATTAATTATTTAAAAGAAATAGATGCATATGATTTACTTGATGATAAAGTTAAAGAAGTCGCAAATTATAGATTAAAGTATCCTGAAAGTTCATTAATAGAATTAAGTGAGATAATTTCAATAGAAACAGGTAATAAGGTAACGAAGTCTTGTATTAATCATAGACTTAGAAAAATAAGGGAATTAGTTAGAAAAGCTAAAGAAAATTCTAATTAATTCTCTTTTTTTAGTGGAATTTTAGTTATTTATAGAGAATATAAGTATAGGAGGCGAATTATGTACGAATTAAAAGAAGAATTAAATATAGAAAATATGATATATTAGATAAGAGGAAAACAAGTAATGCTAGATTCTGATTTAGCAAAATTATATCAGTGTAAAAATGGAACAAAAGAAATAAACAAGACAGTAAAGAATAATCTAGATAAATTTTCTGAAAGATATAGTTTTCAATTAAGTGATAATGAGTATAATAACTTGAGGTCAAAATTTTTGACCTCAAGTTTAGAAAATGGTTATGGTGGTAGAAGATATAACCCATATAGATTTTCAGAATGTTTTTTGTTTCGTTTGTATGAAAAGAATCCGAAAAACTTTTGGTTGAAAATTTCGACCCAAAATATAAAAATGTGAAAATATGTGAAAAAAGTGTTAAGTTGTAGAAATAAATTTAAATACTTTAAGTATAAAAAAAATTATGTTATAATTTATGACAGTAGGGTGATTTAAATATGAATAAAAAGGAATTTAAAACTCTTGATGAACAACTTGGAATTTTTAAAAGTAAAGGTCTTACTATAAATGATGAAGAAGAAGCAAGAAATATACTTTTAAAAGAAAATTACTTTTTTATAAATGGTTATAGAAGAGTACTAATGGTTTCATCAAAAGAAAAGAAATTTGTAAAAGGTGCAACCTTTGATGAATTATATGCAATTTTTATGTTTGATAGAGAATTTAGAAATATATTATTTAAAAATTTATTAATAATAGAAAATAATATTAAAAGCATAATATCTTATAAATTATCTGTTAAATATGGTTATAAAGAGAAAAATTATTTAAAAGAATCAAATTTTACAACTGACAATAAAGATAAAAGAAGAGTTAATGATGTAATAAATAAAATGAAAAGACAAATTAGAGTAAATAGTCAAAATCATAGCGCAACTCTTCATTACATAACAAATTATGGTTATATTCCGTTATGGGTACTCGTAAAAGTGCTGTCATTTGGTTTAATAAATGAACTTTATGGAATACTAAAACCAGAGGATCAAAAAGAAATAGCAGATCTTTATAAAATTGAAATGGAAGATATGGAAGTATATTTATCATTACTTGCAAATTATAGAAATTTGTGTGCTCATGAAGATATAGTATTTGATCATAGAACTCAAAAATATATTTCTAATACTAAATATCATAATGAACTAAAAATAAGGCAAGATGAATTTGGTGAATACATAAAAGGAAAAAATGATATATTTGCATTAATAATAATATTAAAACAAATGCTTACAAAAGATGAATTTATGCATATTATGGATGAAATAAATCTAAAACTTCAAGATTTAACATGGCAAATAAAATCAGTAAAGATTAATAAAATATATGATACATTAGGTTTTCCAGAAAATTATATGGATTTAATAAATATAGAATAGAGGATGATAATATGAAAGATAGAAAAAGATTATTTAAATATTTTTTAGCTTATGTATTCACAATATTTAGTGCTGTATTTGCAGTTATAATATATTTAAAATATTTTCCAGTAGAGTCAAAAGTAATAACAGAAAAGAAAACAGTTAATGAAACCAAATTAAGTGAAACAGCAATAGAAGATGCAATAGATAAAGCATATGATTCTGTTGTAACTGTAGAAAGCTATAAAAATAATCAAAATATAGGTAGTGGATCAGGATTCGTATATAAAACTGATGGTAATAAAGGATATATACTTACAAACCATCATGTAATAGATTCTGCAGATAAAATAGAAGTTATTTTATCAGATAATGAAACAGTAGAAGTTAAATTACTTGGTAGTGATGAATATACTGATATAGCAGTTCTTTCAATAGATAAAAGCAAAGTTAAAAAGGTTGCTACTTTAGGTGATAGTGATAATATTAATTTAGGATCAACAGTAATTGCGATTGGTAGTCCTATGGGATCAGATTATAGTGGTTCAATAACAAGAGGTATTATATCTGGTAAAGATAGAATGATAGAAACAGATTCTATAATAGCAAAAGTAATACAAACAGATGCTGCAATAAATCCTGGTAATAGTGGTGGACCACTTGTTAATTTAGCAGGTGAAGTAATAGGTATTACATCTATGAAACTTGCAACAGAAGAAATAGAAGGTATGGGATTTGCAATACCAATAAATGATGTTAAGAACTATGTTACATATCTAGAAAAAGGTGAAGAAATAAAAAGACCTTCGATAGGTATATCAGTAATAAATACAAGTGATAGATATAGTTTATATATGAATAATATAAGTGTAAACACAAGTGAAACCGGTGTTGTAATTGCAAAAGTAGAAAGTGGTTGTTCAGCAGAAAAAGCAGGACTTAAAAAAGGTGATCTTATAACTAAGTTTGATGATAATAAAATAACAAGTATAAGTACACTTAGATATTACTTATATCAACATAAAACAGGTGATACAATAAAAGTGACATATATAAGAGACGGAAAAGAGAATACTCTTGATATGAAATTGATTGAAAAGGACTAGAAAAACTAGTCTTTTTATGTTAAATTATAAATAGGTGTTAAGTATGAAAAATATAAAAACTTCAAAGTTTAATTATTTTATATTATTTATTATTCCAATATTGTTTTTTGTAATGGAAAATTTTGTAATAGATAATGATTTTTGGTTTACAATAGCAGAAGGAAAATATGTACTAAAAAATGGATTTCCACATACAGTTCCATTTACTATTTATAATAATTTAGATTTTATATATCAAAGCTGGGGAACAGGTGTAATATTTTATTTGATACATAAATATTTTGGATTATATGGAATATTGTTTTTTGTTAACATTATATTAACGATTATTATATATTTATATTATAAATTATGTATGTTAGTTTCAAATAAAAATAAAATAATATCAACAATAGTTACAATTGTTACTATGAGTTTACTAGCAAGTACATTTATTACAACAAGACCGCAAATATTTACTTATTTAAATTTAATATTAGTTCTTTATATTATGGAATTATATGCTAAGACAAATAATAAAAAATATTTATTAATTTTACCAATAATATCTTTAATTCAAATAAATATACATGGAATGTTTTTCTTTATGCTATTTATATTTATGCTTCCATATATAGTTAATGCACTTAAATTTAATTTTAAAAATAGTAACCAAAAAAAATATGATTTAAAACCAATTATACTAATAATGATAATTATGTTTTTTACAGGATTAATAAACCCATATGGAATAAAAAATATACTATATGTATTTACTTCATATGGACAAAAGATTTTAAATGAAACCATAATTGAATTAGTTCCATTATCTTTTTCATCATCGTATGATAAAATAATCATTTTTATAATATTTTTAGTTTATTTCTTATATTTTAAATCTAAAAATATTCCAATAAGACATTATTTGTTATTATTTGGAACAACATATCTTGCATTTGATTGTTCAAGAAGTATAGCACTATTTATAATAGGAGCTTTATTTCCGTTATCGTATTTATATAAAGATAAAATACCAAATATTGATATTGAAAAATATATTCCTATAAGCATCAAGTGTTTTATAATTGTTATATTTTTAATTATTACTTCGTTGCTTTTAATTTTTTCAACAAAAGATTTTTATTCGATATCAAAAGAACCTATAGATTACTTAGCCGAAAATTTTAATACTAAAACCATGAAATTATATATTAATTTCAATGATGGAAGTTATGCAGTTTATAAAGAGATAAAAGTAAATATAGATCCTAGAGCAGAAGTTTATTTGAAAAAAAATAATCATAAGAGTGATATATATAAAGAATATAGAGATTTAAAATCAAACAATATAAATTATAAGGAATATTTAGATAAATATAAATTTACTCATCTTTTAGTGAAAAAAGATGATCCATTGTATGAAAAACTAAAAAAAGATAGTTATAATTATATTTTAATAAAAAGATTTAAAAATTATGATATATACATTAATTCAGATAATATGTGATTAACAAATATTTACATTTGTGTAAATAATTAGTTGACAATTGTAAATAATAATTATAAAATAAAGTTATGAATAAAAAAGTTAGGAGGAAATATATATGTTAGATACTTTATTATTTTTAGCTAAAACAGCAGCAGGTGATATATGTACTGGAGGTATTTCTGAAGCAGTTGGTCTTGCAAAAATGGTTATAAAAGTACTTCAAATAGCTGTTCCAATTGGTCTAATTGTTATGGGAACAATTGATATGGCAAAAGCTGTAATTGCTGGTGATGAAAAGAAAATGAAAGAAGCACAAAAACCATTTATTAAAAGAATTATTGCTGCAGTAATAGTATTCTTAATACCAATAATTGTAAATATGATTTTAAGTTTTGTAACAAAAGGTAATAGTGATTGGATTGATTGTTGGAATCATTCAAAATGGAATGGTGCAATTGATGTAAATTCAGATCAAATAACAACTAGATAAAAATAAATAGAAATATACTAAAAAGAAATATAATATATTTCTTTTTTTTTAAATATATGGTATTATTATTATGAGAAAGTAGGTTAATTATATATGAAAAAATCTTTCGTGAAAGTCGTTGCTATTTTTAGTATTATTTTTATGTCGTTTTTTATAAAAAATAATAGTGTTATAGCATTAGAATGTACATATTCACTACCACAAACATATATGGATAAGTCGGGAACACCAGCACAATTGAAAATAGACTATACCCATAAAAAAGTTATTAAATCAATAAATAGTTCAAGTAATATTGAGAGTTTAATGCTAAAATGTACTGAATCTGGATGTAAGATAGGAATAAAAACTTCAAGTCGATTATATACAAGTTCTGATAAAAGTACATACTTGGCTAATCCATATTATATAATTGATATAAACAAAAAATTAACTGGTCAAAAGTGCCCTAATTATTTGGAACTTAAAGCTAAAACATTTGATATGGATATGCCAACAAATGGTTATAAACTTTCAACAACGGATGAAAAAAATTATATAAATAGTTTGACTAATATATATTATGAAACTAAAAAATCAAATGATAAATTTAATAATATAACTATTAATAATGATCCAAGCACTGGTAAAGATTTTGCTACATATTTGGCGTCAGTAGGGGACCTTGTTTTTATTAATACATCACTTAAAGAAAAATATCCAAGTGATAATTTTAACAAATTTAAGAAGATAATGAAACAAGGTGGTGCAACTGATAGTGTTATAAAAAATCTTCCTATAGATCAATCGGGATCTAATAGTATAACGTATACAAAGTCATATTATGATGCTACAAAAACAAATTGGAAAAATTACATGAAAAAAGGAATTGAATACAAAAATAATAACAAAACAAAATCAGATTCAGAAAAAAAAGATTATCATAATCACAATACGTATACTGATGTTTCTGGCTTTGCAGAGGCAACATCGTATTTCGAAAATTGGTTTAATAATGTAAGTAGATATTTATTTGAAGAGGATTTGTCATTTTATAGGGAAGTATACAAATATCTATATGAAAATGATTCAGATTACACAAAAATAATTAATACAATTGATGGTATGGATTCGTATAATAATGCTGAAAGCTCACAAAGTTGTTTGAATAATAATCCATGTTCTGTATATTGTAATTTTGACAATACAGGTAAAAATTATTCCTGCACTAATACAACTTTTACCGAATGTACAAAAAGTTCTACAAAATATAAAAGTTGTTATAATGCATATAACTCTTGTAAAAATGTACCTACATCAGAATATGAAAATTGCATGAGAGGTAAAATCGGTGATGAATATACTAATTTAGAAAGTAAAGTTACCAACTTTAGAAAAATTATCGAAAATCTTGAAACAAGTCTAGCCCAAGATATGGTATCAAATTTATCTAAAGTTTCTTCTCCAACACTAAATGTAGAATTTAATGGCCCATACAAAATTAAGTGCTCTGATGTTGAAATTTTTCATACGATATATGTTATTTTACAAATTGCAGCTCCAATAGCAGTAATATTATTTGGAAGCTTTGATTATGCAAAAGCAGTTATGGCATCAGATATAGAAAAAATGGAAAAGGCGAAAAAAAAGTTTCCTAAAAGATTGTTATTAGTTTTACTATTTGTATTCGTTCCAATAATAATAAATGCAATATTAAGTTTATATTCAATGAGTACAGATAAAGATATTGATACAAGTCTTATGTATTGTGTAATAAAAGGAAGTTAGGAGGTAAATATGCTTCATGATTTTTTAAAAAGTTTATGTATTTGGATATGCGTTCCAATATATGGATTAATTCCAAAAATATATTCAATATTCTTCAATTTGGCTAATACTAGATTTCTTAAGTCAGATTTGGTTGAACAATTTAGCGCAAATTTATACGTTTTAGTAAGCGTTATTATGTTATTTGGATTTTCGATAACAATTTTATCTGCAATTGTGAATCCTGATTTACTTTCTGATAGTAAAAAAGGTGTTCCAGCTATGTTTAAAAGGGCAATAATTGGCTTAGCATTAATGGTAATAATACCTTTTGCATTTGATGAAATGTATAAAATACAAGAAAATGTAATGACTAATAGTCTAATTGAAAAGATAATCGTAGGTGCTGATTTCAGTTGTGATGAGAATGATGATAGTTGTGAAGTTGGTGGTAATGGTGGACAAGTTATTGCTGGAACGTTGATACAGTCCGTTTTGCGCCCTGCTGAAGATACTGTTGAAACAAGTCAGAATATAGAAGAAGACTATAATAATATGATTCAAAAGGATATAACTAAAATTAATAGAATCGCAGATAGTATAAATATTACAAGAGAAGATGCCGGTAGCACTACAGAAGATGGTAATCATGTCTTTCATTTTGATGGATTAATTGCAATTATTGTGGGTGCTGGGGTTTGTTATATTTTAATTTTGTTTGCACTCGATATGGCAGTAAGAATTTTTAAATTGGCGTTTCTTGAGTTAACAGCACCTATTTCTATAGTTGGTTATATAGCAGCTGGAGATAAGATAATATCTTCTTGGTTTAAGGAAGTAGGTAAAACTTTCCTTGATGTATTTATTAGAATAGCAGCAATAGCATTCTACTTATTTCTTATAAATAATTTGTCATCATTTATGGTTGACTTTGAAGGTAAAACATGGAGATATGTTTTAATAGCATTCTTAATTATCGGTATGTTAATATTTGCTAAACAAGTTCCAGATATGATAGGTAAAATATTTGGTATAGATATGAAGTCTCAGGGAGGTATTGCTGGAAGACTTGGTAACATGGCTGGTGTAGGTAATGTTGCTAAAAAAGCATGGGAAGCGGTTAGAAATCCAATTGCTGCTGCTGCAGGTATTGGTTCGGCCGTTGGTGGAACTATATCACATTTAGGAGCTGGTGTTACAGGAGCATGGCAACAAGGTAAATTAAAAGCTAAAGAAATAAGAGATAATAGGGGGAAAGCTGCAGGATTTAGAGGATTTGTATCTGGTGCAGGTCGTGCAATTGGTTCTATATTATCTACACCAAGTTCTACTGTTAGAAGCCTTAAGAGTGGTGTACAAAATAAAAATTTAAGTCCTATTGTTGGTGAATGGGATAGAGATAGAGAATTACATCCAGAAGGTTCAACATTTGGAGGACGTACAATTGATAAAATGAGAAGTTTTGTTGGTGCTAAATCAAGTGCTGATGCTGAAATTGCTAAGTTAGATAAAGAAAAAGTTAGAATTGATGCTGAAATTGATTACAATAATTCAATTCAACAATTAACAAAATCAATAAAAGATGCTGTTAAAAATAGTATTGAAAAAAGCGACTCAAATATAAATATGAATTTAGTTACTAGAGATAAAAATGGAAAAATGATTGCTTATAATGGCAATTATAATCAAATACAGGAAAGAATTAATGCAGAGAGAACTGCAGCAGCAAATCTAACTGGTCAAGCAAGAATTGACGAATTTAATAGACTTTCTAGTGTTGAAAATGTTTTGAATGCAGAAAAAAAGAAAAAAGTAACTCAATATTTAGACGATGTTCTTGATAGTACAAGTATAAATCATGCACAATCTATGAAAGATTTAGGCCCAGGTACAACAAATACTATTCTACAACAAAAATCAGAATTTGAAGCAAGAACAAATAAGAAGTTAATTAGTGAGACGGTTCTTGATAAGGAAAATAAAGCTGCAGGAGATGCTCTTTATAAAGGTAATGGTACAACGGCTTCGTTATATTCACAACAAGCACAAAACCAAAAAGCAAGAAGAGAAAGAGATTCATCGGGTAATCTTACTGAATATGGAAAAAAGGTTCAGGATAATAATGCAGTAAATGCAAGAAATAATAATGGAAGTAGTTCAAATAGTAGTAAGAAATAAAAAGGAGTGTGATACATAGTGAATTATTTAATTCCTGCTAATGCTAAAAGGGGGACATTAATATTTGGAATGTTTACTAAATTTGATTTATATTTGGTTGGAGGTGGAGCAGTAATAACAATATTATTACTTGCTCTTATTGCTCCACAAACATTTAATATGGCTTTAATATGTCTTTTACCTTTATTTACAACTGCGTTTTTGGTTGTTCCAATTCCAAATTATCATAATGTATTAACGTTAATAAGAGAAATTATAGATTTCTTTTATGGAAGAAGAAATTATAAATGGGAAGGTTGGTGTTATAAAAATGAGTACAAATAGTATTTATACTGAAAATTGGATACCAGTTAAAGGTATTAACAATAATATGATTATTCTTGATAATAAACAAATGGTTACAGGTGTTAAGATTCAACCTAGAAATATATTTATATTAGAAGAAAATTATAGAAATACAATTATTGAATCTTTTAAAACATTTTATAATTTAATAGATTATGAATTTTGGTTAATAATTGCAGATAGACCTGTAGATATAAATTTGTATATTTCACAATTACAATTACAATTAAATAATACACAAAGTCCAGTGTATAGAAAGTTGATAATGGATGATATAGAAAAAGCAGAATTATTTATGAATAATGGTATAGTTGATACTGAATATTACATTTTATTTAAAGAAAAAAGTACAGATGCAATACAGAAAAAAATAAGAAATTTAATTAGCAATTTAGCAAATTGCGGTTTAATAGCATCACAAACATCTAATGAGGATTTAAGAATGATAATTGATAACTTTTTAAATGGTGGTATTAAATATGAGAGTGGGACGGTGATTACAAGTGACAATTAAAAAGGAATTAGCACCTAAAGGAATGACATTTAATACATCTGATTTTATAATAAGTGATAAGTTTGCAACAATACTAACAGTACTTTCTTATCCTAAATATATAACACCAGGTTATTTATCTAGTTTAACATCAGGTATGGCAGGTGTTAAAATTGTCATTAAACACATCCCAGTAGCATTTGAAGTAGTTTCTAAAATGCTTAATAAACAATTAATTGATTTGTACGATAGATATCAAAAAGAATCAGACGCAACATATCAAGAAAGAATCAGACAGGATTATGAATCATTAGAAAGTTTCATTAAAGTTATTACTACTAATCAGTCTAAGGTATTTGATTTTCAAATGCATATATTAATAACTGCTGATACTAAAGAGGAATTAGAAAGAACTAAAGTATCTTTAAAATCAACTTTAGAAGCAATGGAAATGCGTGCAGTTCCACTTAGATTCGAACAAGAAAAAGTACTTAAATCTTGTTTACCAATATTTGATAAACAAGATATTGAAGATAGAATTGGAACACCAATACCTTCACCAACACTAGCAGCTATGTATCCTTTTGTATTTGATAGTATAAAAGATCAAGGTTTATCTTGTTTGCTTGGAGTAGATTTTTCGGGTGGTATAATTTTATTTAATCAATTTTTATATCAAATAAAAAAAGAACATAACAGAAATAATGCTAACATGATTATTCTTGGTACATCTGGATCAGGTAAATCTACAGCAGCTAAATTACTTCTTAGATCTCATGTAAGAAATGGTTATAGGATAATTGCAATAGATCCTGAGGGTGAATTAGAGCCAATGGCTAGACTTTACAATGGTGATTTTATTGATTTGGGTCGTGGCGGCGAATTTGGAATGATTAATCCACTTGAAATAGTACCTGATGCTGATGAAGAAGAATCATCAAGAGGACTTGGTTATGCAGTACTTGCTAAGGCACTACAAACATTAAAAGCATTTATGAAATATTATGATCCATCTATTGAAGAAGATGTTTTAACATTATTTAATGAAGTTGTAGTTGAAACTTATCAAAGATTTAATATAAATGTAAGAACGGATTTTACTAAGTTAACAAGTGAAGATTTCCCAACATTTAGTGATGTTTATACAACCATAAGAGGAAGAATTTTATCATATGGTGAAGCAACTAGAGAAAGAGATATTATGGAAAAACTTGAAATAAAAGTAAGACCTCTTGTATCTGGTGGACTTGAACATTATTTTGATGGTCATACAACAATAAGTCCTAAATCAAATTTTGTTGTATTTAATATAAGAGAATTAATCAATGCTGAAAAGAATATTAAAAACGCATTATTCTTTAATATATTAAAATATGCTTGGGGATTATGTTTGGATTCAAGTCAAAATACAGTACTTCAAGTTGATGAAGCACATATTTTACTTTCAAATGATAATACATTAGGTGCAGATTTCCTAGCACAAGTTCAAAGAAGAGCTCGTAAATATAATAGTGGTACTATAGTTATTACGCAACAACCAAGTGACTTTGCTGCGCCAGATGTATTGATGCAAGGTAAAGCTATATTTGATAATGCATCATATTATATGGTTATGGGTCTTAAAAAACAAGCAGTTGAAGATTTGTCTAAATTAATAGATTTAAACGATAATGAAAAAGAAAATATTAAACGTTATAATCAAGGTGATGCATTATTCATATGTGGTAGTAAGCGTATGCAAATTAGTGTAATAGCGACAGATTCAGAGCTTGATTCATTTGGATCAAGAGGAGGATTATAATAAGCAAATAGTAGTAAAAGGTGGTGATTAAATGGAAGATAATAGTGATTTCGAAAAATATGAAGGTTATAAAGATTCTGCAGAAACTTTACTTGGAACGAATGAAAAATCATCTTCCATGTCATCACGTGAAAGAGTAGATGATGCAGTAGAAGAAGCTGGTGCAGAATTTTTATCTAAGTATGGAGTACCTAAAGAATTAGGTAAAAAAGTTATAAAAAGTAATGGTGGGAAACTATCACCAACTAATTATGGAGTTAATAAGCTTGCTAAAAATTACACAAGAAATAAAGCTGCTAAAGGATTAGAAAAGTCAGATAAAATAAAGAAAAAAAATAATTCTAATAATTCCAATGATCAAACATCTCAAAGAATAAATCAGTCAAAACAAAGGAGAAGTCTTTTTGGAAGAAATAAATCATCATCCAATGATGAAGTTGATTCAGAAGATGCAAATACTACAAATGAAAAATCTAAATTAAACAATGATAAAAAATCAAATGTTAATAAAGATAGTAAAAATGAACCAAGTTTGAAATCTAGATTAAAAAATTTTATATCACGAGATAAAGCAAAATCAAAATTTAATTCAAAATTTGGAACTGTAAAAGTAAAAATAGCAGTAGTTTTATCGACGATACTGATATTTTTAGTTATTGTTCCATTGATATTTATTCAATTTATTTTAGGACCAATAATAGATGCAGTAGATGAAGCTGTAACTGGTGTTGCTGATTTTAGTGAAAGTGTATTCAATTTTTATTCTGCTTTTGGATTCAAAGACTCAAAGGAAGCTTTTTATGATGAAATAGATACATGGTGTGATCGTTATGATTGTTCGACTGATGGAACAGGATTAGATGTAATTCTTATATTGTCTACTATTTTTTACCCTGAAAGTGCAGATTATAATACAGATTTTAAAAATATAGAAAATGAAAATTTAACAGATCCGTCAGCAGTTTCTAGTAATAACAGTATTTTAACTATGGCAAAGGAATTTGTTAAAGATAAGATTAATGAATCACAAAATACAGTTGATGAGAATGGAATTACATATAATGCAGGTAAGGTATATAGGTTCAGAAAACTTGCAAGAAATAGTTTTTATACAGATGCTTTTGGTATCAAAAGACCTTCTGGGGAACCCATAACAACAAGTATATATGCTTTTTTAGACAAGTATAAAGATAGAATCAGTGGCAGTATGTATGATTTATGTAAAAGTATATGGTCTAGTTTGTCACAAGTAACATCAACTATAGGTAGGGAAATTTGGGCTCTTATTTCTGATAATTTATTAGGAACTAACCTCTCGGGTACATTTATTGAAAATTATATTTCGAATGCATCGGATGGTGTTGCTGCATCAAAAGATATAATTGGTAGTATTTTTTATGGTTTAGCTTCAATTACAGATATCAATTTTGTTACTGGTGAAATAACATATAGAGAATTTTCTTTCGATGAAGATAATTACAAAAACTATTTGATGAAGTACTATTTTGAATATATGCCTGAATATAGTAAATTACTAGGTGCTTTGGAAGGTGAAGAAAGAGAAGAAAAGAAAGAGACTATATACAGAAATATAGTGCAAAACAAAAAATTGTTTGAAGAAATATATCTTCAAAATCAAAATACTAATAGTGAGAATTATACTAATAATTGTGTAGGCGCTATAGATACTACTCTTGTTTCTAAACTTAATAAACCTGTTGATATTGTTGATAGTACTCAAATTTCTTTTGATGGTGAATATGCTTTTGGAGTTGTAAATGGTAAGAATCATAATGGAGTTGATTTAAATAAGACAACAGTCGGAGTTAATTTAGGTTCAAATGTATATTCTGTTGCGAGTGGAAAAGTTGAATCTGTTGAAGACTCAGTGTGTAAAGATAGTAATAATAAATGTGGTAAATCAATAAAAATAAAACATAGTTTGGTTATTGATGATAGTGTGTATAACTTTTTTACAATTTATTCTAATATAACACTTAAAGGTGGTATAAAACAAGGAACAAGTATTACGAAAGGTGATACGATAGGTACTATTTATAATAGTAATGACAATACGGAAGGATTGCATTTTACTTTCATGGATGCTAATAGTGATGATACTGGCATAGCAATCGACCCAACTAATATATTTATTGAATGTACTAATACAACAACATTAAATGGAGCAGACAATGAAGAAAAAACATGGAATTATTTATTGGGGAAAGGCTTTACGAAAATTGCTGCGGCTGGTATAATCGGTAATCTTATGGCTGAAACAGGATTAAAACCTGACAATGTAGAAGATGCATCAAGGGCAGAATCTTTATATGGCGATGAAAAATTTACTGCGATGATAGACAATGGAACTGTGACAAGAAATGAATTTATTCAATCTGAAAAATATGGTGTACCAGCAGGATGGCATGGTTATAATTATAATGGCTTAACATATGGGTACGGACTTGCACAATGGACAGATCCAACAAGAAAAGGAAATTTTTATGACTCCTGGATTGGTCCTAAAAAAGGTGTATCAATCGGTGATCTTGGAGTTCAATTGGACTTTATAATGACTGAACTTGAAACAGATTCGTATTCTTATATAAAGTCCTCGATTAATAATGCATCTTCAGCATCTGCCGCTGCAGATATATTTTGGAATTATGAAGTAGGTGCTGCTCAAGAATTGAGAAGAAGTTATGCAAACGAAGCTTATACTAAATTTACAAGTAAATAAAGCATGTAAAAAAATCTTATTTAAAAAGGGTATTTAAAAATACCTTTTTTTTTGTTATAATTAGTTAAAAGGAAGCTGATTATATGAAATTAAAATTTAGGGCAGAAAAAAAAGATATAATTGCATTTATTGCAGTTTCACTTTTTATTCTTTACTTAATATGTGTTTTTGTACTTAATTTTTCATTTTTTATAAATGAAGGTACACCATGGGGTCTAAATCCATTTCCTGCATTTGGTTCAAAGTATATTGGTGTTACATTAATGTTTTGGATAGCATCTATTGGATTTTTACTTGCTAGTACAGGTTCATATTTCTTTACAAGAGAAAAAGGTTTTGGATTAACTACTGAAAAAAAAGAAGATGGATATGCAAGATGGGCTAAAGAGAAAGAAATTAGAACAGCCAAAGGCGTTGTAAGAGTACCCTTTGTTGAAAAGAAGGCAACTGCTGGAGGAACAGCTTTATCTTATGATAAAGAAGCAGCATATGTAGATAATGGTGAAAGTCATACACTTGTTATAGGTGCGACTGGTTCAGGTAAAACACAAGGTATTATTAATCCAACTGTTCAAATGCTTATTAAGGCTAGAGAATCAATGATTATATCCGATCCTAAAGGTGAAATTTATGAAGATAACTCTGGAATAATGAGAGAACTTGGTTATCAAATTATAATACTTAATTTCCGTGATCCACAAAAAGGTAATTGTTGGAATCCATATCATTTACCTTATAAGTATCAAAAAGAAGGAAATTTTGATAAAGCAAATGAACTATTAAATGACTTATCACTTAATATAGTTGTAGATGGTCAAGGAAATGACCCATTTTGGCAAAATTCAGCAGCAAGTTATTTAACAGGTTTATCACTCGCTTTATTTGAAGATGCTAAAGAAGAAGAAATAAATATTAATAGTATAAATTTAATGATGACAACTGGTGAAGATAAATATGGTGCATCAAATTATTTAAAAGAATATTTTAATGCTAAAGATCCTGCATCACCAGCTTGTGTTAATGCTTTAGGTACAGTTAATGCACCAAATGAAACAAAAGGTGGTATCGTATCAGTATTAAAAGATAAAGTTAAAACACTAGCTGTTACTAAAAACTTATCTGAAATGCTTTCTAAAAGTGATTTTGAAATGGATAGTATAGGTGAAAAACCAACAGCGGTATTTATGATTATACAAGATGAAAAAACAACATATCATTCACTAGCTACTATATTTGTTAAACAATGTTATGAATCTTTAATAAATGTTGCACAACAACATGGTGGGAAACTTCCAGTTAGAACAAATTTCTTACTTGATGAGTTTGCTAACATGCCTAAGTTTAAAGATATTACAACAATGGTTACTGCAGCTCGTTCAAGACAAATTAGATTTACATTTATCATCCAGAATTTCGCACAGTTAAAACAAAATTATGGTGATCACGATGCAGAAACTATTCGTGGTAACTGTGGTAACTTAATATATTTATTAACAGGAGAATTGTCAGCTCTAGAAGAAATTAGTAAATTATGTGGTGATAAACTTGTTAGAGTTGGTAAAGATAAAAAAGAAGAAACAAGACCTCTTGTTACAGTATCAGAACTTCAAAGAATGAAACCAGATGAATTTATATTAATAAAGCAAAGATGTGCGCCATTTAGAGGAAAATTAAAAATGGACTGGGATACTGATTTCGGTTTTGGTAGAGGTGCGGATCATTATGGAAAAAATGTTGTATATCCACAAAGAACTATGGATGAGATTAAGACATTTGATTTAAAAGAATTTGTTAGAAAACAAAAACAAGAAAAATTAAAAAATGCTGGTATGGATGGCAGTTCTTCACCTATTGGTGGAGGTTCACCATTTGGTATGAATCCATTTGGCGGAGGAATTCCAAGTGGCATGCCGGGTATGGGTTCTGACATGGACATTGATAAAATGATAAAAGAAATAGATGCTAAAATTGCAGAACTTGAAAAAGAAGAGGAAGAAGAAAAGAAAAAACAAGAAGCAGAAAAAAATAAAACTCCAGAAAATAAAGAAAGCATAAATTCAAAAGTAATGGACGAACCTATAAAAGAAGTTGAACAAAAGATAAGTTCTGATGAAGAAAAATTATTTGATACAAGAAAGATTTCTAAAAATCCTAATATTGACGAGGTTATCCACAGCAATATGGTTGACTTTAATAATTTTAAAGTAAAAGAAGAAAAGAAAGAAGATTCAGAAGCAAATATTGTAAATAATAAAAAGGAAACAACAGAAGAAAAAATAACAAATGATAAAGATAAATCTAATTCAGACTATGATGATTTTTTTGATGACTTCTTCTTTGAAGAATAAAAAAATGCACAATCATTGTGCAAAATAGGGTATAAAAAAAGTAAAAATGCACAATATTTTGGATATTTTGTGCATTTTTTGATATAGATATATATATTGATTTTACCAATTTTTATTTAATTCAAAATATTTTGAATAATCAAATTTTATTTTTTGACCTTCTTTTGTATCTAGCCAACCTTTAAATTTATGAGACCAAGTAGTTAGCTTTGATGCTGATTTACCTTTAAGTGTTTTTAGTACTTCGTCCATTATTGCAATTTCATCCTCTTTAAATAGTGAAGTATTACATTCCTGCGCAGGTTTAAATAAAATATTATCTTCTTCATCATTAACCATTTCCAGATAATTTTGTTTTATTAATAAACTTAGATAGGCTTCTTTATTATCAATTATTGGCCCATAGGTTCCATGAGCATAATTTAAGGAAGTTATTGGAACTTTTCTTTCTTTATATGATTGAAAGTCGACTGAAAATAAATTTTTCATAATTTGAGTTTTTGTTAAGTAATTGTCTTTTAATATATAAAGAAAAGTATTAATTGTTTTTAAGTCCAACTCTGCATTAATTAGATTATATATTTTAAAATAAGTTTCTTTTTCAATTGATAATTTATTACTTTTTAAAATGTTTATAAATTCATTTTTATTTGATTCAATCTGTTTATAGATAAGTAAATTTTTTACTTGTGGTAATGATTCTGCATTTTCATACCTTACTATAGTTCTTTTTGTCCAGCCTAAAGCTTTTGCAAATAATTCTTGTGATAAATTATAATAATTTCTTATTTTTTTTAATTTTTCGAAACTTAAATTATATGTTTTCAAATATTCATTATATATGTCATATAAATTATCATTTAGTGTATCATCATATAATTCAGAATGACATACTGGACATATTAGTATGTTTTCATTTATATTGATTTTTTTATTTCTTACAGTATAACTATTATTTTGATTTTTTATAATAGCATTTACAATTTTATTGCATGTATAACAATATATTTTATTTTTCATTAAAATCACCTCTAATAGCTTTCATGAAAAGATATGCAAATTACACCATAGTCATTTATTGTAAGTTTGATATAAACTAATTTGTTATTTATGAGCTTTTTAAAAATATAAATTTCTGAATTCATATCACGTGAATAATCTCTATCACGATCTACTTTTATGCACTCTTCTTTTTTAAGCTCTAAAATATAATTCCATATATCTTGAATTTTCATAATACCAATATCTAATAAAGCTTGTTTTGCAGATATATTCTTACCATTTATATTAAGACATCGGTATCCTACAAATTGGCATCTTTTTTTCTTTATTTCTTTTTTACAAGTTTTTAAAAAAGAATCAATAGCATTTAAATCAATAGTATTTAGCATGATTGCCTCCTTACTTACATTAATGACTCCTTTCTTCCATTTAAATTATAACATTTAATATTTTTGGTGTCAATTGTCACCATAAATGTCTCTGTATAATATTTTTTGTATTAGGCTATTGTAGTGAGCAGCAAATAATTATTTTCATATTATATAGTGGACTGGTGAAAATATGAAAAATATAAAAGCATGTGATTTAAAAAAAGAATATAACATAATTGATTTAAGAACAAAAGGTGCATATATGAAAGGACATATATATAATGCTAAAAATATTGATATGAATAATTTGACAGATATGCCACATATGTATTTAGATAAAAATGAAACATATTATATATATTGTACAGAAGGTTTTAAAAGTAAAAGATGTTGTAAGTTCTTAGAAATAATGGGATATGATGTAGTAAATGTAATAGATGGATATGAAGGATTTATTTAAAAAATAAGTTTAGTTTGAAAAACTTATTTTTTTTATGAATAAAATGGTTTATAATATTAATGGAGGATAAAGATGGAGACAATTATAACAGAATTAATAGATAAAATAACAAGTGTAATGGGAAGTATGGGATTTATATCAGGTTTCTTACTTATAATATTAGAATCAATGATACCTATTCTTCCACTTGCAGTTTTTATAGCACTTAATATAATGACATTTGGTAGTCTTTTTGGTTTTTTAATATCATGGATAGCAACTGTTATTGGATGCATGATTTCATTTACTTTATGCAGAAAATTAAGAGATAAATTTGAAAAGAAATATGGTAAAAATGAAAAGGTTAAGAAATTTAAAAAGTATATTAATAAATTATCATACAGTAATTTAGTTATATTAATTGCTTTACCATTTACACCAGCATTTGCGGTTAATATAGCGGCTGGTTTAACTGATATAGATGCTAAAAAATTTTTTTCAGCATTAATGATAGGTAAGTTGCCAATGGTTTATTTTTGGGGATTTATAGGAAAGAGCTTGCTTGAAAGTATAACAGATCCATATACAATTGCGCAGGTTGTATGTATGGTTTTAATTGCATATTTAGTAAGTAAAGTTGCAAACAAATTTATAAAATAGGAGGTACTAAACATGGAATATATAATAATTGGAATACTTATTTTACTTGTTGTACTTGTAACAATAAGTTTATTTAAAAATATTAATGAAGGAAATATTACTGAAAGACTTGGCAAACTTGAAAATAATGTAACAAGAGATCTTTATGATTTTAAAAATGATATTAATAAAAATCTTAATGAAGATATTAATTCATTAAATGATAAGATAGAACTAAGATTAAATATGATAAATGATAAGGTAAATGAGAGATTAGATGAAAATTTTGAAAAAACTAATAAAACATTTACATCAGTACTTGAAAGATTAAGTAAAATAGATGAAGCACAAAAGAAAATAGATACTTTATCTAATGATATAGTTTCACTTCAAGGAATATTAACTGATAAGAAGAGTAGGGGTATATATGGTGAAGTAAACTTAAAACATATATTAACAAGTGTATTTGGAGAAAAGAATGATAAGATATATCGTTTACAATATACTCTTCCAAATAGTACAATTGTAGATGCTGCATTATTCGCACCAGAACCACTTGGGCTCGTTGGAATAGATTCTAAGTTTCCACTTGAGCATTACAGGATAATGGTTGACAAAAGATATAGTGCATCAGATAGGGAAACAGCTGCTAAATTATTTAAAAGTGATGTTAAAAAGCATATTGATGCGATAGCGAGTAAATATATTATAGAAGGTGTAACAAGTGACCAAGCAATAATGTTTTTACCAGCAGAAGCTATATTTGCGGAACTTAATGCATATCATAATGATATAATTGAATATGCCTATAAAAAAAGAGTGTGGATAACATCTCCAACAACATTAATGAGTACTTTAACAACTATTCAGGTAATTATTAAGAATGCTGAAAGAGATAAATATGCTAAAGTAATAAGAGAAGAACTTGTTAAATTATCTGTTGAATTTAGTAGATATAAAGATAGATGGGATAAGCTTTCTAGAAGCATTCAAACTGTTAGTAAAGATGTTGAAGATATACATACAACAACTGATAAAATAACTAAAAGATTTAATAGCATTAATAGTGTTGAATTAGATGAAAATCTAAAAATAGAATAAAGATATGAATTGTTTACTTTCATATCTTTTTTTACTATGTAAATATTTTATAAAATTGTTGATTTTATCAATTGATTAGAATACAAAAATATGATATAACTATACTAGAGGAGGAGTGTGAATGAGTAGTAAAGTTCAGAATATAGTACTAGGTGCATTATTTATATGTTTAATTACTTTAACAATAATTTATGCAAGACTTACACAAAGACTTGATATAAAGGCTGATAATAGTTTAAAATCAGCAAAATGGAATATACATTTTGAAAATTTAAATTCAAGTGTAATAGGTAAAGCAAAATTATCAAGCAATAATCAACTTGCAATCATGAATGATTCAACTACTATATCTGGCTCTGTTGGTGATTTATATTTGCCAGGTGATACTATTATTTATACATTTGATATAGTTAATAGTGGAAATTTACCTGGAATATTAGGTTTTGATCCAACAATAGGTACACCTGAATGTTCATCATTAGATATAGATTCATCAAAAAATGTATGTGATAATGTAGAATATACATTAACATATGCTGATGGAACTTTAATTAAAGCAGGTGACTACTTGGATAGTGGTGAGAAAAAAGCAGCAAAACTTACACTATCTTTAAAAGAAACAATGTCTTTAGTACCTAGTAAAGATGTTAGTATAACAAATATTGCTGCAACATTATTTTATAATCAAAAATAAAAAAGGAGAAAAATAATTATGAATAATAAAGTACAAAACGTTTTATTAGGTGTTTTAGCAATAGGTCTAATAGGAATTACAGTTGCTTATGCTGCTTTAACTCAACAATTAAAAATAGAAGGAACTGCAAAGGTTGCTTCATCAAAATGGGATGTTCATTTTGGAACAGTAAGTAAAGGTAATGCACAAGGGTATGCAACAGCTGGTACTCTTGCAAAAACAGGTGAAACAACAATTGCCGGAGATATCGGAACATTAAAAGCTCCAGGAGATTCAATTACATATACATTTGATATAGAAAATGCAGGAGATATTAATGCAATAATTGATACAGTTACAGGTGGTCAAAGTTTTACTTGTACTTCAGCAACAAAATCAGTTGCAGATGCAGTATGTAAAGATTTAACATATTCAATAAAATATACTGATGGAAATGCTACAATTGCTAAAGGTGATAAACTAGCAAAAGCAACTAGCGCATCTGCTCCAACAAAGAAAAATGTTACTTTAACAATAACATACAACAAAACTGACGCACAACAAACTTTAGCATCTGAAGATGTAACAGTTACAGCAGATCCAATGACAATTACTTATGTTCAAGATGCAAAATAATTTATAATATAATAAACTAATCACACGTACCAACTCAATTATACATTTTTTGTATACAAAAAATAATAATATACATATAAGATACACAGATGGTAGATAAATTATTCTATTTATTTGTGTATCTATTTGTGTATTAATGAAACTGATAAAAAGGAATAAAGAGGTAAAAATATGAAAAAAAGTTTTAAGCAATTACTAACAATTCAAATTTTTATGTTATTGGTAATAATTACTGGTTTTTTCAGTGGAACCATTTTTAAAAGTAATTTAAAAGTGTTATTTCTATTTATTAGTTTTATAGCACTTTATAGCGTATTTAAGTTAGACATTAAAAATGATTTTAAACAAAAAAAAATATTAAAAACAGTAATTATATGTTTATTATTTTATTTCATATTCATATATATTAGTGGATTATTTACTGGATTTGCAAGAACAATATATACATTTGGTTTTACAGATATAATTTATAATATAATTCCAACAATAATATACATTGTTTTAATGGAATTAATTAGATATATTTATCTAACAAAATCCGATAATAATAAAGTAATAATAATATTATCATGTATAATTTTTATATTATATGACTCATTTTCAAAATATTATTTATATAATTTTAGTGTAAGTGATGATGTATATGAATATATAGGACTTGTAGTACTTACAAGTATATCTAGAAATATATTTTTATCAATATTATGTTCAAAAAGTAATGTTATCAATTGTATTATATATAGAATAGTTATGGAAACATATATATTTATAATACCAATTGTACCAAATTTTGGACCTTACTTAAATTCTGTACTTGAAACTGCATTTCCATTACTAGTTGGCTTAATTTTAATTAAACCAACAGTTAAATTTTTACCATCTCCTAAAAAGAATAGATATAGTAGAATAGCATCTTTTATAGTACCAACTATTTTACTTATAATAGTTTTGTTAAATACTGGATTAATAAAATATCAAATGTTTGTTATTGGGTCTAATTCTATGAATACTTATATATATAGAGGAGACGTCATAATAGCAAGAAGAGCTAATTCAAGAGAAGTTAAAAACATAAAAAAAGGTGAGATTTTGGTATTTAGATGGAATAACAAAATAATTTCACATAGGGTTTATAATGTTATTAAAAAAGATGGTAAAGTGTATTTTAAGACAAAAGGTGATAATAATGATCAAGTTGATAATAACATAGCTAAAGAAAAGGATGTTATTGGAACAGTATCATTTAGGATAAAATATATTGGATTACCAAGTATTTGGTTAAGAGAAGCATTAAGATAGGGGAGAATTAGTATGAAGAAAAAAACTAAGAGAAATATAATGTCGATTTTTTTGATTATCGTATTTGTATTTATTTCGGTAATACTTGCAGATAAGTCATATAATTTAAAAAATTATGAAAGTTTAAGTTATAAGGAAACAATCGCAACAAATTATAAAGTATATTTGAGTGATAATTCATATTATAATACACAATATTTGGATGAAGGTATGCAATACATTTCAAATATAATTGATTATGTTGATGTAACATTTAGTTATATAACAAATTTTGCTGATTCGTTAAATTATAATGCGAAAACAAGAGCAGAGGCAGTTGTAACAATTGTTGATCCAGATGATAATAATAAAGTAATTTATACAAGTACTGAAGCGTTAGATAATATATCAGAAGATTCGGATACAGGAAGTACAATTAATGAAGTAAAAAACTATAAAATTGATTATGCAAAATATAATAAGATTACAAATGAATTTAAAACAAAATATAGTATTAGTGCAAAGTGTAATTTAAGGGTAAATTACTATATTGAATATACAGGTAAATATAAAGGATTAAATAATATATCTAAAAATACTGTAATGTATTTAGATGTTCCTTTATCAGAACAAATGATTAATATTAGTAAAAATTCACCTGAAATAAATACAAAATCATTTAATGGTTTATCTTCTAATACAAAAACAAATATAATATTATATTCTTTAGCAGTAATTTTTGTATTATTAGCGCTTATTATTTTAATAAGAATGATTACTAAAGAAATATCTAGAAGAAAGAAAATTAGTAATTATGATAAATTTATTGATAAAATTTTAAAACAATATGATTCTTATATTACAGAAGCAGAACATGAAACAACTAGTAGGGAAAGTTGTATAAAAATTAGTACATTTACGGAATTACTAGATGTAAGAAATAATATAAATAAAACAATAGTATATATAAAGCTAGATAATGATACATCAAAATTTGAAATAATTGATGACAATACTTTATATTACTATATAGCAAGAAGATCAGATTTTTAAAATGAATAAGAGATAATATTATCTCTTTTTTTTAAAGTTTGAATTATTGATTATAGAGAAAAATATGCTATAATTAAAATAGAGGAGGAGTGTGGAATAAATAAACACAAAAATTATAATAAAAGAAGGAGAAATAAAATATGAATAATAAAGTACAAAATATCGTGTTAGGTGTACTTGCAGTAGGGTTAATAGGAATAACTGTAGCATATGCATCATTATCACAACAATTAACAATTAATGGTACAGCAAAAGTTGCAGCAGCTACATGGGATATTCATTTTGAAAGTATGAGCGCAGGAACTGCAACAGGATATGCATCATTACCATCAACTGGTAAACTTGCTATATCAGGTACATCAATATCAGGAAATATAGGAACATTAAAGGCTCCTGGAGATACAATTACATATACATTTAATGTAAAAAATGCAGGATCTATTAATGCAAAAATAAGCTCAATAACAGCACCAAAATTAACATGTGCTCCAGTTGCATCAGGTGGAAGTCAAACAGTTGCAAATAATGTATGTGCTAATTTAACATATACAATTGAATATACTAGTGAAAGCCCAAAAACTATAGCTGTTGGAAATAAATTAACTGCAGGAGCTTCTAAAAATATAACCTTAAAAATAGTTAATAGCAGTAATGCAACACTTGCTTCTGAAGATATTGCAGTAACAGCGTCACCAATGATAATTAATTACGCACAAGATTAATATAATAAAAATAACCACACAAATACCTACTCAATATAAAATTTTATATTGTTAAAAATATATGAGATACACAAATATCATGATATTTGTGTATTTATTTTTTATTCTTGATTATAGATAAAAATGTGGTATAATTAAAATAGTGGGGAAACAAGAAAAAATACACAAATATACTTAAAATGTGATAAAAAAGAATAAAAGGAAAAATTATTAAAAAATTGTTCTATTATTGCACCTTTTTAGTAGTATTTTGGAGTACAAAAATAGGAGATAAATATGGAAAAAAGACCTAAGAAAAATATAATATATGCATTTCTTATTGTTATTTTAGTGTTTCTTTCAATATTATTATCAAATAAATCATATACACTAAAAGTATATCAAGGATTAGAACATAAAGAAACGATAGCTACAAGTTATAGAGTATATTTGGATGATGATTCATACTTTAATACTGCATATCTAGAAGAAGATATGCAATATATATCAAGTATAATAGACTATGTTGATGTAACATTTAGTTATATTGATAGTTTTAAAGATAACTTAACCTATGATGCTAAAACAAAAGCAGAAGCAATAATAACAATTGTTGATTCCGATGATAAAGATAAAGTAATTTATAAAAGTACAGAAGTAATTGATAATAAGAAGTATGATACTAGTAATTCTAAAACAATAAATAAAGTAAAAAACTTTAAGATTAATTATTCTAAATATAACCATATTGCAAATGAATTTAAGAAGAAATATGGAATAACTGCAAAGTGTAATTTAAGAATAAATTATTATGTTAGTTATAATGGAAATTATAAAGGATTAGAAAATATATCTAGAAGTAATATAATGTATGTAGATATACCATTATCAGAACAAATGATTACAATTTCTAAGAATAAACCTTCTATAAAAGATGATATATATAAAGGTAAAACAACAAATACTATAACAAATATAGTTCTTTATATATCCGCAATTGTTTGTGATTTAATAGCGCTTGTTCTTTTAATTATACTTATTAATGATAAAATTAAAATTAATAAATTAACAAATAATTTTGATAAGTATATTAATAAAATATTAAAACAATATGATGCATATATTACGGAAGCGGAACATGAAACTTCGAATAAAGAAAATAATATTCAAATTAAAACATTTAGAGAATTATTAGATGTTAGAAATAATACAAATAAAACAATTGTATATATAAGAATAGATGATAATACAGCTAAATTTGAAACTATAGATGATAATACATTATATTACTATATAGCTAAACGAGAAGATTTTGAATAAAAAAGGTTAATCAAATGATTAACTTTTTTATGTTTTCCACAGTAAAAAAATTATATATAAAATTAATAATAAAAAACTATATTTTTTCTAATATATTTAAGCAAAACTAGGTGACAAAAAGTTAAATTTAATATATAATTATAGATAGTAAAATAGTCTAAAATAGGAGTAGTGTAAAATGAAGAAATTTTTCCAAAATAAAATTAAATTATTAATTAGTTTAACATTTTTAATTTTGTTTGTTTTTAATACAGTAGCATATTCAGGACTTGCAACTAAATTTGCAATAACATCAGAAGCAAAGTTTAGACCAATTACTGATATAAGAGTTACAGATATAAAATTAGATTCAGCAACAAATGGTGCAGTAGAAAGTTATTCTCCTAAATTTAATGTAGATACAACAACTACTGGATTTGTTTTACCTAATGTTAATTCCACAATAACTTATAAAGTAAAAGTAACAAACTATGGTAATGTTAATCAAACAATATATAATTTTATAAAAAATAGTATTAACTCAAGTAATGTTAATATAAAAATAACAGATTTTACTTCAGTATGTGCAGATGATAGTTGTAGTCAAAAAAATAGTGATTTTACTATAATACATCATAATGGAGATAATACTACTGATAGTAATGAAAAAGAAATTTTAATAACATTTAGTACTTCTGCTCCTAGTGATCAAGCAATAAATGTAATAGAAAAATATGATTTTAGGCCAATATATAATATTAATTATGATGCTAATGGAGGACAAAATGCTCCAAAATCTCAAATAAAAATATATAAAGATAATTTAACACTAACAACAGATGAGCCAACAAGACCAACTTATAAATTTTTAGGATGGTCAACATCATCAAAGAGTACAACAGCAGAATATAAAGCAGGAGATTCATATAATCCTGGAACAAATGAAGAAGTAAAAGACATTATTTTATATGCAGTATGGCAAAAGAAACAAGCAAAATTAGATTTAAATTATAATATAGATGGAACATGGTATTATTCAGGATATAATAATAAAATACAAACTGGCATAAAAGTTAATGGTGAAGATAAAGGATATTTAAATGATTTTGACGGAACATATGATTATGGAACAATTTATGAAATATATGGATTTAAAATAGATGGAGTAACAATACCTTATTCAAAAAAATATACAGTAGATGGAACAAATCATTTAGGAATATCATTTAATACGATTAATTTTAAAGTTAATGATACAAATTTAGGAAGCGTAACTCCAACACAATTAATAGTTATACCAGAAACAACATTTACTATATCTAGTAATGTAATAACATTATCAGATGGAAGAATAGCAACAGCAAGTACAAAAGACGTAACAGGATACAAAACAAAATTCTCAAGTTATACAATAACACCAAATAGTACAACAATAAATGCTAAAACAACAGCACAAGCAAATTTCACAAAAGAAGCGGAAAAATATACAATAACACTTGATAATAAAAACGCAACAACAGCAGGAACAACAACTATTTATGAAAAATATAATACTGGTATTTATTTAGATAGTGCATTAACTAAAGTAATGACAACTACTACTAATCCAATAGCAAAACCAGCAAAAACAGGATATACATTTAAAGGATATTATACAAAAGAAAATGGTCAAGGAGACCAAATAATAAATGAAAATGGATATATAACTGAAAAAGCAACAAATACAACATATAAAGCAAATACAACATTATATGCTTATTACAAAGATGAAACAAAACCAACACTAACATTAACAAATTCAAGCAATGGTAATTGGACAAATAAAGATGTTACTATAACATTAAATGGTGCAGATTCTGGATCAGGAATAAAAGAATATCAATTAAAATACAGTGGTTCAAGCAATGCCTGGAAAAAAACAACTGCTCCAAAAGATACTTGGGGTGCAGAAAGAAATGAAACAGTATATTATAGAACAGTAGATAATGCTGGGAATGAGAGTGATGCAGTATCAACTTCTATAAGAATAGATAAAACTGCACCAAAAATAGAATTAAATGGAACAACAAGTTCATCAGAAATAAATAATAGTAATAATGTGACAATACCAATAAAGATAACAGAAACAGCAAGTGGAATAAATAATTCAGAATTCACAGCATCAGATGTAAGCGTATTAATAAATGGAACAACAGTAAATCCAAGTACAAAAACATTAACTTATAATAGTGTAAGTAATGGAGTATATAGTTATACACTTACTTTAAGTGGTATAACATTAAATGGTAAAATAACATTAGATATAGCTGCAGGTGCAGTAAAAGATATAGCGACAAACTCAAATTCAAAAACAACATTAGATCCAAGTATAACAGTATCTAATATATATACAATTTCATTAAATGGAAATGGAGCAACAACTGCTGGAACACTAGCTATTTATGAAAAATATAATACTGGAATATATTTAGACAGTACTTTAACTAAAGCAATGACAACAAGTGTAAATGCAATACCAACAACACCATCAAGAAGCTATACAGTAAGCTTTGATGCAAATAATACTGGAATAACAGTACCAAGTGCAATAACAAAGAATTATAGCTATTCAGGACATTATACAGATGCAACAGCTGGTACACAAATGATAAATGAAAATGGATATATAACCAGTTCATTTAAAAATACATCATATACATCAAATGGTACATTATATGCACATTGGAAAGCAAAACCATCTGTAGCAATACCAGTAATATCAAAAACAGGATATACATGTTCATGGAATACGAGTGCTGATGGAAAAGGAACAACATATAATGCAGGAGATGTAACAGATAAATTAAATACACAAACATTATATGCAGTATGTAAAGCAAATTCATATACAGTATCATATAACTCAAATGGCGGATCTGGAACAATGACAAATGATACCGCAACATACGATAGTAATTTTATAACAAAGAAAAATACATTTACAAAAACAGGTTATACATTTAATGGATGGAATGAAAAAGCAGATGGAACAGGAACAGTTTGGGGATTAACAACTTCTGGTGTGTATGAAAGTGGAAAAACATGGAAATGGACATATACAAAGAATATAACATTGTATGCACAATGGAAAGCAAATACAAATACAAAGTATGTTGTAAAACACTATAAACAAAAATTAGATGGTACATATCCAAGTGAAGCAGACGATACAGATAATTTAACTGGTACAGCAGATTCAAGTGTGTCACCAGCAATAAAAAGTTATGCTGGATTTACATCGCCAAGTTTACAAACTGTAACAATAGCAGCAGATGAAAGTACAGTAGTAACATATAAATATACAAGAAATAAATATACATTTACACTAGGAAGTACTACAGGAATAACAACAACAGGAAGTACAGCTAGTGGAAGTTATTATTACGGAAGTACAATAACATTAAAAGCATCAGCAAATACTGGTTATATATTTACAGGATGGACAAGTAGTAATACAAGTTTAGTAGGAAATCAAACTACAGCCAATACAACATTTACAATGCCAGCAGGAAATATAACAATGACGCCTAGTGTTACAGTAAATAGTTATACAGTAACATATGATACAACAACAAATGGAGGAAGCACAGCAAAACAAACAGCAAGTACTAAATACAAATCATTAGTAGATTTAACAAAGAAAGCTGAAAAATCAGGTTATGAATTTGTTGGATGGAATACAAATAAAGATGCAACTAGTGTTCTTTCAAGTTATGAAATGCCAGCAAAAGATGTAACATTATATGCAATATATAAGAAAACTTTAACTGCAACATTTAATTATTATAATTCTAAATCAGAAACAAGATCAGTAACAATATATAATAATGCTACTATCGGAAGTATAACTTCACCAGCAGCATTAGGAACACCAAGTGGATATACATTTAGACATTATAGTACAAGTAGTGTAGCAAATGCAGCTAAAACAATTGATGCAAATTCAGCAGTAGTATTAACAGGTAATCAGACATACTATGCATCATATCAAAAAAATGTAACATTAAATTTCTATTATCATAGTGGTACAGATGCATATGCAAACAAACAAACTAGTACAACAGCTACGGGTGTTCAATATTTGGGATACAATAATGCTATAGTAAATTCTACAGTAAGTATTCCAAGTGCTGTTGCAGGAAGTACTGGATATTGTGGTACGTCATATAAAGGAGTAACAGCAGCAAATTCAACAACACCAATAAGTGTAAATACAGGAACAACAAATTATTATGCTTATTATCAAGCAACAATAACATATTATTACTATAATGGAAGTGCACACACAACAGGTGCAGGAACAAGAACAGCATATTCAAATGGAACAAATTATGTTACAACTGCTAGTGCAGCACCAACACCAAGTTCATATGATGGGGCAGCATTTAAGGGTTGGTCATATACAAATGATTCAGTAAATGATAGGAATCCAGCATATACAGCAATGACAGCACTATATGCATATTATCAAAAAACAGTAAATGCAACATTTAATTATTATGATGGAAGCAAAGCAGCAAGTGTAATAGCAGGAAATACAAGAACATATATTTCTAAATCTGGCGGAGTAAATACAATTAATACAAATATAACAATACCAGATGCTGCAAAAGCAAGTAGAGGATCATATACATATAGAGGAATAAGTACAAGTAATGCTGCAAATGCAAGTGTAGTAACACCAACTACAGCAAATACAACTTATTATTCATCATATACATATGCTATAACAGCAAACTTTACAGCAAATGGAGGAACAGGAACAGCTCCTAGTTCAGCAGCTGGAACAGGATATATGAATTATTCTGGTTCAAAAATTGGTATAAGTGTAACAATGCCAAGTAATACATTCACAAGAAATGGTTATACATTTGGTGGATGGTATGATGCAGTTTCAAATAAAACGTATGCTGTAGGAACAAGTGTTACAGTTGATAGTTCAAGAAACTTTAATGCAACATGGAATGTTGTAACATATACGATTAAATATAATTTAAATGGTGGAACAGTTAGTGCTACTAATCCAACAAGTTATAAAGCAACAGATGCTGATATAACATTAAATAATCCTACAAAACAAGGATATACATTTACAGGATGGACAGGAACAGGATTAAGCGAAGCAAGTAAGGCTGTAACTATTAAATCAGGTAGTTATGGTAATCGTGAATATACAGCAAACTATTCAATTAATCAATATTATTATGATGTTAATCCAGATTCAGGTATAAAATCATTTGATATAACAATAGATGGAAAAACAAGTACAGGTTTAACAGATTATAATCAAAAACATAATTATGGAACAGAGGCAACAATAACAAACGTTGTTGCAAAACCAGGTTATACATATACAGGCTATAAAGTTACTGGAAGTATGACAACATTAACTGGAAGTACTAATTCAAACATAAAAACAAAATTAGGCGCAGGTAATGGATATATTGCATTAACAAGTAACGCAAAAACATTAAAATTTGATGCACAAACACTTGCTTCTATAAAATATAGTACAACACCACAAGCACTAGTATTTGAAGGCGCAAGCAATGGTACAGGAAGTTATAGTTATGCAATAACAGCAGGGAATACAAACAGTTATTTCATTATAAATGGAACAACAATAACAACGAATGATACAGCAGTACCACCAGTAGGAACATATAAATTAACAGTACAAGCAATAGATAATACAAGTAAAGTAACTGCAACAGCAGATATAACTATAGTAATAGAAAAAGCAGGTTCAACAAATCCAACTTTAACAGCATATTCGGGAACATATGATGGACAATCTCATACAATTAGTGTTTCTGGAGGCTCAGGTGGAACAATACATTATAGTATAGATCAAAAAACATGGAGTACAACAAAACCAACAAGAACGGCACAAGGAACAACAACAGTATATGTAAAGGTAGTAGGAGATTCAAATCATACAGATACAGGTGTGATATCATCAACAATAACAATAAAACCTGCAACAATAACATATACAGCAAGTTCTTATGAAGGATTTTATGATGGAAATTCACATACAATAAGCGTAAGTGTAACAAAACCAACAAGTGGTGCAACAATAACATATTCGTTAACTGAAAATGGAACATATAGTGCAACAAAACCAACAGTAACAAATGCAACAACAACACCAGTTACGGTATATTTTAAAATATCAGCAAGTAATTACAATACAGTTTCTAGTAAAGCAAAAATTACAATAATTAAAACTAATTCTGTTAGCCCAACATTAACTGCATATTCAGGAACGTATGATGGAAAACCACATACAATAGGTGTTACTGGTGGTTCTGGAGGAACAATTAAATATAGTACTGATCAAACAAATTGGAGTACAACTCTTCCAACAAGAACTGACGCAACAACAACACCGGTTACAGTATATGTAAAAGTATTCGGTGATGGAAATCACAAAGATACAAGTATAATATCATCAACAATAACAATAAACAAAAAAACAGATGTTATTACTATGTCTTCTATAAGTACAAATTATACAGGCCAAAAAGTAGAGGCAACTGCAACAGCAGAAAGCAAAACGACAATAACATATACATATTATAATGGTACAACATGCTCTGGAACAGCATTATCAAGTGCGCCAGTAAATGTTGGCGATTATAGTGTAAAGGCAACAAGTGCTGGAAATAATAACTATAAATCAAATAGTGCTTGTGCAACAATAAAGATAAGTAATACAAATAATCCAACAACAGTTTCTGCTGTAGCAGGATTAAAATATGGTTCAACTAGTAATCTTGTAACAACAAGTAATGTACAAGGAACAATATACTACTCAATAGGAACAGAATTAACAAGTTCAAATTATAAAACAAGTGGTAGTACAAGTATTCCAACAGCGTCAGGTAAAAATGCGGGTACATATAAAGTTTATTACTATGTTGATGCAACAGGAACAAATTACGAGTCAACAAAAGGTGGTCCAGTAAGTGTAACAATAGGTAAAGCACCTGGTAGTATAAGTTATGCAACAAAGAGTGTTACGAAAGATTATGGTAATGCTTCATTTGTAAATACATTAACAAAAAAAGGTGATGGAATAGTTGGTTATTCGTCAAGTAACACTGGAGTTGCAACAATAGATGCGTCTGGAAAATTAACAATAATAGCTGCAGGTACAACAACAATAACAGCAAAAGTAACAGATGGAACAAATTATACATATTCAACAAAAATAGCAACATATACACTAGTAGTTAATAAGATTGAAAATACTGCAAAAGTATCACCAGTAACAGGAATAATATATGGTGAAGAAAAATCTATGGTAAGTAATACTGGTGTACAAGGAACAATATATTATTCAGTTGGAACAGTTCTTACTGAATCAAATTATTTATCAGTAGGTAGTGTGACTATTCCAACATCGAAGGGAAGAAATGCAGGAACATATAATATATATTATTATGTAACAGGTAATAGTAACTATAAAGTTGTCTCAAATAATTCATCTAATCCTGTAGCAGTCGTTATAGGAAAGAAACAAGATGTAGTAAGTATAACAGAAAAGAGTGCAACATATACAGGAAGTGCAATAGGAGCAAATACAGCGACAGCAACAAGTGGAACAGGAATAACATATACATACTATAGTAGCCAAGATTGTAGTGGAACAGCATTAAGTGGAGCACCAATAAATAAAGGAAATTATAGTGTAAAAGCAACAAGTGCAGGAAATAGTAATTATACATCAGGAAGTAAATGTGTAAAACATACAATAGATTTTGGAACACCAACAATAAGTTTGGGAGATACAACAAAGACATATACAGGAAGTCCAATAACATCAGTAGGAGCAATAGGAAAGAATCCAAATGGAAGTAGTGTAAGTTTAAATTATACATATACATACTATAATGGAACGACATGTAGTGGAACAGCAATAAGTGCGCCAGTAAATTATAATGCGAATAACTATAGTGTAAAAGCAACAAGTGCAGCAACAAGTAACTTAAAGAGCGCAACAAGTAACTGTGCAAAATTAACAATAAATAAAGCGGCCGGAAGTATAAGTTATGGAACAAAGAGTGTAACAAAAGCATATGGAGATGCTGCATTTACAAATGCATTAACAAAAACAGGAGATGGAAGTGTAAGTTATGCATCAAGTAATACAAATATTGCGACAGTAGATGGAGCTGGAAAAGTAACAATAAAAGCAGCAACAAGTACAGCAATAACAATAACAGCAACAGTAACAGATGGAAATAACTATACATATCCAACAAAGACAGCAAGTTATACATTAAATATAGGAAAGAAACAAGATGTAGTAAGTATAACAGAAAAGAGTGCAACATATACA